>JAEEGL015662501.1_pt1 | contig 14672 bp, 9 predicted proteins | sample 9134231 | NCBI WGS metagenome assembly JAEEGL01 (sample SAMN16246548, study PRJNA631951) | gut metagenome | biome: gut microbiome; feature: rumen; material: fiber-attached | host: Bos | place: Iran: Karaj | collected 2018-10 | reverse complement strand
GCCATATGTCTGGCAATACTTTCGTGGCAGGCCAGTCCAACGGAGCAATGAACGCTCTTGTTACCGTATCTTACACACGTGCGGACGGTACGGTTCTTACTGCAAGCATCGCAGTTGAGATCGGTAAGATGCCTGTTGTTGCATTTGACTTCGAACCTACTGAGAATGGCCCCCAGAAGGGCGCACATTTCCATTGGGGAAAGAGTTCATATGTAGATGAAGGTGTTACTCCCGGTTATTACGGTGATTATCCTGAACTTACTGTTCCTGTAAAGAACAATTATGTTGTTGAGCCTACATATGCTACCCTGTATGCACCATACAGATTCACGGGCAACTATGATACATCAGTTCCCGCAGCAGAAATCTTTAAGGCTAACGGATATTCATTCTATCTGTGGCCCAATAATTCGATCACAACATACTGCGCCGGTAATGTAACGACCACATCGGAAGCAAACGGCGGGCAGGTAAGATTCGGCGAGTATTCCATGGAGCTTAACTTTGATTATGCTTCATATAACGGATCTTCGAACTCCAATTACTACATCAGAAACTGTGCAGGAGATTATGTTATTGAAGGCAAACCTACTGAGGTAGGTGTATGGGTATATGCGGATGCAGAAACCTATAACCTTGCAGGTTATTCTTTATATACCGATATAGCTGTATGCAATGGAGCTTCTTATACGGCGAAGAACACCAGACTGGTACATGATGATGTTGATGAAAATGGAAATGTAGTACAGAATAGTGCAATTAACTGGGTTGGATGGAAATACTGCTATGCTGATCTTTCAGGACTTAGCGGTTACTACTCGCCTGAGCATCCTTATATGCTTAGAAACGGTGAAGGAATGATCTGGCTTAGTTACCAGCCCGCAGCAGGCGGTGGACGTTATTCAGGAACCTTCTATTTCGATAACTATCGTTTTGTATACGGAACTAATCTTGATGACCTTGACAACCCTTATTTCAAGAGTTTTACAGTAAATGGTCAGTCAATCCTTAATACATCAGAGGTTACGGTTGATTCTCAGAATGTTGAGATTACAGCAGCTTTCGCTGATGTAAATGGAAAGAATGCTTCCGGAATCGATACAACCAAGACCACATTCGCGATCGACGGTCAGGAGATCGGCTGCGACGGCGATGAGAAATCCGCTACCACAAGACTTGAGCTTGCAAACGGACTTCACAGTGTTTCCGTAACGATCTACGACAAGTTCGGAAATACCAATACAATTTCATCATATTTCACTGTTGCTGACGGCGAAGACGTTGAAGCAGCAGTTCTCTCTGGAGAAGATACGGTTGTACTCGGAAGCGATTATCAGCTCGTTCTTTCAACAAAGGGCAGCGTTTCCTCGCTTGATATGACTGTTCTTCAGCTTAACTCCGACTTCGGCGAGCCCGTTGTTGCGGCAGCTGAAGGCTGGAACGTTGAGGCTGTTTACTCGATCACCGGCTTCAAGAAAGCCAAGATGGAAATTAAGGCTCAGTGGACCGGTGAGGGCGCAGCTCCTGCAGATGCAGCAGTTGCCACCTTATCATTCAATGTGCCTACCAACCTTGATGCGGCTATCGACTTCTTTACCTATCAGGTTACCAAGCTCACTGCAGTAACCGCAGAGGGCAAGTCGATCACATCCGCTCAGGAAAAGGTTGTATTAACACTCAGTGCTTACTACACCGTTAATGTAGCTGTAGCGGTATCGGGTTCGGATACTCTGATCGCGATCGTTGATCCCGACGGACAGCCCGCTGCAGGCGTTGCAGTATATGTTAACGGCGAGTTGATCGGAAATACCGATGATAACGGCGAGATCGTTACTTCGGCAGCAAGGAACATCGCACCCGGCGGAACCTTCAAGGTTATCGCTATCAACGGTGAGTTCGTTTCATTCGAAATCACAGTCATCGTTATGAACTCGGCAGCAAATGCTGAAGGCAAGCCCGAAGGACTTATGCATACCGCCAGCAGAAACGGCGACACCGAGCAGGTTATCACATGGTTCGCTTCCTGCGAAGCTGCAGATGCAGCAGCAGTAGTTGAGTACTCGCTGAACAGCGATCTCAGCAATGCCTTTACGGTTACGGGCACTAACACTCTTCATGCATTTGCTACCAGCAAGGATGCAGCTTACATTAACACTGTTACCATTACCGGTCTTGAAGGCGGCAAGACATATTACTATCGTGCCGGCGACGGAAAGATCTGGTCTGAGGTTGCTTCGTTTACGACTACCGCGAAGGATTCGGAAGTATCCTTCTTCGTAGTAGGCGATACACAGATGAACGGCAGAAGAGAAGCTGATGTTGAAGAGATCCAGTTACTTAAGAACTTAGGTCTCCAGGTTGCAGGTGCAGACTTCGGTATCCAGACCGGTGACTATGTTGACAACGGCGGAAACTACAATATGTGGGAAGAGATGGATGCTACATTCAATGAGGCATTCAACGGTGTAGACATCATCCACACAAACGGTAACCACGAGTATTACGGAGATGCATACGGTGTTGCGGCAAGCGCAATCTACGGTATGTCTGAAACCGAACAGGATTACTACTCTGTAGAATACGGCAATGTTTATGTTGCTGTTATCAACTACAGCGCGAACCTCAAGGAAGCATGCGCATGGCTCATTGAGGATGCTAAGGCAAGCGGCGCACAGTGGAAGTTCTTATCGATCCACCAGCCCGCTTACTACACAAATGTAAACGGCGGCAGCAACAGATTCCATAACGCTATCCCTGCAGCAGCAGAAGCAGCAGGTCTGGATGCGGTATTCTCGGGTCATGATCACTCATATGCGAGAACAATGCCCATGACCGCCGGCCAGGTCGATGAAGAGAACGGTATCGTTTACTTCATCTGCGGCGACCTCGGAGAAAAGAGCCGTAACATCAACTATGCAGCGTACAACGACCCTGTTTTCCATTTCGACTGCATTGATCAGAGTTATGATGCTGTTACAATTAAGGTAACCGCTACAAGCGATAAGCTTACGTTTACTACTGTTGACAGCCAGGGCAACATCCTTGACAGATACGAGAAGGAAGATGCATGCGCAGGCGGACATGAGTGGGAGACATACGACAGAACCACCGGTCTTATGATCTGCGGCAATTGCGGCGCTACGGCAAGTGCAGAAGATGAACTCTACAGCGGATGGCTGACGGATGTTCAGACCGGAAAGCTGATGTACTTTGCCAGCGGCAAAGCAACAAAGGGATTTGCTAAGATCGAGAATGTACCGTATTACTTTGACGGACAGGGATTGGTAAACTATGACGGCCTGTATTCAAATGTCGGCAAGATCTATTACCTGATAGATGGTAAGGCTGTGACCGGATTATACTATTTCAATGACAAGTATTATTTCTTCGATATGGATAAGTATACTATGGTTACGGGAACCAGAACGGTATCTGTAGAGGAATCCAACGGATTGCTTACCGAAGATACCGAGATGATCTTTACACAGAATACTGAGCTGAAGAAAGCAGCAAACGGACTCAATTATTACTATATTGAGGGCTTGAAGTCTTATGTCGGCTTTATCAAGATCGCGGAAGATTACTATTACATTTGTGGTGACGGACATGCGGCAACCGGTTATCAGTATGTTCTGTTGACCAATGATTTAGTTCCTAAGGGAACGTATTACTTTGATGAAGAAGGCAGATTTGATACCAGTCAGGTTAAGAACGGCATATATCAGGAAGGCTCAAAACTGTACTACTATCAGCTTGGTGTAAAGGTATATGCAGGTCTTATCAAGATAGACGATGATTATTACTATGTAAACGGTAAGGGTCAGGTTGTTACCGGAGAATACACGGTAACCAAGACTAACGGTCTTATGCCTGCCGGAAAGTATAAGTTTGCGGCGGACGGCAAGATGATCCTTCCGGAGCCTGTAGTGGTTAAGAACGGAATCGTAACCGAAGACGGCGGAACCTTCTACTATGTGAACAATAAGAAGACATACGCTGGTCTGATCGAAATCGACGGATCATACTACTACGTTAACGGAAGGTGTGAAGTTGTTACCGGAAGATACTATGTATCTAAGACAAACGGTCTGATGGAAACGGGCTGGTATAACTTTGCGGCGGACGGCAAGATGATTATGCCTGAGCCGGTAGTAATAAAGAACGGAATAGTAACAGAAGACGATGGAATAACGTACTATTACGTAAATGATAAAAAGACCTATGCCGGACTGATCCAGATAGGCGAAGATTATTACTATGTAAACGGCAAGTGTATTGTTGTAACCGGAAAGTACCTGGTAACAAAGACAAACGGCCTGATGGAAAAAGGCTGGTATACATTTGCGGAAGACGGCAAGATGATCATGCCTGAGCCGGTAGTAATAAAGAACGGAATTGTAACGGAAGACGACGGAATAATGTACTATTACGTAAACGGCACCAAGACATATGCAGGTCTTATCTGCATTGACGGTTCGTATTATTATGTAAACGGCAAGTGCATTGTTGTAACAGGAAGATACTATGTATCAAAACCGAATGGTCTCATGGAAAAAGGCTGGTATGACTTTGCTGATGACGGCAAGATGATCATTGCCGAAATCGAAACAAGTGATCCGGTTCTTGAAGAAGAAAAAGTTCCCGAGGAGATGGCTACGGCATCTGAGGCAGCTGAAGAAGCAGCGGCAGAGTCCGAGGAAACGATTCCTGAGGAAATCGCGGCAGGATCTGAAGAAGCAGCTGAAGAGGATGTTCAGAAGAATGTGATCGCTACTGATGAAACCGCTCCTGCAGAAGGCGAAACTGCTCCTGCAGACGGAGAAACCGCTTCCGAAGACGAAGAAGCAGCTCCCGAAGACGGAGAAACCGCTTCCGAAGACGAAGAAGCAGCGCCCGAAGACGGAGAAACCGCTTCCGAAAACGAAGAGACAGCTCCCGAAGACGGAGAAACCGCTTACGAAGACGAAGAGACAGCTCCCGAAGACGGAGAAACCGCTTCCGAAGACGAAGAGACAGCTCCCGTAGACGGAGAGAATGTTCCCGCGGATGGAGAGAGTGTTTCTGAAGACGGTGTCATCCTTCCCGAGACCGAAGAGGTTACCGGCGAAAACGAATAAAGATACTTGTGAAATGAATTAAAAAACGGCCGCATCAGTTTTTATGCAAAGTTTGGTGCGGCCGTTTTTTTACGTAAAGAAAAGATAACAAAGATGTTATAAAGCTGACAATGTGATTGATAATAATATAAAGTGGTGATATTATTCATTTAGGGGTGCTGAGGGAGTTCTGTCCTTTTGGGGTTATTAATTTGCATGTTGGATATCCTGAGGGAAAGGACGCCTTCTTTTTTGTTATACATGCGGAGATTACCGGCGGATCAAGGGACTGCTCAAACATTACGATAAGGGAGTAAATGATTATTATGAATGAGAACAAGCGATATGATGCAATTGACGGACTAAGAACCTTTTCATGTATCGGAATAGTGCTCATGCATGTATTGGCCAATGGGAAATATAATGTTGATGGATTTGTTTTTGAGAAGATTATACCTTCGTTTACCAACCTGGTATTTTTGTTCATGACTATAAGCGCGTTTGGCATGTGCTGCGGATATTATGAAAAAGTCATTAACGGAACAATAAAAATAGCTGACTTCTATAAGAGAAGGTATCTTAAAATTTTTCCTTTTTTTGCGGTTCTGTGCCTGTTGGATTTTGCTATTGCTCCGAGTATTAACTCTTTGTATGAGGTGTTTGCCAATTTGACGCTTTGCTTCGGTCTGATCCCCAATGCGGAAATAACCGTGATCGGTGTAGGCTGGTTTTTGGGAACGGTCTTTGTGTTCTATCTCCTGTTTCCGTTCTTCTGCTTTTTGCTTTCAAATAAAAGAAGAGCATGGTTTGCGTTTGCAGTCTCGATCGCGATGCATTTTGTCAGCGCGAACTATTTCGGAGCGAACAGGAAAGCTATTGTGTTTTCGTTTGTATTCTTTATGACGGGCGGCCTTATCTATCTGTATAGAGATTATTTGGAAAGAAAGATGGTTAGGTATATTGCGTTTGTTGTTTTTATCGCCGCTTGCGTTTTTTACTATACCTTTTCCGGGAATACTCTCGTAATGATCGTGATAAACTCATCGCTACTCGTTATTGGAATGACAACCGAAGGAAAAGGAGTTCTGGTTAACGGGTTAACCGGGTTTATCGGAGGCATTAGTTTCGAAATTTATCTTTGTCATATGGTGGTTTATCGGGTGGCAGAAAAAGCTCATTTGCTGAAACTGACCGGAAATGATCAAGTGAATTATGCGATTTCTGCAGTAATAGTAATGGTCGGAGCAATAGTGTTCGCCTATGTCGGGAAAAGGATAATTGATTTTATTACAAAAAAATGTATAATTAAATAGTTATACGTGACGTTTTGACAGAAGAGAAAACGCAGCTGGTTTGCGTTATTTTTCAAAATACTGTTCACGTTTAATGCCGTTCTGTATGTGATGACAGAAATCTTGAAACATAAAAACAGATTATTTTCCGCTGCGGCATAAATGAAAGATCAATGATAAAGGAGAAATCAGGAGGTATTTATGGAAGGAAAAGCAGTCACAATTGACTTGGGAAGATGCTTTACCGCATTACTGAGGAAATGCTATCTTGTGATTGGGGCGGGGCTCATTCTCGCTTCTTTGATGTATTTTTACATGAAGGATAAACCGCAGTACTATACAGCAACCGCATCGGTTTACAGCGCGGCCAGCGGTTCATACGCGGAATCTGCACAGGGTATCAATACCATGCAGTTGTACTCGAATGTTATTTACAGCCAGAAACTTGCAGACAGAGCAGCCAGCCTTATTACCGGCAATACAATCTCGGCAAGAGAAATACGAGCCATGGCATCGGCATCTTACTCATCGGACTCTCCGATCATGTATATCAGCGCAACCAGTACGAATCCTAATGTTGTTCTGCCTACAGCCAATGCACTGGCGCAATCTCTGGTTATTGAGGCGCAGAGCATCACCGGTTCACAGGCGATTCAGGTATTGGACCAGGCTACGGACATTAGCATGGTACAGAGGAAAACGAAGAGAAATGTTGTGATCGCTTTTGCAGCAGGTGCATTTCTGGCAATCGTAGCCATAGTATTGCCCGAACTCCTTTCTGACAGAGTATATCGCGTGGATGATGCCGCATTGTATGGAAAACTTGACATAATCGGCATTATTCCCAACCAGAAGATTAACTAAGAGGTGGACATGAACAGGGTAATGAACATCTATCAAAACAATAATTCGTTGCTGACGGATGCATTTGATAAACTTGCAGCGGAGATTTATATCAAGAAGCAGAACGAAGGCTTTATTTCCTTTGAGATCTGTGGAACCGAGCCCGGAGTGGGCAGCACTACAACTGCCATCAACGTAGCTGTTTCCATGGCAAAAGCCGGTTGGAAAGTACTTCTCATGGATTGTGATCTCAGAAAAAAATCGGGTGATAAGAGACTTAATGATGAAGGCATTGAAGGTATAGCCGACATGCTCGGAAAAGTTATCAGTCCGGAAAAAATAATCTGCAAGACAAATTATGAGAATCTTTATTTCATTGCCAGCGGTAAAGAATCTGTAAATGCGATAAGTGCAGTATGTTCCGCCAATATGAAGCAACTGATGGATCATATAAAACAGGAATATGATTTTATTATAGTTGATGTTCCTTCTATAGATTCGGCAATGGACGCTGCGGTTGTAGCAACTATTACCGATACTGTCATTTTGGTCACTTCTCAGGCAAAGGGTTACAGGATCAAGGCCATTGAGGAAGCAGAAGAAAAGATCAGGAGTGTCGGAGCTCATATTTCGGGAATTGTGGTTAATCATGTTGAGTCCAAAGAATATAAGAGAGTAGTCAAGAACTACGATTACTTTAAGAGACACAGGTATATGACCATGAAGAACAGAAAAACGATCATTTTGCGGAAGGGAAAATAAGAGAATGAAAAAAGTGTTGTCGTTGGTAATGTGTTTTGCAATCGCGATTACTGTTTTTATGGGTAATGCTATGCCCGTGGAAGCTGCAGGATATAAGGCGCAGCTTATTCTTGAAAGTTATGAAGTCCTCGGTAATTGTAGGATTGGAGAAGAGAGTACGGTTAAGGTTGTGTTCAAAAACGTGGATTCGGAGTACGAAATATCCAACCTGCTGGTCAGCTGCGCATCAAACAATAATACTGTTATTCCGATCGAAGGAAAATCCAATCAGTTTTATATCCAATCGATCAGCGCGCAGGGAACGCTCACGGTTGAACTGCCTGTGATCATTGTTGCCGCTGAAGGCGGATATGCTTCGATGACCTTTAATTCGGAGTATATGTCGGATGAATCCAGATGGTCTTCCGTATGTTATATTGTTTTCCCTGTAACTGCGGATAAAGGTTCTTCGATCGTTCTTAAGAATGTCAGTGTTCCTTCGGAAGCCACAGTCAAGACCAATATTCTTATCGGAATGAATTTCCTGAATTCCACCGATAAGGATATGTTCAATACAACTTTGATAATTGAAGGCGACGTTGACGGCGGGATCATGAGTAAATCCCTCGGAACCGTACAGGCGAAGAGAAATTCATACGGCGAGATCTATGTTTCTTTTCCTTCCGAAGGCAATAAGAACGTGTTCCTGACTTTAAGGTATGATGATGCAAGCGGCGAAACGCAAGAAGAGGAGATAGGACATTATTCGATCAGGGTTACCAATCCTACTGTTGAGATTACACCGACTCCTACAAGCGGTACCGGATCGGAAGATACCGATTCGAATAATGAAAACACGGGGTCATCAATAAGTCTGGCTATTATTTTTCTGTTTGCTGCAGGCATTATTCTTCTTGCGCTCGGAGTGGTTGTTACGGTAAATGTTATCAAGAAGAGAAGAGAAGCAGATGAAGAGGAGAATAGGCCTTGAATAAAAGAACAATGGTGATGATCCGGCTCAAAATTAAGTCGCTCACGGGAAAGAATCACAGCAAGGCCGATATTTTGAGAAAATCCGGCTTGTTTAAAAGATTCGGACAAGGGGGATATTGGCATCCTGACTGGATCCCTTCGTACCCCGGAATGATCGAGATTGGTGATAATGTGACGGTTGCTGCCGATGTTCGGATTTACGAGCATGATATGATTCAGAGAATGTGGAATGAAGATTCCAGGTATACCGGCAAAAAAATGCGGCAGAAGATCGGAACTGTGAAAATCGGGGACAACTCTGTTATCGGAGCGAGGAGCATTATTCTGTACAACGTTTCGATAGGCAGGAATGTTGTAGTTGGGAGCGGAAGCATAGTCACCAAAGACGTGCCTGATTACGCAATAGTTGCCGGGAGTCCGGCGCGGGTTATCGGAGATACCAGGGATTTGTTCAGACGGCGAATAGAAGAAAATGGATTCGATATGACAGATTATTCGTACGAAAAGTATTTTGAGGGAAATAATGAACAGTAAAAGAGAAATATGGGTTGATGACGTAAAGGCCTTTGCTTGTATACTGGTGGTTCTGGGGCATTTTTATCAATCCATGGTCGTATCAGATATTTTACCGGACAGCTTATTTTATATATGGTTCAATGACACGGTTTACCTGTTTCATGTGCAGCTGTTTTTTATCTGCAGCGGTTATCTGTATCAGAAATACTTTGATACCCGCACGATCGCGGCATGGGGGAAAAATGTCTGGAAGAAGCTTATAGTATTAGGTGTTCCTTATTTTGTTTTTTCGTTTCTTACATGGATCCTGAAGAAGTTGTTTGAAGGTTCTGTGAATAAAAGAGTCAGCGGGCTTTCAAACGCATTGTTTGCAGAACCGTTAGCTCCGTATTGGTATCTTTATGTGCTGTTTTTTCTGTTTGTTATTACAGTGACCTTAAAAAAGAAAAGAGAAGTATTTATTCTTATCGTACTGGCGCTGGTACTGAAAGCACTTCCCATTTTCGGAGTAAGGACCGGAATATATCTTGTCGGGAAGATAATGGAAGATTGGATCTGGTTCTTGCTGGGCATGGCATTGGCTTTCGGCGTGGTCAAAACCGGAAAATTGTATGCGGGAATAATAGCAGCGGGTGTTTTTCTCGCAGGAAGCGTTATTTACCATTTATGGGGAAAAACTGAATTACCGATCAATTTTGTTCTCGGATTGACAGCGTGTTTCGCAGTAATCTCTATAGTCATCGGAGCGATCGAAAAAAGAGGCAAACAATTATTCGGCTTTTTAAGCAAATACACAATGCCGCTCTTTTTAATGCATACGCTTTTTGCGGCATCGATCAGATCAGTATTGTTCAAATTGGGTATCCATAATGCAATAATTCACATAGCAGTGGGTCTTATCTTTACTTTTGTCGGACCGATAGTGGCAATGATGATTATGGAAAAGCTTAAGCCTCTGGATTTTGCTGTTTATCCGGGCAGGTATTTAAAGAAGAAAAAAGAGGAATAAAGATATGGCAGAGAAGAAACTTAACGGCACGGTGATAGTAACATACAGGTGTAATGCGCGTTGCTCTATGTGCAACAGATATAAGGCACCGTCCAAGCCCGAAGAAGAGATCAGCATTGAAACCATTAAGAAGCTTCCCAAGATGTATTTTACAAACATCACAGGCGGAGAACCTTTTATCAGGGCAGATTTGAAGGATGTCGTAAGGGAACTCTATAAGAAGAGCGACCGTATCGTTATTTCCACCAACGGATTCTTTACAGACAGAATAATCGATCTGGCCAAGGAATTCCCGCAGATCGGAATTCGAATCTCTATCGAGGGCCTCGAGAAGACCAACAATGAGATAAGAGGCCTTCAGGATGGCTATAAGCGCGGCTACGAAACTCTTAAGAAGCTTCGTGAGATGGGCATGAAGGACGTAGGATTCGGTATGACGGTTCAGGATAAGAATGCTCCCGACCTTGTTCCTTTGTACCGGATATCCAACGAAATGGGCATGGAGTTCGCAACAGCAACGCTCCATAACAGCTTCTATTTCGTAGAGGCTAAGAATATTATCAAGGATCGCCCTATGGTGGCTCAAAACTTCGAAAATCTCATCAATGAACTCTTAGCTTCCAAGAGCCCCAAAAAATGGTTCAGGGCATATTTCAATCATGGTCTGATCAATTATATTTACGGGCAGCACAGGCTTCTTCCCTGTGACATGAGCTTTGATACCTTTTTTATCGATCCTTACGGCGATGTTATGCCTTGTAACGGTACCAAGGATAAGGAAGTAATGGGCAACCTTAATACTCAGACCTGGGATGAGCTTTGGAACAGCCCGGAAGCAGAGCAGGTTCGCGCAAAGGTAAGATGCTGCGACAGGGATTGCTGGATGATCGGATCCGTTTCACCTGCAATGAAGAAGTATATCATGAAACCCGCACTGTGGGTTATCCGCCATAAGCTCAAGTTCTGGACCAAGAAGAAGTACAGCATGTACGAGAACAAGATTGTTTGTGACTACAGAGACGGCAAGGTGACTAAGGAAGAACTCGACAAGTGCTCTACCTGCGATATGTGTGCAACAGTCAACAACGGTCTTTCCGCAGCGTCAATGGAGCAACTGAAGGATAAGACCGGAGAGGAAATTGTTGATGCCGATATCGCCAAGCAGCTCGGAAAGTAATTGTTTTGGCAGTACAGGATGGATTCTTCTATGAAAATAGTTAATTTGCTTACATCCGGCGGACTCGGCGGGATTGAGACACTGTGCAGAGAAGTGGCACAGAATTCAACATATGATGACTCCTACATTTTTGTGTTTAAGGGAGGGGACATATACCGTCAGATGAAAGAAAACGGCAACAGAGTCTTCTGCCTTGAAGGAACAAAAAAGCTGTCGCTTAAGAAATACAGAAAACTTGTGGAACTGACACGTGATGCGGATGTCATAGTAATACATCATAAGGACATTTTCCTTCAGATATATTTTCTTCTCCTGAAAAAGAGATATCAGAAGAAAAAGTTTGTATATACGGCGCATTCGTGTTTCTCCTATGATATGGATTCGCCGGAGAAGTTATCTGTAAAAGTTGCGCTTATGAGAAGAATGATGCGCAAGGCAATTATGGCCGCAGATCAATTTGTAGCGGTATCCCGAACCGGGTTGGAAAGCTATAAGGGTTTTATTCCCATGGACGGCAGAAGGACTGCGGTGGTATACAACGGCATCAGCCGGAAGTTTCTGGACGATTCATTCGAGAAAAAGCCCACTGCGGGAAGCACGATCAATCTGCTTTATGTCGGAAGACTGGTGAGTGTTAAAGGCGTCAGACTCTTGATAGAGAGTTTGGCCGAAATCTCAAAGCGTCATAATGTTTCATTAAAAATAGTCGGAGACGGGGCCGAACGTGCTGAGCTTGAACAACTGGCAAAGGACGAGGGACTGTCCGGAGTTGTTTCTTTCGAGGGATCAAAAACGGATGTTATAGATTACTATAGGGAATCCGATATTTTTGTTTATCCGTCTGTGTGGCAGGAAGTATTTGGAATTTCTATTGTCGAGGCTATGTCGATGGGCAATATATGCATTGCGAACAGAGTGGGCGGTATACCGGAAATAATCAGTGACGGTGTGAACGGATTTCTGACCGATGAGCCTTCAGCAAAGGGGATTGAAAAAGCTATAGAGCGGGCGATCAGTGCTTTAAGAAATGACAGAACGATAATAAATAAAGCAATTGAAACTGCCAATTCGTTTTCAATCATGAAAACGGTCAGTGAATTACAGAAGGTGTATAGCAGTCTGCTTGCCGATGCATAAGAGGGAATAATGTTTGCGATTATAATTATTAACTATAATTCATATGAGAAAACGATCGACTGTATTGCCAGCATACGGAAAACCTGCGGCGTTCCGTACAGGGTATATTTGATCGATAATGCCTCGGCTAATGATTCTGCGGCTGTTTTGGAAAAGGAATATAAGGACGCGGCAGATGTTCGGCTGATCCTGTCAAAAGAGAATCTGGGCTATGCCAGAGGAAACAACCGCTGCATAAAGGAAGCGATCCGAGATGGGTACAAGTATGCATTGATCTCAAATAACGATATAGTTTATGAGCAGGGAGCACTTGACTCGCTTTATGAAGAAATAACAAAAAATGAGTACCTGATAGTAGGCCCTCAAATTGTAAAACCCGAAGGGGAAATACAGAGAACGGTCAAATATGCCAGCCCCAGATTCGTGAAATACATAGTCAGGGAAACATATGTGTCGTCTTTGCTCCGGAAGTTTATAAAGAAAGAACAGGTACCTGAAAAGAAGCAGGATGTTTACTGGATAGCAGGATGTGCATTTGCAGCTAATCTGGAGATGCTGGACAGGATCGGTTTATTTGATGACAGAACCTTCCTGTATTTCGAAGAATATATTCTGGCCGAGAAGGCAAAAAGAACCGGAATGAAGATGGAATACCTGCCGGAAGCGAGAGCTTTGCACTATCATGGCTATTCAATGGGCGGATCGGCGAATATCGTCACACGACTCGCCAATCTGAAAAGTGAAATGTTGTTTTTACATGAATACATGCACTGGGGCAGATTTAAAACCGGTACGGTAAAGCTGATACGTATGCTGGAAGTACGCTTTAATCTGCGTAAGGCCCCGGACAGAAAAGAAAAATGGGCACAGTACCGACTTGAATGTAAACAAATAGGATAAATGAAGTGATTTATAATTATGACAAACACGCTGCGAAGGATTAGATTCAAACTGAGCTATGACAATATACTGATAGCTGTTTTTGCGCTGGTATATTTTCTTGATGTAAAGTGCCTGTGCCTTATAAAGTATTCACGTGCAAAAGATTTAAATGCACTCGAATTAATGGCCCCGCTTTTTGTGGGTCTGTTTATGCTCATGCTGTTCAGCAAGGTCGGAAGAGAATACCTGAATCGAGGCAGATTTGTTACTTCGGTTTTGATATATACAGTGCTGGTCGTTATAATTACCGCAGTCTACAGTATGAGGACTTACTCGGAAAGTGTCCTTGATATATTTATTGCTTCGTTTCATTTTTTTATTTTGTTTGCCACACCTTTGCTGTTTTATTTATTTCAACGCAGCGAGAAAACCATGCATAATCTGCTTAAGGTTTTGGTGTTCCTGGGTGTTGCTTCCTCACTGGTTGCCATTTTGCAGGGAGTGTGCAGTCAGCTTCATATTCGTTTTCTCCTTCCGGGATCTTATCAATTCGGAGGATACAGATATGGAAGAATCAGGCTTTCGCCTACAAATTTGGCCAGATTTTCTGCTCTTTACCTGACCTATAAATTTATAGCGGAAAGAGAAAAAAGACTGCTTACAGGAATGTGCGCTTCCGTCGGTCTTTTCTCAATTATCTATTACGGTTCAACAAGAATGGATATGATAGCGTTTGCGGTATGTATTGCTATGATGCTGTATTTTGCGGGATCGAAGAAAAAAGTATACAGAGTTTTACTCATCCTGGCAATCGTAGTATTCCTGAGTATGGGATTTGCTTCCGAAATTCTGGAGTCTTTTTCGGAAAGCGGAGAAAACGGTGCTTCTACTACTGCCAGAATGGGTGCGATTCAGTATTTCCTTACGTATTTTAAAAAGAATCCTCTGCTGGGAATGGGGTACGTTGTTCCGAGAAGTCCGTCTTT
>JAEEGL015524381.1_pt1 | contig 14672 bp, 19 predicted proteins | sample 9134231 | NCBI WGS metagenome assembly JAEEGL01 (sample SAMN16246548, study PRJNA631951) | gut metagenome | biome: gut microbiome; feature: rumen; material: fiber-attached | host: Bos | place: Iran: Karaj | collected 2018-10 | reverse complement strand
GTCTAATAATATTTGTTATGTTTGCAAGTTGCTTTAGTTTAGGAATGTTCTACTTTGATTTTAGAGGAATACTATATACAATAACATTTATTGTTACTTGTGTAGTTTTATATAAGAAACCAATTAATTTAGGAATTAGTTTAATAATAGGTTTAATATTAGCATTTATAATTAGAATACCATTTATAAGTGGTTAAATTTAGAGGTGATTTGTATGGAATTAATAAAATTAAGAGATAAAGATATAAATGAATTTAAAAGGCTTATGCAAGAATCGTTTCAATATGGATATGAATCAATATATGGTAGTGATAAAGAACAAGTATTACCAGATAAGGATATTGATGAAAACTTAAATAATCCAAATAGTCATGCTTTTGAAATGATAGATAATAATGAGATTGTTGGTGGAGTTATTGTAACTATTAATGAAAATAATCATAATCATCTAGATTTCTTATTTGTTAGTGTTGGAGTTCAAAGTAAAGGAATAGGTCAAACTATTTGGAAAGAAATAGAAAAGTTATATCCAGATACAAAAGTATGGGAAACCTGTACTCCATATTTTGATAAAAGAAATATTCATTTTTATGTTAACAGATTAAAGTTTCATATAGTAGAATATTATAATGAAAAACATCCAGATCCAAATAGACCACTTGATTGTTATGAAGAAGATGATGGTATGTTTAAATTTGAAAAATTAATGAAATAAGGTGAAATTATGAAAAAGAAGAAAATAATTATATTATCAATACTAGCTGTAATTATAATTGCAATATTAGTTAGCTTTATAGTTTTAAAAAATAATAAAACATTTTTTAAGAGTGAATATATAGGTGTTGAAGGTCAAAAAATATTTATACCAAAATATTCTTATTTTAAAGAAGAATGTTGTATGACAGCAGCAAGTTTTTATTCTTTAAGAAGTGAAAAGGAATTAAAAAAAGAAATAGATAATTATATGAAAGATTTTGAATATTTTGATGATGAAACTACTTATGGATATCGAAAAGATGGACTATTTATTCAAAAATATGAAGTGGTTAATAAAGGATTATACAGAAAAATAATAATTACATATTAAAATATCTAATCTTTTAAAACAAAGGAGTAATATGAATATTAAAGTAAATAATGTGAATTTATACTATGAAGTCCATGGAAAAGGGGATCCAATTATTCTTTTGCATGGCAACCAAGAAAATAGTAATATTTTTGATATATTAATAGCTTCCTTAAAAGATAAATACACAGTATATTCAATAGATAGTAGATGTCATGGGAAAAGTGAGAACACAAAAACAATATCTTATGATTTGATGTGTGATGATATAATAAGTTTTATAAAAAAATTAAAAATTAAAAAACCTATATTATATGGATTTAGTGATGGAGGTATAGTAGGACTTCTTATAGCAATCAAAGAACCAAATATTCTAAAGAAATTAATTATAAGTGGTCCAAATTTATATCCAAAAGGACTAAAACTATCTATGTTATTATATTGTACTCTTGGATATACTATCACAAGAAATAAATTGTTTAAACTAATGTTAAAAGAACCAAATATTAAGGAAAAAGAATTAAATAAAATAAAAACCCCAACAATATTAATTGTTGGAGAACGCGATATTGTAAAAGAAAATCATACAAAACTAATTATTAATAATATAAATAATTGTAAATTTGAAAAAGTAAAAAACGAAACACATAGTAGTTATGTAGTTCATAGTAAAAAACTATATGAAATATTAAAAAAATATTTATAATAAGTAGTATTAACAAACATTAATGTAACATTAATATTATATTAATGTTTTAATGATTAACTAATAGTAGGTGATTCAGATGAAAAAGATATTAATAGTAGAAGATGAGCAAGATATAGCTGAATTATTAAGATTATACTTAGAAAGCGAAAACTATTCTATATTAATTGCTGATAATGGAATTGATGCATTACAAATTATAAATACAAACACTATTGATATGGCGATAGTAGATATTATGATGCCTCAAATGAATGGATATGAATTAATAAAAAGAATAAGAGAGGAAGATAATAATCTACCAATAATTATAACTTCTGCTAAAAATATGGATAATGACAAAATAGTTGGTTTAAATATAGGGGCTGATATCTATATAACGAAACCATTTAATCCTTTAGAAGTAGTCGCAAATGTAAAAGCTTTATTTAGAAGATGTGACATAGTTGAAGAAAAAAAGAACAATATTAAATATGATAATTTGGAATTGAATATTGATGATTTTAATCTTAAAAAAGATAATGAATTAGTAAATTTAACCGCAACAGAATTAAAAATTCTTATTAAATTAATGAAAAATCCTAATAGAATATATACAAAATCACAATTATATGAATGCATTAGTGGTGAAAACTATGATAATGTTGATAACTCTATGATGGTACATATTTCAAATATACGTTCCAAAATAGAGGATAATCCATCAAAACCAAAGTATATTAAAACAATTAAAGGTTTAGGATATAAATTTGCTTATGAAAAAGAATCAGAATAGTTTTATAAAAACTTGTGTATTTTATTTGAGTATATATTCAATCGTATTATTTATAACATTTTTATTAATTAGCACTTTAATTGAAAAAAGCACCAAAAATATTTATTTTGATATTGAAAATTTAAAAGAATATCAAACATACTTGAAAAATGATCAATATAACAAAATTCCAATGCGTAAATTTTTAAGAAATGATATAGTAGTTTTTAATGAAAATAATAAGGTGATATATAAAACCCATAATTATGAAAAAATATATTTAAACCCAAAAGAATTTGATTTTATAGATGATATGTCATCTGATTCATATTTTATGGTGCAAAAAGTAAATGATAATAATGAAGAAAAATATATTATAAGTAAAAATTATTTTAAAAACAATGGCGCAAGAAACGAAGAGGAAAAAGTTGAATATGCAATAATTGATCATAATTATAATATTATAGAAGGTAATTTGTTTTATGACAAAAAGAAATTATCTAAAGAAGAATTTAAATTATTGAGATATGGTGGAAAAGGAAAACAGTTTATTTCAAAATATGTATTTTATAACAAAGATAATTTGAAAAGAACAATTATTTTTTATCAAAAAATATTATCCACAAAATCATATATAAAAATTACTAATAGAATTAAAACAAACTGGCTTCTTGTTATACCTATTGTTTTATTAGAAACTATCATACTAATATTTCTATTTTACCGAACAATTAGGAAATCAATAGATTATACTAATAGAAAAATACTTAAACCACAGATTGATGATGATAATATACCAATCGAGTTTAATGAGTTATATATAAAAACTAGTAATCTAATAAATGATTTAAATTTAGAAAAAAAGAAAAGAGAAGAAGAGGAGAGAATAAAACAAAATATTATCACTAGTTTAAGCCACGATATTAAAACTCCATTAACGGTTATTCAAGGTTATTCTAAAGCATTTGAAGATAAAATGGTTCCTAAAGAAAAAGAAGAACAATATATGAAAGCTATTTATGAAAAATCTGTATTAGCAACTGAAATTGTTAATTCATTATTTCAATATACCAAAATGGAACATGCTGAATTTAAACCTAAATATGAGCATGCTGATTTTACAGAGTTTTGTAGGGAATATTTAGCAATAAAATATTCTGAAATAGAACTATTAGGTTATAAAATTGAATACAAATTAGAAGAAAGAAAAAATATATTAAATTTTGATAAAATGTTAATAATAAGATTGTTTGATAATATAATAAATAATAGTATAAAATACAATAAAAAAGGAACAAGAATCTATTTTAATTATAAAGTTACAAAAGAGAATACTATTATTGATATAGCAGATAATGGTATAGGAATAAAGGTAGATAATCCAAGCAAATTATTTGAACCATTTATAGTTGGAAATGAATCTAGAACAAAAGGACTTGGAACAGGACTAGGACTATATATAGCAAAGCAAATAGTTGACTTACATAATGGTGAAATATTAATAATAGATAAACCTAAAAGTCCTTATAAATTTCATATTCAAATAAGATTCAAAAGGTAGAAATATTTCTACCTTTTAATATTAATAAAAATTAAGGTTAGATTTAGATTATTTTAAAACTAATATAGTATTATTAAATTGGTGATTTATATGTTAAATGTTATAGACTATTTTGAAAAAACATGTGAAAAACATAAAACAAAAACAGCTATTATATGTGAAAAAGAAAAAATCACATATGAAGATTTGTTAAACAAATCAAAAACTATAGGATCATGTCTAAAAGAAGATGTGACCATAACTAAACCTGTTATGGTTTTTATGGACAAAGGAATAGATACAATCGCATCATTTTTAGGTGTTTTGTATGCTGGAGGTTGTTATAGTTTAATTAATCCAGAGTTTCCAAAAGAAAGAATATTACAAATAAAGAAAGCATTAAATACTAATGTTGTTCTTACAAATAGTGAATTATATGAACTAGCGTGTAGTATCTTTAAAAAATGTACTATTATCGATGTTCAAAAAATAAAAACAAGTATAGATGAAGAATTTATAAACAGTATCAAAGAAAGAAAAATTGATTTAGATCCAGTTTATATAAATTTTACATCTGGTTCTACAGGTGTTCCCAAAGGAGTTGTAGTATCAAATAGATCAATAATTGATTTTATAAATGAATTCACCAATTTATTTAATATTACAGATAAAGATATAATAGCAAATCAAGCTCCCTTTGATTTTGATGTATCAGTAAAAGATATATATTCAGCATTTTTCAAAGGAGCAACGTTATTGATAATACCAAGAAAATACTTTTCTACTCCTTCTAATCTAATAGATTATATAATAGATAATGATGCTACAACTCTTATTTGGGCAGTATCAGCATTATGTTTAATTACAACATTCCATGGCTTAGATTATAAAGTACCATCTAAAGTAAATAAAGTAATATTTAGTGGAGAAGTTATGCCTCTAAAACATCTAAAAATTTGGATGGAAAAACTAACTAATGCAACATTTATTAATGTCTATGGTCCAACAGAAATAACTTGTAATTGCACATATCATATAATTGATAGAAATAGAGATTATCAAGATGCAATTCCTATAGGAATACCATTTAGAAATGAAAGAGTATTTTTATTAGATGATAATAATAAAATTGTTTTAGAAGAAAATGTTCAAGGAGAAATATGTGTAAGTGGTACATGTTTAGCTCTAGGCTATTATAATAATAAAACTCAATCCAACCAACATTTTACTAAGAATCCATTAAATAATAAATATTTTGAAAGAATATATAGAACAGGTGATTATGGAAAATATAATAGCGATAATGAATTATTATTCTGTGGAAGAAAAGATTTTCAAATAAAATATATGGGTCACAGAATAGAATTAGAAGAAATTGATAAAAAAATACAAGAACAAGAAGAAATAGTAAGAAGTTGTACTTTGTTTGATCAAGAAAAAGAAAGACTTTATACGTTCTATATTGGAGATATAGATGGAAAAGAACTAAAAATAAAATTATCAAATAGATTACCAGTATATATGATTCCAAGCAAAATAATTCAAATAAAAGAATTCCCATTAACAAAAAATGGAAAAATAGATAGAAAAGAATTATTAAATAATCTTAAAGGTGATAAAAATGGATTATAAAAAATTAATAGAAAAATATAAAACACCAATATTTTTATATGATTCTAATGTATTATGTAAAAGAATCAATTATATAAAAAGTAAACTAAATAAGGATTATAAAATTATATTTGCCATAAAAGCTAATACATTTATCCTGAAAGAATTAGATGATTTAGTTGATGGTTATGAGATTTGTTCATATGGTGAATATGAAATATGCAAAAAACTAAATCTTAATAATGATAAATTTGTTATTTCAGGTGTCAACAAAGAAGAATACTATATAGAAGAAATGCTTAATGATAATGTCACTAAATATACAATTGAATCATTAAAACATTACTTGTTATTGGAAGAATTAACAAAAAAGCTTCATAAAAAAATAAAAATATTGATTAGACTAACAAGTGGTAATCAATTTGGTGTTTCTAAAGAAGATTTCATAAAGATAATAGAATTAAATAAAGATAAAGAACTTATAAAAATAGTAGGAATTGAATACTTTACTGGAACTCAAAAAGCATCAATAAAGAAGATAAATCATGAAATAGATTATATAGTTGATTTTATAAATGAAATTGAAAACAATTATAGTATTAAGATTGAAGAAGTAGAGTATGGAACAGGATCACCAGTTTTCTATTTCCAAGAAGAATTTGATGAAGACAATTACTTTGCTGAATTAAATAAGGCATTATCAAAAATTAAAGGAAAGAAGATTTCCTTGGAGATGGGAAGAACAATTGCTGCATCATGTGGTCAATACATTACAAGTATAGTAGATATGAAAAGTAATAAAGTAGGTAATACCATCATCTTAGATGGTGGAATTAATCACTTAGTTTATTATGGACAAACAATGGCTATGAGAATTCCAGAATTTGAAATATTTCCTAAAAGAAAAGACGAAAAAAAGCCTTATAATTTATATGGTTCATTGTGTACAATAAATGATATTATATTAAAAAACATTGAATTAAACAGCCCACAAATAGGAGATTATATAGTATTTAAAAATACTGGGGCTTATTCAATTACAGAAGGAATAGCATTATTTTTAAGTAGAGAACTTCCTTGTGTAGTTATATGTGATAAAAAAGGTAAAGATATTCTTGTAAGAGAACATCTTAGGACAAGCCTAATTAATTGTCCAAATATAAATTAAGGAGTAATAAAATGAATAAAATAATTGAAATATTAGAAGAATTAAAACCAGGAGTTGATTATAAAAATACAGAAAATTTAATAGATGGAAGATATCTAGATTCACTTACTATTTTATCTTTAGTATCAGAATTAGAAGAAGAATTCGATATTGAGATTCCAACAGTTGAGATAATACCTAGTAATTTTAATTCAGTAGAAAAAATAAACAATTTAGTAGAAAAACTTAAAGAAGAATAATTATGTTGATAATACTTTCTAAATTTTATAACTATTTCTTTTTATTAATAACATTTTTCTATAATTTGTTTCCAAAGAAAACTAGACCTATATTACTATTATTAGTAAGTTTAGTCTTTTTCTATTTAATGAGTTATAAACTAATAATATGTCTAATTATCACAATAGTATCTATATATTTAGGAACTTTATTAATAGACAAAATAGAGGAAAAGAAAAATAAATTATTAGAAGAAAAAACATCAGAAGAAAAAAAGAAAATAAAAATAAGATTCAACAGGAAAAAGAAAATAGTTTTAATAGCAATTATATTATTAAATTTCTCACTTTTGTTTTTATTTAAATATTTAAAGTTTTTCACAATTAATACAAATATATTACTGGATTTATTAAATATTAATTATCATTTTAAAATATTAAAGATATTAGCTCCTATAGGTATTTCCTTTTATACATTACAAGCTTTTTCATACTTATTTGATGTATATTATGGAAAAATAAAAGCAGATAAAAACTTTTTAAGAATAGCTTTATTTATTTCATTCTTTCCTCAAATTGTTGAGGGTCCAATGGCAAGATATTCTGATACGGCAGAAGATCTATATAAGGGGCATGATATAACATATGATAATTTCACATCAGGAATGCAAAGAATATTATGGGGTACATTCAAGAAAAAGGTAATTGCTGATAGATTGAATATTTTAGTAAAAATGGTATTCAGTGGGTATGCAATTTACAGTGGGCCAATCTGTTTTATAGGTGCTTTAGGATATACCATAATGTTATATATGGATTTTTCTAGTGCAATGGATGTTACATTAGGAATAGGAGAAATATTAGGTGTTAAAGTTCCAGAAAACTTTAGACAACCATTTTTCTCTAAAAGTATATCTGAATTCTGGACAAGATGGCACATTAGTTTAGGTTTATGGTTTAGAGATTATATCTATTATCCTATTTCTCTATCTAAAACAATGAAAAAACTTACTAATAATTCAAGAAAAATAGTAGGTAACTATTTTGGACCATTAATAAGTGGAACAATTGCTTTGTTCGTGGTATGGGCTTTAAATGGATTGTGGCATGGTGCTGGATGGACATACATTTTGTTTGGAATGTACCATTTTATTATGATTTTTACAGGAAATTTATTTGAACCATTGATTCAAAAAACATTCTTAAAGTTTAACTTAAATAGAGAAAATATGTATTATAGAATATTTAGATCTATAAAAACATCCTTCTTAGTAGTTATAGGAGAACTAATATTTAGAGCACCAAAAGTAAAAGTGGCCTTAATAATGATTAGAAAAATATTTACTGATTTTAATATTACAATATCTGAAATATCATCACTAGGATTAGATATATTAGATTATATAGTATTGTTTCTCGCAATAGTATTAGTATTTATTGTTAGTGTATTAAAGGAGAAAGGTATTAATATTAGACAAGAAATTGGAAAACAGAGTATTATTATAAGATGGATTATATTCTATATAATTATTTTTGTAATTTTAATATTTGGAGCATATGGAATAGGTTATCAACCTGTAGGGCCAATGTATGCAGATTTTTAAGGAGATTAAATATGAAAAACGCATTAAAAATAACACTGTTTATTACTATTGCAATAATCATATATATGAGTTTTTCGTTTATATTTATGCCAAAACTAAATATAAAGAAATATGGAATGTATAATATCTCAATGTATGAAATATTAGCTGAAAAAGAAAATACTATAGATACAGTTGTACTAGGAGATAGTTTGGTCTATTCATCTATTTCTCCAATGGAAATATATTCTAAACATGGATATACAGTTTTTGATTGTGCTGAACCAGGCCAAATAATGTCAGATGCATATGATTATTACAAGATAGCAATAGAATCTCAAAATCCAAAAATGGTAATAATTGAACCAAATATGTTTTTTAGAGATCCCCAAAAAAGACCATGGTATAATAAACCAATTCAAATATTAAAGAATATTTTTCCATTAGTTAAATACCATAATAATTGGAAAAATCTATTCTTTGGAAAGAATTGGGGTCATGTAAATAAAGGATATATTAAAATTAAACATACAAAAAGTGGTTTTGAATTTGATTATATGGATGAAGAATTAAATGATAATCCATATGTTAACGATAAATATAAAGCTAAAATACCATCTCAAAATAATGAATATATCAAAAAAATAATAGAAGATTGTAAAAAAAGAAATATTAAAGTTCTATTATTAGGAGTTCCAAGTCAAAGATGTTGGAATTATGAAAAACATAAAGTCATCAAGAAATTATCAGAGGAATATGATGTAGAATACATAAATCTAAATCTAGATGATAGAATTGATATCAATTGGAAAAAAGAAACAAAAGATCGTGGAAACCATCTAAATTATTTAGGTGCAAAAAAAGTTTCCGAATTTCTCGGAAACTACTTGAATAGTATTAAAATAATTGAAAGTCATAAACATAAAAAAGGTTATGAAGGATGGGACCAAGCCCTTAAAACATATATGAAAAGTTAAGAAACAATAACCATAGCTATTGCATAATCTCCATCGTGAGAAATAGAAACATCAAAAGTTTTATTACCATAATCAGTTAATATACTATTGTTTAGTTTAACAAATGGAATTCCAGTCCCATAATGAAGTATTTCTATATCGGTAAAAGGATAACTATCCATTCCAAGTTTTAAAGACTTTAAAACAGCCTCTTTTGCTGCAAACATACCAGCAATAGTATCAATATTATAATTTCTACTTTTTATATATTCTAATTCATTAGACGAAAACATTTTATTTAATAAATGTTTTTTTTCTATTAGTTTATCTAATCTTTTTATATATACAATATCAACACCAATATTCATAAAAAATCACCTAATATTATTATAATATATTATAAATAAATATTGAACAAAAGAAAAATAATACATATATAATTAAAACTATTATATTATTATGTTATAATAACAAGCAGGAGGGTTCAATGGAAAAAATAAATACTGAAATATTAGTATCATCATTATTAAAAATTGGATTTGATAAAGTAGATTCATTACTTTTTACTAATACACTAGCAAAGTTATCAATCGATAATCAAAAATCACAATTATTTGATTTTGTTGATTCGGAAACAAGTCCATTATTTAATGAGTTTGTTAATTATGATGGAATAGAATTTAAATTAAAAGACGGAATAACATTAGATACAAATGTTAGCCCAATAAAAGATCATGTTTTTCCTTTAGGAAAAGCGCTACATACTAATGAACACTTAATTGATTATTTAGAAAGATTAGATTTTAACGATATAAAATCAAAAACAAAGAAACTAGGTAGAACTAAAAAGTTTTAATAGTTTAAATTTCAGGAGGGTTTTTATGTTTGGATATAATGACAAACTAACTTTAACAGCTATCAATACAATTAACAAAAAAGGAGAAATAATTAATTATAATTTATCGTTTCCCATTAATGAAAATGAATTATCTATACCAGAAGATGTAATACAAATGAGTATTTTTGAATATCATGAAGGAAGAGAAATCTATGGACATGAAACTTCTAAAATATGTGTAGGTAAAACTACTAGTATTTATAATATCTATAAATCACAGGGACAAAACTATGTATTTAGAGATAAATTATTTGATAAAATAGAGAGTCCTGATGATACATTATGTTATTATGATGATTCAAATGGTAAACATATTATATTTTCTAAAGTAAATGCTGAAGATATAGTAGTAGGAAATATAGATGAATTAAAAGAAACTTTATTATTTATATCAAAAGAATTTCAAAATGTTAAAGATTCATCATCAAAAATAAAAAGATATAAAAAAGAAGCAATTAAATAAAATCGCAACAACTTGCGATTTTTTATATGATTGATAAGTTATTAGTTATATGTTATAATATAAAACACTTTTAAGGAGATACTATGAAAGAAAATGAATTACAGTTTAATGTGGCTTGGGCTCAAATGCCTATGCGCAAAGAACAACTAGAATTAATTGAAATAGGACATCGAAGAAGACCATATTTATTATGTATGGATATGGACTCTTATTATTATGCTTTTCCTTGTACTTCTAAACTATATGATAATAATATAAGATATGAAAATCAAAAAGTTGTTTTTAGTAGTGAATTAAGTTATCATGAATCATTAGCTAATTTAGGAAATGTATATGAACTACCTTATGAAAATATATATAGTCGTATTTATGGTATAAATCCAAAATACAATAATGAAATAATTAAAAAGATTAATGCCTGTTCAAAATATAGTGATTATCCTAAAGATTTTGAAGAATATTTTTCTAACTTTAATTATTCATTAGATATAAAAGATTTAATAGAAATAGATGAACAATTATTCTTTATAACTGATCAAGATGAAAATAATTATATTGCTTCAAAAGTATATCCTTTCCCAGTAAAGGATACTTCAATAGCTTTCACAGATGGACTTAAATATTTTATTACTCAAGAATCATTTAAATTAGATAAAAATGAATCATATGAATATCGCTCCCATATTAATTATTATGATAATACTGGACAAGCTTTAATAAAAAAAGAACAAAAAGATTATTCTAAATTATATAACTTAGAACCAGGGATGGTAATTAAGTATGATGATAATAAAATGGTTGTTTTAGAAAACTGTATAACTGATTTATTTGTTCTTAATGGAAAAGAAGGAAATACTTATAGTACATTTGAATCTATGACTATACCAGTAAATTCTAAAATAGATTATAAAATAGAGGGTTTTCTACAAGATGAAAGATTAGTTAAATTAATGAATAAAACTAATGAAAAACCAGATACTAAAAATAAAAAAACGTATAAAAGAAAATAATATATATAATTATGATATAATAATTATAGGAGGGTTCTATGAATAATTTAAAAGAAGAATTAATTGAAATGGCAGAGATATTTGATTATTATAATATACCTGAAGATGAACAAAGGAATATAATTACTTCTGGACTTTACTTTGAATTTAATTATCACGATACTAAAAGACTTGATTGCTTTAGTGCTGCTGAATTATTGAAATTATGTAAAAATATTGATCCTGAATTTGATGCAAATCAAATGATTAAGGATTTACGTAACAGACGTGATGACAAATATGAATCACTAGTAAAGTTTTATAGTGATTTAAAGACAAAAAACAAAACAAAAACTTTAACAAATAAATAAGATAAACAAGGGTAATCTTGTTTTTTTTATTTTATAATTATAGAGAAAAAGTAATAAATGATTATGCTATAATAAAAGTGGTGATTAACTATGGAAATAATTGAATATGAAGAGAAATATCTAGAAGATGTAAAAGACTTATTAGTAGAACTTGAAGAGTATATTATATCTATTGATAAAGATGAATTAGATCAAATTCATCCAGACTATAGAGAAAAAATGGCTATTCTTGATTTAGAAGAAGTAAATGAAAATGATGGTAAATGTTTTCTAGCAGTCCAAGATGGAAAGGCAATTGGTTTAATAATGGGAACTATTCCACCATATTCTGAATATGATTATTTAGATTATAAATGTCCTAAAAGAGGAGAAATTACAGAATTAATTATTACGCGTAAAATTAGAAATAGTGGAGTGGGAAAACAATTAATAGAAATAATGGAAGATTATTTTAAATCAAAAGATTGTGAATATGTAATAGTAGATGTATTTGCTTATAATGAAAATGCTATAAAGTTTTATGATAAAAATGACTATCATCCTAGAATGTATACTAATATAAAAAAATTAAATAAATAAGAGAGGGTGACTAATATGAAGTATTATCATATGACATCATTAGATAGATTAGACTCTATTAGTAAAGAAGGATTAACTCCTAGAAATGAAGATAATTCTAAACTAATTAATGATCAAAAAGTAAAAGTGTTCTTTTCAGAAGGATTCGAAGGAGTAGTAGCTTTATATGTAGACTTTGATTTAGTATATCAACAAATAAAAAGTAAAGAACTTGTATTAGATAATAAAGAATTAGAAGAAAAGATATTAGTTTCATCAAACTTAAATGACTATTTAAAAGAAGGAGTTTATTTAGAGTTTGATGGTGATGATATAAAAAATGAAAGAAACTTTGAAAATGGATGTACTAGTAAAATTATTCCACCTGAAGACTTAAGAGTGTGTGTTTTAAGTGATGAAGAGAATACAGTTACTTATTCTAGATTTGAAATTATAAAATACATGATGTCTAAAACTGATCCGGAAGATATAAAATATTATGGAGTTAAATATGAAGGTTCTCCAAATTTTGATGCCGCAACACAAAGAATCCAAGGTAAAATTAAAAACTATTATGCTAATCACCAAGAAGAAATAAATGATTTTAAAAAGAATAATTATCAGTTAAACTCCATACCTTTAGAAGAGTTTATGAATGATTATTACAAAGTAGATAGTAAACAGATAAAGAAAAGATAAGATATTTACATATAATAGAAAATTATGATAAAACTAGTTTGCATACAAATTAATTTATAAGGAGGAATTATATGTCTATATATGATTTAAAAGTAAAAACAAGAAAAGGTGAAGATTTTGATTTAAGTACTTTAAAAGGAAAGGTGTCATTAGTAGTTAATACCGCAACTGGTTGTGGATTCACACCTCAATATGAAGCAATTGAAATGCTTTATGAAAAGTATCATGATCAAGGGTTTGAAGTGTTAGATTTTCCATGTGATCAATTTGGTCATCAAGCACCAGGAAGCAACGATGAAATACATGAATTCTGTACTGCTAAATATAAAACTCAATTTGATCAATTCGCTAAAATTGAAGTAAACGGTGAAAATGAAAGTGAAGTATTTAAAATCTTAAAACAAGCTCAACCAAAAGAAGAAGTTAAAGGTATGAAAAATAAGATGGCTATGAAAGCAATTAAAAAGATTAGTACAACTTGTACTAAAGAAGGAGATATTGTTTGGAACTTTACTAAATTCTTAGTAGATAAAGAAGGAAATGCTGTTAAAAGATATAATCCTACTTTTGATCCAAAAGATATAGAAAAAGATCTATTAGAATTACTATAGGAGGAATAGGATGGAAAAAGATAATGTTGAATTGAAACTTGAAAAACAATTATGTTTTCCAATTTATTTATGTTCTAAAGAAATAATAAATAAATATACTCCATGGCTTAAAGAGATAGATCTTACTTATACTCAGTATATTGTAATGATGTACTTTTGGGAAAAGGAAAAGAGTAATTTAAAGGACATTGGAAAAACTCTACTACTTGATCCAAGTACCTTAACACCTCTTATAAAAAAGTTAGAAAGTAAAGGTTATATTACTAAAGAAAAATCTTCTATTGATGAAAGAAATCTAGAAATAACAATTACTGATAAAGGAAAAAAAATACAAGAAAAAGCCAAAGAAATACCAAAGAAAATGGGTAAATGTATTGATTTATCTGATAAAGAAGCAAAAGAATTGTATTCATTATTATATAAAGTATTAAATAATGTAGAAAGGAATGATAATTAATGAGTGTTATTGAAGTAAACAAAG
>JAEEGL014176813.1_pt1 | contig 14672 bp, 10 predicted proteins | sample 9134231 | NCBI WGS metagenome assembly JAEEGL01 (sample SAMN16246548, study PRJNA631951) | gut metagenome | biome: gut microbiome; feature: rumen; material: fiber-attached | host: Bos | place: Iran: Karaj | collected 2018-10 | reverse complement strand
TAAAAACTGCGCCACGTACAACGCCAATGCCGACAGCTCCATCAAGGGCGAGCATATCGATGGCGTCACGACCGTCGACGAATACATGACTTTTAGGGGGCATCTGGGGTTTGGCGCCTTGCTCGCTCACCATGTGCAGCTGGGATTTGATTTGTCGATGGCGCATGAAACCGCACATTTCATCACTTCTTCCAGCAACGGCAAGGATCTCGATCATTCAGGTCTGGTGGAATACGACAAACCCAGAGAGCAAAACCCGATTTACGCACCCGCCATCGATGCTGTGGGGCGTCGTCTGAGGGTTGAAGAGACCACCGTCTTTACCGCAGGTGCCAACCTTTCGGTCTTGTTTTAATCACAGCTCGTTCCCACCCTTGTTCTTGCAGGCTCCAGCTTGTACACAATCGATGTACAGGGTGGATAGCCCAATCAAACCTCGTAAAAACGCATACAGGAAGGCTGGAGATGTCGTTTGAGATTTCGCTGACGACTTTAATGACGCGGTTAAATCCCATTTGCCGTCAGAGTCTTGAAGCGTCAGCAGCCGTGGCCATGCGCTTTGGTCACGATGCGATCGACGTTGAACATGTGTTGATGGCCTTGTTGGATCAGCGCGAAACCGATCTCGACAGGGTGTTAACGGTCAGCGCGATCAGCCGATCCGAGATTCAGGAAGAGTTGGAAAAGAACCTGGGGCAGAAGGAAGGCTCGGGACGTATACCCAGCTTTGCGCCGCGAGTGACCGATGCCATGCGCATTGCATGGTTGATATCGAGCCTCTTTCAGGGATCCAACCGCATTCGCACGGCTGCATTTTTAATGGCGCTGCGTCTGGATGACGATTTGTACGCCCATATTTCGCAGATCCTGCCTTGTCTGGATCAAATCGAGGAGAGGACCCTGGAGGATCTGGGATCGCTGACCCGGAGCACGAAGGAAGCCCGGATGGAGCCCAAGACGCAGGATCCGCGCATCGAAGAAGATCGGATGATGGATCAGGTGCGGGCGAACGGCGAGCGTTTGGAAGCCTTGCGAAAGATGGCCGATCGCTCGATGCGCGAGGCGGGACTGGCGCAGAAGGCGCATGCCGAGGCGGAGGACAGGCTCTATCAGGAGCAGGCAGCGCTCAAGATCGCCGAGCAGAAGATCGAAAAACTGGCGGCGGAGCGGCAGCGCGCGATCGAGAAGGCCGAAAAGATGGAGGAGGATCGCAAGGCCGCGCTCGAGCAGGCCCACGAATGCGAGCGCAATGCGGAGCGCGCCGTCATGGAGGCGTCCCAAAACCGACAGTGGCTCGCGGCGGCCAAGGCCGAGATGGAGCGCGCCAAAGAGGAGTTGCAGGCGCAGCAGGACGAGATCGCCGGGGTGAGGGAAGAATGCGTATTGGCCAAGCGCGAGAAGGCGAGCTACGAAGAGGAGACCCGTGAGGCGAGGGAATCGCGCGCGAATCTTGAAAAGGAAGTGGCCGGATACGAGGAACTCTTCGGGCAACTCAATCAACGCAAGGCGGATATCCAGGCTCAGATCGCTGAGACCGAGCAAGAGGTAGCCCGGATAGAGGCCGAGAACAAAGAGATCCTGGCCCGTGTAGAGGCTAAGAAGCAGGAGACCGCAGAAGCTTTGGCCAAGGAGCGGGCTGTGATAGAGGCCCAGGCTTCGGTGCTGGCGTTGATTCGACCCCAGGTGGAGGAGGCGGAAGCCAAGGCCAACGAAGCAAAGGCAGCCTTGAAACATTCAGAGGATGAGGCGGAGGAGGCCCGTAGCCAGACTTCCACCTTGCAGCAGGCAGCCGAGATAGCCGAGCAACAAGCCCAGGAGATCGAAGCTCGCCTGGATGAAATTCGCGATCGGGTCCTGAAGGCCAAGCAGGCTGAAGCCGAGGTACTCGCCGAAGCAAGGGATGCAGAGGAGCGTCTCGCAGCTGCAAGGAAGGCCACCAGGAAAGCGGTCGCCAAGGCCGAGCGTCAGATTGCCAAGCTGGAAGGTGGCGATGGGGGCGAGTGCACCGCTCTGGCGCCCCGTCCCAACATCTTTAAGCGCATCTGGTACAAGATCTTCGGAAGCAAGGCAGCCTGATCATTCGACGTTCCCCCACCGAAACGCGCTTTATCCCACCTGTAGTTTCTGCATTTTCACCAATCAATTCAGTCTGTCCGGCCTGTAGAAATGGCGTAGTTTAACTTGTATGCTCAAGATCCGCCCATGAGATTGAGCGTTTATGCTCATAAAGATAGTATGTCAGGGTGTATGTGAATGCGCCGTTGATTATTAAGGTTGATATAGATGCCTGGACGTGGAGCCTAATATGAGAATTATGTCGGAGATACAGGGTGTATATACTGCGTTTAATTGATGGAATGCAGCATGTACAGGGTGGATAGGCGGAATTCAGCGATTTAAACCCCATCTATACAGGGTGTACAAAGAGTCTTTGTGCTGTAAAAATCCCTAACGCACAGCCTAAGAAGCAGCATAGAAGCGAGAGTACGACGTTTATCAGGGCCTGACCATAGGCGTTCTGCTGTATCAAACGGACCGTTTCAAGGCTGAAGGTTGAGAATGTCGTAAATCCGCCGAGCAATCCGGTGGTCAGACAAAGCCTGATCCCTTCAGGCAAGGCCACCAATGCGACCGTTAAAAGCCCCATTGCAAAGGATCCAACGACGTTGACCAGGAAGGTACTCATGGGGAATGTACCCCATAAAGGCAACCTGACAAGGCATGAAACAATATAACGTGCACCACCACCGATGGCGCTACCAAGGCAGACAAAGAGGATGTTCATGAAGGAAGGAGAGGGATCAAACCCGGTTAGGCGGGCTTGTTTTCTGAAGAGTTGCTTTTGGCAGGCGTGTGATCGTTCGTTTCAGGAGTTGTAACGTCACTTGCAGGGGCTTGAGATGTTTCCTTTTGCTCGCAGTTGGGCGTCTCGTTGGCCTTGTCAGGCGTCTTCAGAATGTGGAAATCGATGAGTGCACGGACCGTATCATCGTCGAGATCCAGCGTCTGACGTACTTCATCCAGGGGACGGCCATCGAATTGCGCCAGTTGATCGAACAATGGACCCCTTAACTTGATGGGATCGGTCTTGGAGTAACCCATCAGCCAGATCTTGTTTTGGTCGACTCCCAGCTGTTTGTACCTGGCTGGCACGAGTTGTTGCTTGCCGTCCTCAAGCGGATCACGAAGCATCGCCTGGTATGCGGCCTTGGTTGCCGTGATGTGGTCTTCCAATAACCCGTCTGCAAGATCGCGTACCTGGTCGAAGTTCTCGTATTGATCGATGAGATCAGCGCATTGCATGTAGTAATCCGCAATGCCATCGGGGTGGATATCGCCCCATTCAAGCCCGGCAAGGCGGCTGTCAAGGTCGCTGCGACTGGTTTTCGCGTGTGGGAAGCACAATGTACGGGCTGCATGGAAGGCGAGGACATGCTCGGTAAGGGTCAACAGCGCCCTGAGTTCAATCCAAAACGCCTGACTCCTCGCCCCATTGTTATACCGGCAAAACCACGTCGCACAGGCTGCATTGCGGTTTAACCAGATACCACATTTGCCGTGGTTGAGCAGAAAGGGGCATTTCATACTCGGATCACGCCCGAAACGACCCATCTTTTGCAGCTTATCATAGGCGTGTACATGCTGTGGCGGCACGATCAAGCCCAAAGGAGAAAGGGCGATATGTCGCGCGATCCGCACGGCGACGAGCTGTCTACAGATATACCCTTCGGCGCGATCATCCCGCAGAATGCGTCCTGCAAGGTAGTTGTGAACGCGCGGGACGTATGTGCAACAGCGACAGTCGGGGTGATAACTGGTGATCCCCTCGGGGTGCTCGCTGCTCGAAGACAGCATGACACAGGCAGAACAATCCGCGCGACGCTCCTCAGGCAGGGGGCCTTCGAGGAGTTGTTCCATCCATTTGTTGTATGCCAAGGGTAGAGAAGGCATCTCGTTTCTCCTGAGTCTTGGTTTGTCCGCTAGAAAGATCCGCCAAATTGAACCAACGCACCCCCATTTGTAGGGGCGACTGCAGTGGATATATTGCCGTGATCCCTACCGACGTAATCCAGGATAAGGGTCGTGACTCCAGATCCAATAAGGGCTGCACCGATACCAAAGGTGAGTAAACCGCCCACTTTGGTGTCGTAGATATGCGGACATTCGTAGATCTTGCCGCTGCTACATGACGTATCACCGTCGATGATCAGGAGATATGCACCGATACCGGTGAGTACCACACCCCCCACTGTAAGGCCTACGCCCACGTCAACCAGCACATCATGGTTAAGGATCACGGATGTATCCTCTGCCGTGATGATTTGTACGGGGTTGTTAGATGGGGATTCCGGCGTTGCAGACGCTGTATCATGGGTGGATCTGGTGCCTTGCCCGGTTTTGAGCTGGAATGGCATGTCTATAGATAGGTTATCGACACTGATGGAACGCGATTCATCCGCATATCCTTTGAGTCGTAATTCTATCGTATGCTTACCTTGTACGGCCTGACCTTCATACGGTGTCGTGCCGATAAGCTCTCCATCCAGGTATACTTTGGCCCCTGCTGGGTTTGAAGTGATGCGTAGTGGGGTAGTAGATGCCGCCTTCGCAGTTGATTGAGCAGGCTTGTTCGGGGTGGATGCGTTGTTTACTCGAAAATGCTTCGCACTATATTCAACCTGTCGCTTATAGCTTGTAGCCAGCTCCGCATCCCCACACAAGAGGCACTCCGTGGAGTCCTTTGTCAAATCTCCCGTCGTGTCATTGTAGGTGATGGTCTCTATTTGATAATCGGTCGTACCCAATTCATCGTTGCTGGACTCACTGATCTGTGAAGTGATTACCCATTTATACCCCGAAGATTGCGCGGCTTTTTTGAGACATGCCGTATCTACGCAGGTGCCCGTTGCTGCGGCGTGAACCTTCGTAGTCGCCTTGGATTTCAGGGCTTCTTCAGTGAGCGATGTATATTGTCTACCCCGTTCAGCATTCGCAGGCGTGAAAGTTGGGGGAACGATCAACACTTGAGGTAACTCGGCTTTTGCTGAATGGGCCATGCATGCAGCCATGATGGTGAGGCAGATCCGAGAAGTTTTCATGGTTCTCCTGGTGTGATATCCGCAATCACGGCGGTGATGTTGTCGCATCCACCGGCATCCAAAGCCGCGTCTCGCAGCTTTAAGACGATTTCGCTAGGGGGACAAGTCTGCTTGAGAATGCTGACGATGTGCTCTTCATCCACCATATCGGTTAGGCCATCAGAGCAAAGCAAGTAACGATCACCCTTGTGTGGCCTGATGGTCACGCATTCGACGTTTACTTTGGGGAGTAGACCGATTGCGCGGACGATCACGTTTTTCATCGGGAACACCCTGATTTCTTCAGGTGTCAGCATTCCCTGGTCAATGTATTGGTTTAGGAGAGAATGATCCCGCGTGAGGGCATAGAGGGTTTCATCCCTGTATAAGTAGATGCGGCTGTCGCCCACATGCGCCACATGCAGCCTGGATCCATCGAGCCACAAGGCTACGACGGTGGTGCCCATCCCCCTATATTGCGCGTCGCTTTGTGATTTGGTCCAAACCTCACGGTTGGCTTGGCGGATAGCATTTTTCAAACGACGTTGACCCAACCTTGCTGGGGTTAACCAGGGAAGCAGATGCGCATACCAGTGATCTGGGGGATTATGCGAAAAGCTTTGGGTGAGGGACTCTATCGTGATGTGCGACGCGACCTCGCCACATTGATGCCCTCCCATACCATCGGCGATGGCTACGAATCGATGCTCCTCAAGGCCTACCCAGTCATCCTCATTATGCTCCCGGTGCTTTCCGGTATCGGTCACCCCATGGATGGAGAAGGCCGGTTTTTCAAACTCAAGCTCTTGTTTACGGGGTTGATTGAGGAGCTCTTTTAATGGAGAAGCGATGGGGTCAGGGCGGAAAAGGAACCTTTCAGCCAGGAGATCCGCCGTATTCGGGGTGTTGTTGCTGGCAACAAAGGTTAAATTACCATCTTCACCCAGTAGAAATTCACCCTGCAACTCCTGCAAATCCGCCGGATCATCCCCATCAACATCATCTTTCTGGCCTGTATCGCCATCTGTATGGGGTGTAGATCCCTCTTCTTGCGTCTGAGGAGCCTCTGCATCAAGGTTGGATGGGGTGGTTTGCAGATACTCTTCGACCTCTTTCAAGGGATCTTTTGGTGGGGGAGCTTCTGAATCTGGAGCTTTATCCACCCCGGATACATCGGGTTCGCCTTCGGCAGATGCCTCTTGTACAGGGTGGACAGGGTTGGATGGCGCAGGAGAAGGGACGTCTGACACGGAGGATAAAGCACCCTCGTCTGCGCTTGATGGTTGCCTGTCAGCGCAGTTGGACGCGAGCGACGGTTCTGCAGATGGGGTTGTCGCTACAGCTTCTTGAGATTCCTCGGACGGCACTCTGAATTCCCTCGTGTGATACGAGGCGCAATATAATCTACTTATGGCTCAAACCCTAAAGAAAGCGGCCTGCTTCAAGGGTGAGACGGTGTTTTTTCTGCCTCAGAATTGCGATTTCTCGGCATGCCACGGGCCGCCGTCGTCGGTTTGATCGCCGTAACCCCACATGCCGTCGAGTTTGTGGCCATCCTGCGAGATGCGCAGCCAGCCTTTGCCCTGCTGCGACATGATGGCGGCGAGCGGGTTTCCAGGCTTGATCCACACCATATGGATGAGGTCGCCTTCGATGTTGCCACGAAGGGTGCCGTTGTGGTCGGGGCCGCGCGGATCCTCGTAGCTGCCGGTGACGAGATTGCCCTGCTGGGTCAGGCGCATGTCGCCAAATTCGGTGCAATACCCAAGGCCGTTGAGGTTGAGTCCCGCGATGGGCGGCCCGGCGACGACCGCGTTTCTTTGGTCACCGCCACAGGCGGCGAGCTGACAGCAGAGGGCAGCAAAAATGAGATTTCTGAGTTTCATGACCTTACTCCATCGGAAAGCCGCCTTTTTGGCAGCCTGAGCGCTCGAGATCAAGCGCGGTGATAAGATGTTGCAGGAATGCGGCGTGCAATCTGTGACCCGGGCGGTGCGCGAAAACCTGCGCCGCCAGCGGGCGACCGAGCGCGTAAAGATCGCCCAAAAGATCGAGCGCCTTATGTCGTGCAAGCTCGTTCGGAACCCGAAAACCGTTGATGGGCCGCGCGTTATCGTCGAGCACGAGGCAGTTTTGGAGCGATGCCCCAAGGGCCAGCTGCCTTTTCGCCAGGTTTTTTTGATTCCGCGCAAATCCAAAGGTCCTTGCCGAGGCCAATGTTTGTAACTCCGCGCAGGGTAAAGCGATTTTGCAGGTTTCCATGGGCCTTGGCGCAAACTCGGCTTCGACTTCGATCGAAGCTTCGCAGGGCTTGCAGGGGACTGCCCGCAAAAAAGCGTCTCCCAGCTTCACTTCGATGGGGCACGGCAGTTTGAGCCAGCTCCGTTCGCCGGGATCGCTGTAAAAACGCAGCTTTTTTACATAAGGAAGCGCGCTGCCGTCCAGAATGGGGATTTCGTCGCCCTCCACCGCGATTTGGGCGTCATCGATTTGAAGCAGGGCGAGCGCCGCCAAAAGATGCTCGACGGTGCGCACGGGACCCCGGGCGGTTTGCAGCCGGGTGCAATAAGTAGGCTCGGAATCTTTGGGAATGATCAAATCGCTGGGGGATACAGGCTTGCCGTTGATTTGAATTCCGCTTTGTTTTGGGGCAGTTGCAATGTAAACGGCGGTTTTTCGCCCGCTATGGAGAGCCGGACCCTCAAAATGGAAGCAGCCTTCAATTCGACGTCGCATAGTCTTCGCAATTACCACGATTGAGGTCAGAAATCAACTTGTGATGTTTTGCGTTTATTGAATCGAAGATCCTATTTTTTAAGGCTTTTATTGATGAGCGATTTTTTGTGTTTTACGGAAAGCGGTCGGGAGTTGACTTGCAAGCCACTGGGGCTTTAATTTTGCCGCCTTTTGTTTTTACGATGCCCGTTGAGGTTGTGTTTTGGGATGACTTCGACGGGCGTCCACGGATGATGAGCGAATACGATGACCGAAAATGAGTCGGCCGGCCCGTTGATGACGGGGGTTTGGGTTCCCGAAATTTATTCTGCCCTGGTGCATTTGATCGAAACGCAGGGGGTAGAAAGCGAACATTACAATGCAGATCGCCCACCGTTGGCGGTCGTCGCCTGCGACAATGCGCTGCTCAAAAACGATTTGGCTGTAGCGGTGATGAATTATGTGATCAATCACCGCCTGATGAAGGTCGATCGCAATTTTTGGCAGGCGATCCCCGAGCGTCTGGGGCGCGAATCCCTCGAATCGGCGTTTCGGGTGATCGCTGGACGCAACGACGACATGATCACGGCTACCGCGGCTTACCGTCGCTACCGTGCGGGCATGCTGGGCTCATTTGGGGCCATTCGCCGGGCCGAAGGTCTGGAAGCCGCTTATCTTTTTGCGGCCCGGATGCTGCGCGGTCAGAGCGAAGAGGCGGTTCAGCAGATTGCCAACGACACGCTCAAACTTGAGTTTGCGCGCAATCTGGAGACGGAACTGGTGCCGGCGGGATCGCCTTTTCCTGCGGTGAATCTGGCGAACGGGCTTCGCTGCACGCTCGAAATCTTCGATCTGCTGCGCGTGCTCAAGGCGAACGGGTTCCAGACCTGGCTGTGTTCCGGCGCCGAAATCCATGTTCTGGAAGCGCTCGCCAACGAGCTGAGCTTCCCCAAAGAACAGCTCATTGGTCTCAAAATGCATTGTGCAAACGGGCATTTAGGCGACAAACCGAAGGATTCGCTCCCTGTGGGCGAGGGGCGTCTGGAGCTCTTCCTCGATGCGGCAGGCCGAAGCCCTGTGCTCGTTTTGGGCAGCTCGATGGCCGATTTTGAACTGATGGAAAACTGCGAAGGCTTAAGCCTCGTGATCGGGCAGGAAGACGAAGATTTGCTGCGGGAAGCGGACGCCCATCAATGGATGGTGCAGCCGGATTTGAGCTTGTAGGCCCCACCAAACCTCACCGAGAGAGCGGCTCCAGGCCACTCAAATACCTCAGATAAACGATTGCCTGCTTTCTTCCATATCTTGCTTCGAGTGCGTGCTCTTCCATTTCGGCTTTGCGGGTCTTGGTGGAAAGGAGCAGATCCAGGGAAATTCCTCCCAGGTCGTAGGCGCGCTGGGCATTGGTTTCGCCTGAAGTAGCTGCTTCGACGCCTTCCTCTGCGACCTTTAACGCTCTTTCCACATCTTCCAGCTGGCCCTGAGCCTGGGTGATTTCGAGTTCTGCGCGTTCCTGTGCGAGTTCGGCGTCGATCCTTGCGCTCTCACCTTTAATCTCGGCTTCCTCTGCGGCCATCCTGACATTCCAGTCTGCCATCAGGTTCCACTGAAGGACGACGGTTGCCTGCCAGTAAGTGTCCCCGTCGATGAAGCCCGGATCACCTTTCTTGTAGCCGACCTCTCCCTGCAACGCGAGCGTAGGGTAGAGCTTACGGCTTTCAGCGGTCGCCTGATACTGGAGGGCAGAGGCGCCTTTCCTCTGAGCCTCGATGTCGGGGCGTGTCGAACGCTCGGCTGGAAGCTGAAACCAATCCTCAGGCAGCTCTTCGAGGGTAATCTCTCCCTTCAGATCGCGCCTTGCGAGATGGTTGAGCTCCTCCACTCTTCGGTGAAGCTTGCTTTCCGCTTCCGATTTACGACGCTGGCTGTCCGATAACTGGACCTTTGCACGGTCTCTGTCGAGAGCGACTCCGGCGCCGGTGGAGGCGCGCTCTTCCTGCAGGGCGAGCAGTTTCTGATCAAACTCTGTTCTCGTCTGCCAGATCTGGGCGAGTTCCTTCGCTTCGAGGGCCTTTAAGTAGGCTAAGACGACCTTCAGTCGGGTCCCTCTCTCTGCTGCCTCACGGGCGAGATCCCTTGCTTCAATCCCTTTGTCGGTCGCATCGAGCAGTGCGAGGCGTCTTCCTCCCGCGATGATCGGGAGCGTCAACCTGAGCGCAGCCCTGAAGATATCCTCATCTGAAAGCATGAACGGGGGTAGATCGAGCTCCATATCGGGTAACTGGATCTGTCCCATGATGGGGACTTCTACGGGAGGAAGCGCAATGGGACCCAGATCGACGCTCAGCGTCGTCGGATCGTTCAGTCGCGTATAGCTCGCCTGGATCTCAGGGGTCGGTAAAAAGCTTGCGAGCACCCTTCGACGGGCTGCGTTGGCCTGATTTTGCTCGTTAGCGGCATGTCGCACCGCTTCGCTCTTGACGGTCGAGTCTTCAAGAAGATCGTCGATTGGGTGCGAAAAGACCGTTTGAGCAGAAAACAGGGTCGAGAACGCCAGTGGAAGGGACCAGAAACGGGCTAAACGGGACTTTCGGGGAGTTTTCATGCGGCGATCTCCTTCTTTTCGCGGAAGAAAACGCTGTAGAACACAGGCAGCAGGATCAAAATTAGAACCGTCGACAGGGCGAGACCGACGACCATCGACCAGGCCATCGGTTCAAACAGGATGCCGCCAAAAAGGGCAAGCGGGATAAGCCCACCGATCGTCGTGACCGAGGTGAGCAGTATGGGCCTTAACCGTTTGATCCCAGCCTCGATGACAGCTTCCCTGATCGACAAACCCTCCTTTCGCGCATCGATGACGAATTCCATCCAGACCACAGCGTTCTTGATCACCATGCCCGCTAAAGACACTACACCCAAAAACGCCATGAACGAGATCGAATAACCCCCGCATAAGAGCCCGATCATTGCCCCTATAATCGCCTGAGGGACAGAGATCAGGATGATGATCGTCTCCCGAAGCCCGCCGAACTGGAAGAGAAGCAGCAAAGTGATCGCCGCGACGATGATGAAGAAGACTTTGATCAGCTCACCGAAGGCTTTCGACATCGATTCACGCTCTCCTCCAACCTCAATCTCGTACCCTTCAGGCAGTGCGATCTGTTCGATCTTCGGCAAAACCTCGTTCAAAATCTGGTCTGCCAGGCGTCCTTTGTTCTGAGCCAGGATCGTCAAAATGCGTTTACTCTGCCGGTGCTCGATCACACCGGGTTCCCACGAGGGTTCGATGGTTGCGATGGAGCCCAGAGGAACATGCTCCTGAGTGATCGAAGAGGGCACCGGAAGCTCCAGGAGCTGGTCTCCAAGCATTCTCTCATGATCGTTTAAGCGGATCTTGACAGGGATCTCGATGTCACCTTCCTGCACTTTTGTCAGTTCGAAGCCTTCAAAGCTTGAGAGGAAAGCAAGGGCAACCTCGCTGTTGCTGACGCCGAGCCTGTTTGCGCGGTCCGTATTGACCTCAACCTTAAGGCTCGGCACCGCTCGACCAAAGCTGTCACGCACATTCTCTGTTCCCGGCGTGTTTCGAAGGATCTCCTGAATCTGTTCAGAGAGGTTTTTCAGGATGTCGAGATCAGGACCTGAGAGCCGAATCTCGATGGGCGCATCGACCGGAATGCCCATGATCAGCTGTTTCGTAAAGATCCTCGCCCCTGCAAACTTCCGTTTGAGCGCCTGATCGATCCGTTGCACCGTGTCTTCGGTCTTCTGTGCGCTCTTTGTGGTCACCATGATCTGTGCATAGTTGCTCTGCTGGAACTCAGGCTTAAGCGTAATATAGAAGCGAGGGCCGCCTTTTCCGACATGGACGAGCGTCGACCTGACGTCAGGGTCCTGTCTGACGAACTGATCGACCTCTCGCGCGAGTTGTTCGGTCTCCTCAACCGCTGAACCCTCCTTTAACCAGATGTCGACGGTAAACTGATCGCGGTTTGCCATGGGGAAGAACGAGAGCCCGAGATACAGTACGAGCCCAACCGTACCTGCAATCGCCGCTCCAAAGCCCAGGATCACGAGCCAGCGGAGCCTTAAACAGAGTGAGATGGTCCAGCGATAGAACCTTGCGATCCTTCCTTCCTTTGCTTCTTCCTTCTTTTTCTCCTTTGGCTGAGGCATCACATACTCTGCGACGACAGGGGTAAAGGTCACAGAGAAGATCAAACTCCCGAGCAGCGACACCCCTACGACCAAAGGAAGACTTCTCACATAGGCGCCGATGGTTCCGGTCAAAAGCAACATGGGGAAGAAGGCAACGACGGTTGCGAGCGTTCCGATGATGACCGGACCGATCAACTCCTGGCAACCCCTCCAGGCAGCCTCTCTCCTCGAGCATCCCTGCCGCATTTTGACATCGATATTGTCGATCACGATGATCGAGTTATCGACCAGCATGCCCAGTGCGATGATAAACGCAGCGATCGACACCTTCTCAAGGGCCACATCCATGATCGGCATCAATGTCAACGCATAGAGAACAGAGAGTGGAATTGAAACTGCGCTTAACAACGCCGGTCGAAGGCCGAGCAAAAGGGCCATACAGACCACAACCACCAGTAATCCCTGAAAGAGATTGTTCATGAAGTTGTTGATCTCATTGGTCACCTGCTTCGGTGAGTCGTGAACCACTTCCACCGTAATGCCCTGAGGGAGCCGTTTTTTGAATTGACGAAGCTTTTTCTCGACGTCGCGACCAAGGGTCACCACGTTAAAGTTCTTCTTCATCGTCATCGACAGAGCCATGACAGGCATGTCGTTATGCATCAGCGCGGTTTGAAGGGGTTCCTCGACGCCCCGGCGCACCTTAAACACGTCTCCGAGATATGTGGGCTGGCCTGTTTCCTTGTTGAGATCGATGATCGTCTGTTCGATTTCGGACAGAGCCTGATACTTGCCGCTGGTTTCGACTCTCAGTATGCCGTTCTGAGTCCTGATGCGCCCCGCCGGGATCTGCAGATTCCGCGCTTTCAGTATTGTCGCAAGCTTTAGAGGGTGCAGTTCATACGCCTGGAAGGCCTCTACACTCCCTTCGATCCATATGACTTCCTTCTGTTCCCCTAAAATATCGATCTCCGCAATCGACGGTACCGTCAAAAGCTCATCTCTCAACGACTCTGCATAAGGCTTCAAAGTGATCGGATCGGCCCCCTGCAACAGTACGATCATTGCGGATGTGTCACCAAAGGAGTCCCAAACCCTTGGCCCCACCACCGTACTCGGCAAAGTTCCTGCGATCGACTGGATCTTGGAACGCAGTTTTTGCCATTCCATATCCGCATCTGCCTCGTAGTCGATCGTCACCCAGACGACAGAGAGGTTCGCGAGACTCTGCGACTTCTGGTGATCGAGGCTTTGGAGACTCGCCACAGCCCTCTCGATGGGTGCGGTCACCTCTCTCTCAACCTCTTCGGCGCTTGCTCCCGGCAGCATCGAGATCACAAGCGCTGTCGGTATCTTGATCTCAGGATCTTCCCTTCGAGAGATATCGAAGTAATTGACCACCCCCCAAATGGCGACTGCGAGCGTGCAGAGCAGCACCAACGCAGGTCGCTCGATCGACCAACGCGGAATATTCATCTCTCGACCTCAGCTCCTGCCTCTGTTTTCCCGCTTTGGACTTCTTTCATACTCTCTGGAACGGACAGTTCCGCCTTTAAATCGTCGCTCGGATGGATTGCTGTGACCCTGATCAGGTCAGAAGGGGTCGCGATCCCACGGTACAAGATCCTGTCTCCCGCGTTTAACCCGGACAACATCTCGATGCGATCGCCCTTGATCGAGCCTACCGTCACCTCTCTCGACACCAGTCTCTGTTCCTCTGGAAGGTAAGTGAGCACCTTCGGCCGCCCGCGAAGGTCGCGTGTAATCACATCGAAGGGTACATAGCGACCCTGCGAGGATCCGACCGGAAGCTTTACCGAAGCCAGCATCCCCGCGCGAAGCTTCTGGTCTTTGTTATCGATCTCCACTGTCACCGGTATGGTGCGCGTCTTTGGGTCCGCAGCGAGACCGATCGTATGGATTTTGCCCTGCCTTTCGCCCTCAAGCCCTGGTGCCGTCAGCGTGACCAGCTCGCCTTCATGGACCTGACCGATATGTCGCTGCGCTAAGGGAAGAATCACCTTGACCCGGGTGAGATCGACCAGCGCGATGACCGGCCGGGAATTGCCGACCATGTCTCCTGCCGCAACCATTCTCTGGAGCACCACGCCGTCCATCGGTGCGTACAACCTGGCATAGGAGAGCTGGTTCTTCGCCTGGGAGAGCTGCAGCGAGGCTGCCTGATAACGACTTTCGAGCTCTTCAAGGTTGCTCTCGGGTACCGCGTCGGCCTTTCTAAGCTTCCGCGCTCTTTCCAAATGGGGTTTAAGGGCGTCCACCTGGCTTTGGGCGAGCTTTCGCGTCAGGTCGTAATCGGTCGGATCGAGCTCAGCAATCAGTTGGCCGGCCCTGATCTTGTCTCCTTCGTCGACATAAATCTTTTTCACCCGGCCGCCGACCTTGAAGCAGAGGCCCAATTTCTCCCAGGGCATCACGTCGCCGGTCAGTTCGAGCGCTTCACTGACGGTTTCATCTTTGATTTCGAGGAGTTCTACCGTTGCGATGTTCTTTTCAACCTTCACATCGCCGCGCCGCCCATCGCAACCGAACATCCATACCGTGAGGCACCCCAACAAAAGGCTCAGTCGAAACATTTCAGCTTACCTGTGGAAATTGAAAATGTGCATTCAGGTACACGCCTCGCACGCGCAAATCATTGGCAATCTTGGAAAAAATTGTTTCTCTTTATTTTATTAAAGGAAAGTTTGATCCTCGGGG
>JAEEGL013808300.1_pt1 | contig 14672 bp, 6 predicted proteins | sample 9134231 | NCBI WGS metagenome assembly JAEEGL01 (sample SAMN16246548, study PRJNA631951) | gut metagenome | biome: gut microbiome; feature: rumen; material: fiber-attached | host: Bos | place: Iran: Karaj | collected 2018-10 | reverse complement strand
CTTGGTATAAGTAGAATAAACGAATTAATAAAGGAATTAAAAGAATTAAATAGAATTAAAAGAGTTGGATCTAATAAAACTGGTTATTGGGAGGTATTAAAATAATGAAAGTTTTAGTAGATGTAATTAGTTTAGAGACTTTGCAAAAAATTAGACCTTTCTTTATAAAGGATAGTGAAATTACATTCCTTGAATATTGTGATAAAACTTTAGCATTCTATGATTTTGATAAACCTTATTATATTGATGAAAACATAGAAGATTTGGATAAAGTTTTAAAAACATGTGATGATGTCTCTTGTGCAAGATCAGATATTAGAAATAAAGTCGACTGGCTTGAATTTGATCATTTTTGGTGGTTGATGCAAGAAATTAAAAAACAAAGAGATGTTGGACGTAAGATTAGTGATCTTGAATATGTTTATGAAAAAACAAAGAACATTGTCCCAGTTAAATATGTTGACATAATGTCACTAAACCAAGGATATACATTTGATTCACCGCATTATTGTATTACTGGAAATTCTATTTTTGGAGAAATGGTTCTTTATAAGGATGAGGAGGATTTCGTTGAATTTGTTTTTGCATTTTCATATAAGAAAAAGAACATTTTTGGAAAAGAAAGAATCGAATATAGTCATATTCATCCTCAAGATTTTGATGAAGCAATACTAGACGTAATTGCTTGGATGAAAAATGACAAAAGTAGGTTCAGTTGGATTAAGTAAATTGTATATAAAAAATGATACTAATTTTGTGATAAATAGATAGACCGTACGAAAATTGTATTAATATTGGTAGTTTCTGCCATTTCAAAAAAAGTAAACATTTTGTATCATTGTACAAAATGTTTTTTTTATTTTTCTTTACAACATATTTGTTTTAAAATATAATATATATAACTAATAGTATATTTTGGAGGAAAAAGATGAAAAATATATTTAAAACATTATTTTTAATTCTTTTAATTTTCTTTTTATCATTTGGAATGATTGCTTGTTCAGAGAAAATTGATAAAGATAATGATAGTGGTGAAAATAATGAGGATATTATAAATCCTACTTTATCATTTGAAAAACTTGAAATAGAATTAAAAGTTGGTGAAACTTACACACTTAATCCAAACATTACTGAATTAAGTGGAAATGATTTAGTTGATTACACTATTGATAATGAAAGAATCATATCGATTTCAGGCACAACTGTTACTGCATTAGCAGAAGGTAGTACTGTTGTTCATGCTAGCTTAAAGGGATATGATGAAATTAAGGTGGATATTAGCTTTACAGTTATCACAAAAACTGTCGAGAGAACAACAGCTAAACTTGATGCTAGCTTTCAAGGTACATATACTGCTAATGGTATTAGTGTAGTTGTTGAGAAATCAAAGCTTAGCGTTAATGAAAAAAGCGGAAATATCGAATTCACTTTATATACTGATGAAGGTGGTTTATATATTTTAGATAGAGTTGGTGATGTTTTTGTGAAAATATACATCACATTCTCAAGCGATAGAAAAACTATTAATGTTGAAGGAAAAGGCTCATTTATTAAAGAAGAAGAACTAAAAGAAGGCGAAATTCCTAGCCAATATCAAGGAACATTCGCTTCTGAAGATATAATAATTGAGACATCTAATAATTCTCTTAAAATTACTAATGCATTAACTGGTGAAAAAAAATCATATTTAGTATATACTGATAGAAATGGTTTATTTGTAATTGAGGGAGAAAAGAGGGAATATTTCACTATTGAAAGAAATGTCCTTTCTATTTTCTCTAAAAAATATCCAAAGGATGAAGAAATTACATTAGAGCAGTATGCTAAATTAAGTGAAGATCAGATGGGTGAATATCACTATAGTGATGGAAGTACAGCTACTGTAAAAGAATCATCTATTATATTTGATGTTATGGTAAATGATAAAGAACGAATCCTTTACCAAGATAATAAGGGTATTTATTATTATTCAAGTTCTATTTATGGACTTAATAAAATATACATTAAATTCGATGAAAATAGTATGTCAATTTCTGGTACTGTATATATTAAGAATGGCGCAGATGAACTTGCATCAATTGATAGTTCTAAACAAGCTCAGTATTTTGATAATAAGAAATCAATAAGTGTATTTAACAATTCAATTATGGCTCCTGATGCAAGTGGCATGACTAATTTTTATAATGTTTATGTAAATGATCAAGGTATGTATTTTATTGATACTGATGATAGCCATCAATTTATTAGTTTTGATGATTATTCAGTTACTATTAGGAATACTACATATTATAAGAAATATACAACTAATGAATCTGTTCGTGGTTTTTATATGGATGAAACAAGAACTCTTTACATTAATGAAAATGAGTTTATGGTCTTCACTTCTAATACTGACAAGATTACATATACATTATTTATAGATCAAAATGGATTGTTCTATTATGATGAGTCTAATACAAGACAAACTATCACATTTACAGATACTGGTTTGATTTGTGTACATGGCACATTTGTGAAACAATCAGCTTTAAATGAACATACTGCTGATTTAAGCGAAGATTTGCAAGGCGAATATACTGGAAATGGTATGAGATATGTAGTATATAATAATGGTCTATATGTTTATACAGATGGAGGAAGTACTTATTCTTATTGTCGTCTAACTGAAAATGCGATAGGCATTTATTATATAACTGGATCTCCTTCAACTAATATTTATTGTAAATTCGAAGATAATAAATTAATCAATAAATTTGGCACATTTGAAAAAACATATGTTGATAAGAAAACAGAAATTGATGAAAAATATGCAGGATATTATGTCAGTGGTGTTTTGACTGTTGTTTTACACAAAGATAGTTTAGAATATCATAATACATCAACAAACGAAGAATCAAATTATTATTTAAATATCGAACAAGAATTATACGTAGTATTAAACTATAATATGGAATATAAATTAGTTTTAAATGATGATAAGATTATATTAGATTGTGAAAAATATAATCAACATATGGAACTAAATAAGATCGATGATCCTACTGTAAACGTTGCTACAACTCAAATTCCAGCAAGATTCCAGAGAACATATCGTTATTATGATGAATATTTAACTTTGAGATATAATACCGTTGAAATCAATTATAATGGTTCGATATCTAATCAATATATCACTTTTGATGGACTATATCGTTTTACATATCCAGAATATGGAACTAATGGAATACTTGAATTATTAGATGACGGTGCAATTAGATATAATGATATTAAATATTTACCTGTTGTTAGTTTAGATAGATACACAAAAGGAAAAGCGGAAGCATCATTACAAGGTGTGTATATCTATAATGATGCGTCTAATAATGAACTTATATCATTAATTGTGTATGATACAACAGTTAAGATGGTTATCGAAGATAAAATCTACTTAATGGATTTATATACATTGGAAGACTTTTATAATGTTCTTTATGCTAAACTTGATGATACGAAATATGAATACTTTTTAATCTTTTCATTTGATACTGGTAAAGTCACTTTAACTGGATCACAAATAACTAGAAAGGTCTTCATAAAGGAGAATGAGTAGGATCAAGTATTGATCCTTCACTTGTTGGTTTTTATGTAAGTGGTGATGAGATTTTTGGTGTTCAAAAAACAAGAATCAATAATGATTGGCCTAGGGGTACGGACGTGTCAAAATAGGTAAACCCTGCCATATAAGACTAAAAGGTTTGATACAAAGGTATTAAGCCTTTTTTTTAACATTACCGAAATAAGTTGACTTTAATAGTTGATTTTAGTATAATAAGTTTATGAAGTGAAAACGCTTTATAATAGAGGAGGAAAAGATGAAAAAAGTCTTAACAGTTATTTTTGTTTTGTTGATGGGATTCCTATTAACAGGCTGTAATTTACTTGGAGGTGACGGGGGAGAAATTAATATTCCTATTAGTGAAGTCGACCTTGATGATGTTTTCTTAAATGTTTCTAGTCAAATAGAAAATAAAGATAATATTACTGCTAATATTGAGCTTCCAAATAAATTTGGTTCTGTAACTATTACATGGACTTCTGAAAACGAAGCAGTTGTTAGCTCTAGTGGTGTGGTTGTAAGACCAGATGAAGACACAAGAGTAATTTTAAAGTGTGATTTATATTATAATGGTGAACATAAACAATATGAAGTTATTTTAATCGTAAAAGCAAAAGATAATATTACTCCACCTGATTTAGAAGTTTCAAGTATCAAAAATATCAAATCTGGTGAAGTTGGTCAAACTTATAAAACTCAAGGTACAGTTGTAGCTGGTTTTAAAACAGGTGTTATCATTCAAGATAATACTAGTATGATCTATTGCTATTTAGGAAATGAAACAGGATTAGAATTACAAGTTGGTGATGTAATTGAATTACAAGGTCCAACTAGTGTTTATGGTGGAGCTGTTCAATTTACTGAAGGAAGTACTTTTGAAAAGAAATCTACAGCTACTGTAAATCCAATTAATCCTGATTTAATGACTAGTGCTGATTTCTTAGCATTAGCTACTCAAACAGTTGAAATTAAACCTGTTAAATTTGAAGGTACATTAGTTAAATCTGGTAATTATTATAATGTTACTATTGAAGGTGCAGAAGCTAATTTACAAGGATCATTATGCACTCCAAAAGATGATTTAAGTGAATTTGTAGGTAAGAAGGTTGAAGTTACTGGTTATTTCTCATATGTAATAACATCAGGTGCTGGTACAACTTATATTTATGTTGCATACACTAACATCAAATTAATTGATGACGGTGGTGATGTACCTCCAACTCCTACATATAGTACATTTGCAGATGTAAAAGCAAATCCAGCTGGTAGTACTTATAGAGTAAAAGATGCCACTGTAGTTGCTATTGCATCTACTGGATTCCTTGCAAAGGATTCTACAGGCTATATGTTCGTGTATGGTGGAGACACATACGCAAATGATCTTGTTGTTGGTGATGTAGTAGAAGTAGCAGGTATATCTGCACTTTATGGAAAAGCTTATCAATTAAGCTCTCCTACATATGAAAAGAAATCAACAGCTACTGTTGCACATCCAAATCCAAGAACATTAGATGGTACTGCATTTGATGCATTAAATGCAGATACAATTAGTATTGAATATTTAACAGTTGAAGGAACTTTAAAAGTTAGTGGCTCATATCGTAATTTAGAAGTAGAAGGTGCTAATACAGTTGGTTCATTATTACTTCCTGCAGGCGCTGATGTTTCTACATTAGCTGGAAAGAAAGTAAGCGTAACTGGTTATTTCGTATATGTAAGTGGTTCTACTACTAAATACATTACAATTATGCCAATTGAAATTAAAGAATCTGAAACACAACCTCCAGTTGTAGAAACTCCAGTAAGCACAATTGCAACTATTATTGGATCTGCAACAGGAAAGACTTATAGAGCACAAGGTACAGTTGTTGCAACTTCTAAACAATCTGCATTAATCAAAGATGATACAGGATTTGTGTATTGTTACTTTGGAAGTGAATACGCAAAAGATTTAGTTGTTGGTGATGCAATTGATGTTGAAGGTTCTACATCATCTTATGGTGGATTAGTTCAATTCAATAGGCCTACTTATAAGAAACTTGGCAATAAAGAATTTACTCCTGGAAATCCAACAGTATTAGATAAAGATGCATATGAAGCAATTTTTGCATCAACTGCTCTTGATGTTCAATATGTTCAATTAGAAGGTAAGATTGCAATTAGTGGAAATTATGTAAACTTTGAAGTAGAAGGTTCTACAAGTCAAGGTTCAATCGTATATCCAGTAGAAGATTATTCAGCATTAAATGGTAAAAATGCGAAAATTACTGGTTACTTTGTAGGTATTACAGGTAGTTCTACTAAATACTTCAGCGTTATTGTAACTAAGGTAGAAGAAGTAAGTGGTACTGATGTACCTCCTACACCAACTCCTACTACAATTACAATTGCAGAAGCAAAAGCATTAGAATTAAATACTGAATGCAAAGTTCAAGGTACAGTAATGGCTCTATCTAAAGAATCATTCTTAATTCAAGATGCTACTGGTAATATTTTAGTTTATGTAGGCTCTGGCTTTGCACAAGATTTGGCTCTTGCTAATGTTGTAGAAGTAAGTGGTATGATTGCAAAATACAATAATGCTCTTCAAATCAGTAATCCTACATATACACTTGGTGAAACTACTGATAAAGTAGAATATCCAAATCCAAGAATATTAGATGGTGCTGCATTAGATGCTTTAAATAATGGTGAAGCTCCAGTTACTGAATATGTTGAATTTGAAGGTAAATTAACTATTTCTGGTAAATACCATAATGTTGCTGTTGAAGGAGCTACTATTGTCGGTTCATTAGTTTCTCCAATTCAAGATATGAGCGACTTAAATGGCAAGAATATTAAAGTTAGAGGCTTCTATTTATATCTAAATGGTTCAAGTACTAAATATGCTAATGTGTTAGTAACTAATGTAGAAGAAGTAATTGGTACTGATGTACCTCCAACTCCAACACCTACAGTTATTAGTATTGCTGATGCAAAAGCATTAGAAACTGGTTCTGAATGCAAAGTTCAAGGTACAGTAATCGCATTATCTAATGAATCATTCTTAATTGAAGATTCTAGTGATAAGATTTTAGTGTATGCTGGATCTGGATTTGCGAAAGATTTAGTAGTTGGCAATATCGTTGAAGTAAGTGGTAAGACAGCATTATATAATAAAGCACTTCAAATCAGTAATCCAACTTACACAATTGGTGAAGCTACTGCTACAGTAGATTATCCTACTCCAAGAGTATTAGATGGTGCTGCATTAGATGCATTAAACAATGGTCAAGCTCCAGTTATCGAATATGTTCAATTTGAAGGTAAATTAACTATTTCTGGTAAATATCATAATGTTGCTGTAGAAGGAGCTACAATCGTTGGTTCATTAGTTTCTCCAGCACAATCATTAAGTGACTTAAGTGGAAAAACAATTAAAGTTACTGGTTACTTCCTATATCTAAACGGTTCAAGTACTAAATATGCTAATGTTTTAGTTACAAATGTTGAAGAAGTAGAAGGTACTGATATTCCAGTTGAACCTGAAGTTGCAGCTATTTCTACAATCAAAGCCGGTGAAGCTGGTGTTGAAGTTGCTATCGAAGGTACAGTAGTTGCTATTTCTACTGAATCATTCTTAGTAAAAGATGCTACTGGTTTAATGTTAGCATACGTTGGTAGTGATTATGGAAATGATTTAAGACCTGGAACACTTGTTAAAGTTAAAGGTACAACTGCAATGTATGGTGGAGTTATGCAATTATCTACACCTACATATGATGTCAAAGGCTTTGATGATGCATTTGTACAACCTGAAGCTAGAGTATTAGATTTAGAAGCTTATGAAGCATTGAATGTTCCATACCCTACTCCTGAATATGTTAAATTACAAGCTAAATTAACTGTTTCTGGTAAATACTATAACTTAACAGTTGGCGATAGTATTCTTACTGGTTCTATCGTTTCTCCTGTTGAAAACTTAAGCAATCTAAATGATAAGAATATTGAATTAACTGGATACTTTGTATATGTAAGTGGTTCAAGTAAGAAATATATTACATTCATGGTTACAGATGTTGTAGAAATTGAAGCAGATCCATTTGCTGAATTCAAAGCAGACTTCGCAGCATTTAGTGGCACAAAGACTGTAAGTAGTATTTCATTCACTACTGAATATGAAGGAATTACAGTTTCATATGTAAGTTCTAATCCAGATGTTATGAGCAATGATGGTGTAGTTTCTGCACTTCCTGCAAGAGACACAGAAGTTACAATTACTGCTACAATGACTTATGGTGAAAAAACAGAAACTGTTACATTCACTATCATTGTAAAAGCATTAGACACAATTGCTAATCTATACAATAAGACTCAAGATGAACTTGATAATGAAAGATTCGCAGTTCAAGGTACAGTTGTAGCTACTGCTGAATATGGATTCACACTTAAACAAGATGATGCTTATGTATATGTATATTATGGAAATAAATATACTAAGGATTTAGTTGTTGGTGATATTGCAACTGTTAGAGGTTATTTAGGATATTACAATGGTATTTTAGAATTTAATGAATTTATTGGCTATCAAAAAACAGGTACAGATGAAACATTTAATCCTACATTTACTGCTATCACAACTGATCAAATGGCAGCTTTAACAGAAACTCCTGTTACTACTCCATTAGAATTACATGCTACTATTAGATTAAATGGTAACTATAAGAACTTAGAAATTGAAGGAACTGAAATTGTTGGTAGCATAATGACTAATAATGATATTAATTTAGCAGATTATGATGGAAGAGGAGCAACAGTTAAAGGTTATTACTTATACACATCAACATCTGGTGAAACTAAATATTTCAATATTATGGTAACATCTATTGACATTGACCAATTAGCACCAGAAGTTGCTATTGCAGATATTAAAGAAAGCTATGCAGCATCTAATGGTTTAAAGACTGTAAGTAGTCTTTTGTTTACTACTGAATATGAAGGATTCACAATTTCATTTGTAAGCTCTAACCCAGACCTTATTAGTAACGATGGTGTAGTTACTACACTTCCTGAACAAGACACAGAAGTAACATTCACTGTTACAATGACTAATGGTACAATCACTGATACAACTACATTTACTGTTATTGTAAGAGCATTAGATACAATTGCTAACTTATATAATAAAACTGAAAGTGAACTTGAAAATGAAAGATTTGCAGTTAGAGGTACAGTTGTAGCTACATCTGATGTTGGCTTCTTAATCAAACAAGATGATGCTTATGTATATGTATATTATGGCAATAATTACGCAAAAGATTTAGTAATTGGTGATAATGTAATCGTTAAAGGTTATTTAGGATACTACAATGGCACATTAGAATTCAATGAATTCATTGGTTACGCTAAAGATGGTGAACCAAGTGTTGTAACTGTAGAATATCCTACAGCTGATACTGCATTCTTCAATAATTTAGTTGAAAACATTCATATTACACCTATTGAAACTCAAGGTTTAGTTAGAATGAATAACAAATATGTGAATGTTGATCTATATTTAACTGGTCTTGCAGGATCATTAATCAAGAATGATTTAGATTTAAGTGGCTTTGCAGACAAATATGTAAAGATTCAAGGTTATTTCGTATATCAAGCTGGTGGTTTCTATTCAATCATTCCAACTTCTGTAGAAGAAATAGAAATGACATATCACTATATTACACTTACTTATAATAGTGATCAAGGTTTAGTTGATTATGATGCTGAACATTTAGAATATATCCCTGATGGTGATACTGTAGTATTCTATGTATTAGAATCAAATCCATCATATGTATTTGATTACGCAATGGTTGGAGAAGAAAGAATTGAAGATAAAACTATCACACTTACAAATGTAAGTGAAGATAAGCTTGTTGTTGTATTCTTCAAAGCAATTGAATAATATGACAGACCCAAAAAAAGTATGATTTATCTATGATGGGATTAAGAGTTAAGGGATATGATCAAGGTATGAGCATATATCTTAGAACTACTTATGATAAAAAAGCTTATAATGATTATTTAACAATTGAACGTTCTTTAGGAAGATGACAAGGCTACGAAGCAGTATTCACTATTCCATTTAAGGACATTGAGGAATTATCATTAAAAAAACCACTATTTGGTTTAGTTACAATCATAATAAAAACAAAAGATAATAATGATGTATTATCAGATTTGAAAGTGGATCGTGAATATTTTAATAAAGATTCAATGAAAGAAATGATTAAAATATACGAGGCATCTAAGAAAAATGACTAAGATGTGTCCTGATTTTAATTAGGTGTCCAGGAATTTGTAAGGGGTGTCCAACCTTTTACACTGAGTGTCCAATAAAAAAGGCAGGTGTCCAATTTTGTATTAAAATTGGTAGTTTCTGCCATATTAGTGATAGAATCGGTAAAATCTTAAGATTTTACCGATTTTTGTGTATTTAAGAGCCGATAATATTTAATTATCATTCTATAATGACTTGAATAATTGAAATTAGAACTACAAAAACGATTTGTGTTAGATGTCAACACAAAAGTTAACACAAAAGATAAAGCAATTTAACTATATAAACATAATTGACAAATTATGATAACTATAATATACTATTATTGTAAAGAAGCAAGTATGAAAGCTTATCATTTACTCTAAAGAAGTGATAAGAATATTGTGACTTTACTACCCCAGTATTCTGGTAAGTTTATTTGCGCTTTAGAGAATTCGCGGAAATTAATTTTGTAAGAAAATCCATTAATATCAATGGATGATTTTATGAGGTTGATTTCCGTTTTTTTATTTTTAAGAAGGAGGAATTCATGTAAAAAAGCATTTATTGGATGGATCAATGATTTTGAAATAAAAAGTAAGGCATGTTTTTTAGTTGGGGACGGAAACGACATATTTAAAAATGAAGGAATAATTTAAAAATGAAGGAGGACAATATGGAAAAATATGAAGTTATTAAATTTGTAGATAATGATTTTGAATTAGATGTAAGAACAGACAAGGAAAATGAAACTGTATGGCTAACACAAGATGAAATGGCAAGTCTATTTAATGTCGATAGAACCAGAATAGTTAGACACATTAACAACATTTATAGCGATAATGAGCTTGATAAACTATCAACTTGTGCGGAAAACGCACAAGTTCAATTTGAAGGTAATCGTCAGGTTAAACGTAATATTAAATTATATAATCTTGACATGATTATTTCAGTTGGCTATAGAGTTAAATCTCAAAGAGGCATTATTTTTAGAAGATGGGCTAACAAAGTATTAAAAGAATATTTAATTCAAGGTTATTCAATTAATAGTAAAAGATTAGAAAAATTAAATAAAGTAATAGATATACAAAATAAAATGCTTGCATCAGCTTTAAATATTGATAATTATGAATTATCTGAAGTTATAAAAACATATACTAATGCTTTAGATTTATTAGATGATTATGATCATCAAAGATTAGAAAAACCTAAAGGAAATGATACTATTTATAAAATAGAATATAATGAGGCAAGAAAAATTATTGATTCAATGAAATTTAATAGCGATTCTAATTTATTTGGTGTGGAAAAAGAAAGTGGTAAATTAAATGGTATATTAGAAGCAGTATATCAAAATGTATTTGATACTGAATTATATCCATCAATTGAAGATAAGGCTGCTCATTTATTATATTTTCTAGTAAAGGATCATCCATTTGTTGATGGATGTAAAAGAATTGCTGCAACATTATTCTTAGAATTTTTAAATAAGAATAAGAGATTAGTAAAAGATGGTAAATTAGTAATATCAAATAATACATTAGTTGCTATAACATTATTAACTTCTGAATCTAGACCAAATGAAATGGAGATTATAATTAATGTTATTATGCATTTGCTAAATAATAATAATGAATAGATTTTAAGATGACAAACATAGGTTTCATATACATTAAACTTCAAAATGACTTTGATAGAATGTAATTAAATATTACGTTAATATCAAAGTCTTTTTATGAGAAATTGCATTTTTATAATCAATAGTGTATAATTATTATCGGAAACATTTTTATAATTGATAAGGGGAATATATGAAAAAATGGATTGAAAAATTTAAGAATAGAGAAGCCAAATTACCAAAGATTTGGCAATCTTTAATTGTATTGTTAATATTAATAGCAGCACTTGCGATTGGTATTTTAGTATTTGATGCTGATCCACATGTTCCACTACTTGTAGGAGTAGCTGCAGCAGCAATAATGGCACTATTTGTAGGATATAAGTGGCATGAGGTTGAAAGCTTTATGCTTAAAGGTATCGCAAAGTCTTTGCAATCGGTTGTTATATTACTTGTAATTGGAGTACTTGTTGGTGTATGGATTGCAGCAGGAATTGTGCCTACAATGATTTATTATGGTCTTGCTGTATTAAAACCACAAATTTTCTTTTTGGCTGCATTGATTATTTGTTCAATATCATCACTTGCAACAGGATCATCTTGGGGTACAATGGGTACAATGGGTGTTGCACTACTTGGAATTGCTCATGGACTTGGCATGGATATTGGTATAACTGCTGGTGCAATCATATCTGGTGCATATTTTGGTGATAAGTTATCACCACTTTCTGATACAACTAATCTAGCACCATCAATGGCTGGTACGGATGTTATTTCTCATATTAAGCACATGCTTCCATCAACAATTCTTGTATACATAATTTGTATTATTTTCTTTACTATTATGGGATTTGTGAATTATCAAGGTGGCACAAGCGATTTAAGTCAAGTTGAACTTTATATGACAACATTAAAAGAATCATTCTATATTTCACCTGTTTTATTTATACCACCTATTATTGTAATAGTTGCAATAGCCTTAAAATTACCTGCAATACCTGGTATTACCCTAGGTGTTGTAATCGGGGCAATATTTGGTCTTATTTTCCAAAGCGATTGTTCATTAGGATCAATATTCAGTTGTGGAATGGATGGATATGTAGCAACAACATCAGTTGATGCCATCAATGAATTACTCACAAATGGTGGTATCAATAATATGACATATGCTATAACATTAATCGTCATTGCTATGGCATTTGGTGGAATAATGGAAGAAACACAATTACTTGGTGTAATTGTGAATAAGCTTAAGAAATTAGCAAAAACTCCAGGAGGATTGGTTACTATTACTGAAATTACATGTATCGCATCTAATGTAATAGTACCAGATCAATACATTTCTATTATTATTCCAGGAAGAATGTATGCTGAAGAATACAATAATAAGAACTTATCACCAAGTTCTCTTTCTAACACACTAGAAAGTGCAGGAACAGTTACAAGTGCTCTTGTACCATGGAATACATGTGGTGCCTATATTTCCACAAATTTAGGTGTCAATGTTATTCAATATGGACCATGGGCAGTATTTAATTGGTTGATGCCAATCGTAACTATCATTCTTGCTTATTTTGGCTTAAATTTAAAAGATTTAGATGGTAAATATCTTTTCAAAAAAAGAAGAGAAGAAAAGAAAAATAAAAGGGAAGAAGAAATGATGACTAATTAGCCATCATTTCTTATTTTTAAATTATATTTGATAAATATAATAAATATGATATAATAGGCTTATAAAAGAGAATGGAGAGCAAAATGAAGAAAATTAAATCATTTTTTTTAAAACTAAAATCAAAAAGAACAATTAAAACATATCAAAAGCCACTACTTATCACAATAACTACATTATTAATAATAAATTTATTTATTATCATAATTGCATCTATTGCAGGTGTAATAATTGATCCTGGATATTTTAATAATAATGTATTTAACGCTTTAGCACACTTTTTCTCATGTATGCTAACTGCAAACACAATCACAAAATTATTAGATATTATCAATGATCATTTACAAGTATTTTTATTAAGTGTTGTTGTTATTGCGATTGAGCTTGTTATCTTTTCAGGTGCAATTATCGCAACATTAACTACAGCTGTTAGAAATTACATTGATAAGAAAAGCAACGCAAAAGGAAAGATTGTCCTTGATAATCATTTTGTTATTTTAAATTATAATAGTAAAGTTCCAGATATTATTTATAATTTGATGCAAAAACATTATAAGAATTCAGTAATTATATTATCTAATAAATCAAAAGATTACATTAATAGTGAAATTGATTCTTTAATTGCATCTTTTAATAACACAAAAGATAAAAAAAGAAAATTAAACTTAATTGTGAAAGAGGGAAATCCTCTATTACATGGTGACTTAGAAGATATATCTATTGCAAGTGCAAGTAGTATTCTAGTAATGTCAAGAGAAGATATGCAAGAGGGTGATGATGAAAACATCACAAATTATGATTTAATGACTTTAAAGGTAATGCTTGCATTAGGTAATTACAATATTAGTAAGAATTGTAATATTGTAATTGAAACATCAAGTGATACAACTAAACAAAAAATTGATAATCTAGCACAAACTTTAAACAATTTAAAAAATAAATCAATTATACCTGTGTCATTTAATAAGAAGATTGGTCAAATCATCGCTCAAACAATGGTAGAACCAATGATGGCATCAATATATTTAGAATTGCTTTCATATGAAGGTTGCGAATTCTATTCATACGATAAAGAAGATGTAGAAGAATATCTAATAAGCCACAACAATGCTATTCCTGTTATTAAATATGATAATTTATTTGTACTTGCTGATGAAGAAGAAGATATAAAAATAAAGAGAACAGAAAAAAGTGATTTATCTAAAGTTAAATTATTAAACATAAAGAATGTTGATTTAAGTATAAATAGTACTATTTTTGTAATAGGAGATAATAAAAAAGGTAAGTTCATTCGTGAAAATCTAGCTTACGCAAGTGAAGGCTATGGATCTAATTTCAAAGTATTTAATTACGAAAAGAATGAAACAGCAAAATTAATTGAAGATATTAAAAATACAGAAGGATTAAAGAAAGTATTAATCTTATCTGATGATACAGTAGATAGTGATAGCTATGATGCTAATGTTTTTGTAACATTGATTGCGCTACAAACTGCATTTAAAAATCGAGATCG
>JAEEGL013521675.1_pt1 | contig 14672 bp, 16 predicted proteins | sample 9134231 | NCBI WGS metagenome assembly JAEEGL01 (sample SAMN16246548, study PRJNA631951) | gut metagenome | biome: gut microbiome; feature: rumen; material: fiber-attached | host: Bos | place: Iran: Karaj | collected 2018-10 | reverse complement strand
TCATAAGCTTCAGAGAGCCAGAGTTCACGGCTTCAGAGCAAGAATGGCTACTAAGGGCGGCAGAAAAGTGCTTGCTGCTAGAAGAGCAAAGGGAAGAAAGAGATTATCAGCATGATTTAAAGGCCGCAATTTATGTGGCCTTTTTTCTTCATTATTGCAAAAGGAATAAACAATGCTTTTTTCAGAATCAATGAAAAAGACAAAAGATTTTCGCAATGTTTATGAGAACGGCAAGAGTTATGCAAATAAGTTTATTGTTTTGTATGTGTGGAAAAATGGCGGTTCAACAAATAAACTTGGGATATCTTGTAGTAAAAAAATAGGGAACAGTGTTGTAAGGCACAGATTTTCAAGACTTGTTCGCGAATCATACCGACTACAGGAAAATGTATTCAATAGTGGTTTGAATATAGTAGTCGTAGCCAGAGCCTGTGCAAGAGATGCAAGCTTTTTTGATATTCAGGATTCTCTTATTAGCCTGGCAGGGAAGGCCCGCATAATGCAAAATGGCGGTGAAGAATGAAACATTTACTTATCTTATTAATCAAGTTTTATAGAAAGTATTTGTCTCCATTAAAAAGAACGAAATGTCCATACATACCGACATGTTCTGAGTATGGACTAGAAGCGATAGAAAAGTACGGAGCAATCAAAGGGGGACTTTTGGCCATTTGGAGGATTTTAAGATGTAATCCTTTTTCAAGTGGTGGATATGATCCTGTTCCGTGAACTTTTAGAGGAGGTATATTTTGTTAGGAGTTTTGTTGACCCCATATGGTGGTAAGATCGTTGGACCGGTAGCTTGGCTTCTTGGTCATCTTATGAATGGAATTTTCAATGTCCTTAATGCAATTGGAATTCCAAACATTGGTCTTGCGATTATCATTTTCACAATTGTTATCTATTTGTGTCTTCTTCCTTTAACTTACAAGCAGCAGAAGTTTTCTAAGCTTCAGGCTAAGATGAGTCCTGAACTCAAAGCTATTCAGGACAAGTATAAAGGCAAGAAAGACAACGATTCTATGCTTGCGATGCAGGCAGAAACCAAAGAGCTTTATGCAAAGTATGGAGTATCTCAGACAGGAAGCTGTCTCCAGCTTGTCATTCAGATGCCTATTCTTTTTGCTCTTTATCGTGTTATCTATTCAATGCCCGCTTACGTTACTATTATTAAGAATTCCTTCTATCCATTGGTTGAGGAACTTCGTAATACTTCAGGTGCGGCAGAATTTCTCCAGACATTAAAGAGTGCTGCTATGTATAAGGGACAGTTCACAAATGAGCAGTTCCTGGCAGGAAATACTGAGTATATTGAGAATACTTTTATTGATGTTCTCAATAAGGCTTCAAGTGCTGATTGGGAAAGCCTTTCAGGTCAGTTTGGAAGTCTTTCTTCTTCAATTGAACTTACACATAGTGCACTTAACAAATTCAATTCATTCCTTGGTCTTAACATAGGTGATAGTCCTATGTATATGATCCAGACTGCATTTTCCAATAAGCAGTTCCTTCTTCTTATTGGTGGTATTGCAGTTCCTGCTCTTGCAGCGCTTACACAGTGGATTAACACTAAGCTTATGCCTCAGGCAGCTGACAATAACGGTAAAGTTGATAAGGATGATCCGGCAGCACAGATGCAGCAGTCTATGAAGACTATGAACATCATGATGCCTATCATGTCAGCTTTCTTCTGCTTAAGTCTTCCTGCAGGTATGGGTCTGTACTGGATTGCCGGTGCTGTTATCAGATCAATTCAGCAGATCGTAATCAACAAGCATATTGATAAGACAGATATCGATGCTGAGATTGCCAAGAATACTGAGAAGTACAAGAAAAAGATGGAGAAGATGAAGTCATCTCCTCAAATGAACATGTATGCAAACATGTCTACCAGAAATATCAGCAGTGTTGCCAAGAATTCACCTGTTGCAACAAGTGACATGGATGAGAAGGTTGCTCATTCCCGTGAGGTTTATGAGAAAAACAATATCCGTAAGGATTCACTTCTTGCTAAGGCAAACATGGTAAAAGACTTTAATGAGAATATAAATAAAGAGTAATGTTTTCTTTTGGGAGGTTGAGATGGAATTTAAGGAATTTACCGCAAAAAATGTGGATGATGCTATAACAGAAGCTTGTGAGCAGCTTATGGTAACAAGTGACAGACTTGAGTACGAAGTTGTATCAAGCGGATCAACAGGTTTCCTTGGTATTAATGCAAAGCCAGCAGTAATCAAGGCAAGAATTAAAGAGGAAAAAGCAGAGACACCTGAGGTTAAGGAAACTGTAAAAGAAACAGTTAAAGAAGTAAAGAAAGAAACTAAAAAAGAAGAAGTTAAAGAAGCAGCTCCTGAGAAGAAGGAAGAAGCTAAGGTAGCAAAGGCTCCTTCAAACATAAATGCTGATGAGTGCATCAAGAAGGCAAACGACTTCCTTAAGGATGTATTTGGTGCAATGAACATGGAAGTAAATGTAAACTCCAAGTTCAATGCTGATGATAACGTACTTGATGTTGAACTCAGCGGTGCAGAGATGGGAGTTTTGATCGGTAAGAGAGGCCAGACACTTGATTCTCTTCAGTATCTTATTTCTCTTGTTGTTAACAGAGACTGTGATGAGTATGTTCACGTTAAGGTTGACACAGAGAACTACAGAGAGAGAAGAAAGGCTACTCTTGAGAATCTTGCCAAGAACATTTCTTATAAGGTAAGAAAGACAAGACAGTCTGTAGCACTTGAGCCAATGAATCCATATGAGAGACGTATCATTCATTCAGCACTTCAGAACGACAGATACGTTACAACACACAGCGAAGGTGATGAGCCATTCCGTCGAGTTGTTGTTACACTTAAGAAATAATGAATTCTTTAACCCCTTGAGTATAAACTTAAGGGGTTTACTTTTTGTGTTATAGTAGAAGTAACTAATTGTTTAAAAAGGTGCCTATATGAGTTCAGTTTTGAATAACTTCAGCAATGATACAATATGTGCGATTGCCACAGCTATGAGTGATGCCGGAATAGGCATTATCAGGGTTAGTGGCGATAAAGCAACCACAATTTGTGACAAGATCTATGTTTCTGGCAAGAAGGAACATGATCTTTTTGAGCATGCGCCTAATACTATAAAGTATGGTTATATTGTTGATGAGTCAAAATCCCAGGAAGAGCGGATTGTTGATGAAGTCATGATCTCATTTATGAAGGCACCTCATAGTTATACCAGAGAAGATGTGATTGAAATTAATTCACATGGTGGAATGCTGGTGATGAATCAGATTCTGCAGCTTCTTCTTGATAATGGATGTAGACTTGCTGAGCCGGGAGAATTCACAAAGAGAGCTTTTTTGAATGGAAGGATTGATCTTACAAAAGCGGAAGCAATCATGGATGTAATCAGTGCACAAAATCAGTTTGCGCTGGAGTCTTCAAGAAATCAGCTTCAGGGAAGAATGTCTGAAAAGATAAAGAGCTTCAGAGAGAAGATTCTTTATCAGATGGCTTTCATTGAATCTGCACTTGATGATCCGGAGAACTATGATCTTACCGGATTTCCTGAGCAACTTAAAGAGACTATTACTCCGCTTAATTCTGAAATTCAAAAGCTTCTTGATACTGCTGATGAAGGTCTTATAAGAAAAGACGGAATCAAGACAGTTATAGTTGGAAAGCCAAATGCCGGAAAATCTTCTCTTTTAAATGCTCTTACCGGAAACGAAAGAGCAATTGTAACTGATATAGCCGGTACTACAAGAGACGTCATTGAAGAGACAGTACGACTTGGAGATATAGTACTTCATGTCATTGATACTGCAGGTATCAGAAATACTGATGATGTGATTGAGAAGATTGGTGTGGACAAAGCTAAATCTAAAGTTCAGGAAGCAGACCTTGTACTTTATATTTTGGATTCCACATCTGAGATTGATAAAGAAGATAAGGAAATCATCTCTTTGTGCAAACATAAAAAGACAGTTGTTCTTTTAAACAAAGATGACCTTGTTGATAATATAAAAATAACTGATGATGCAATAACAAAGATGTTTTCTGAAGTTACAGGTTATGATGTTCCGGTTATTAAGACCTCTATGATTAGCGGAAATGGTCTTGAGGAATTAAAGAAATCGGTGACAGATCTTTTCCTTAATGGAGAGATTGTTCCTAAACAGGAACTGTATATTACCAATATGAGACATAAGAGTCTTTTGCAATACTCATACAATAGTTTAATGCTCTTGTTGGATAGTATAGAAAAAGGTTTGTCAGAAGATTTTTATACAGTTGACCTGAACGACGCTTATGCAAGTTTAGGTGAGATAATAGGTGAAGAAGTCGGAGATGATCTTGTTGAAGAAATATTCTCCAAATTCTGTATGGGAAAATAATTATGTTAGAGATAAAAGAGAAATTTGATGTTGCTGTAATTGGTGCCGGTCACGCCGGATGTGAGGCTGCTCTTGCCTGTGCCAGGCTTGGGCTTGAAACTGTTATTTTTACAATGAGTGCAGATAATATAGCATTCATGCCTTGTAACCCTCATATTGGAGGATCTTCCAAGGGACATCTTGTTAGAGAGATCGATGCCCTTGGTGGAGAAATGGGCAAAAATATCGATAAGACATTTCTTCAGTCCAAGATGCTTAATACTTCTAAGGGCCCGGCAGTTCATTCACTCAGATGCCAGGCGGATAAGATGGAATATTCAAAAGCTATGCGAAAGGTTCTTGAGAAACAGGAACATCTATTTATTAAGCAGGCTGAAGTTTCTGAGATTCTCTTTGAAGATGCATCTGAGGATTTAAAAGGTAATGGTTATGCTAAGAATATTCTTGGCGTAAAGATTTTTTCCGGAATTATATATGAAGCTAAAGCTGTTATTTTGTGTACCGGAACTTACTTAAAGAGCAGATGTCTTACAGGAGAAGCAATTACTTACAGCGGACCTAACGGATTGCAGCCATCAAATCTTTTATCTGAATCGTTGATAAAAGCCGGTATAGAACTTAGGAGATTTAAAACAGGAACTCCTGCCAGAATGGATGGAAATACCATCGACTATTCCAAGATGTCGGAACAGTTTGGAGATACACCTGTTATTCCATTTTCTTTTGATACTGATCCTGCTGATGTACAGAAGGAGCAGGTTTCTTGCTGGCTCACATACACAAATGAAAAAACACATGAAATAATACGCAATAACATTGATAGATCTCCGATATATGCCGGCATCATTGAAGGCGTTGGACCAAGATATTGTCCTTCAATTGAGGACAAGGTCGTTAAATTCCCTGATCATGAAAGGCATCAGGTTTTTGTTGAACCGGAAGGAACTTTCACTAATGAGATGTACATTGATGGAATGTCATCTTCTCTCCCTGAAGATGTTCAGCTTGCAATGTATAGAACTGTTCCCGGACTTGAGAAGTGTCGAATAGTAAAGAGTGCATATGCTATTGAGTATGATTGTCTTTGCCCGGGTCAACTTTATCCGACTCTGGAGCTCAAGAATATACATGGATTATTCAGTGCAGGTCAGTTTAATGGAAGCAGTGGTTACGAAGAAGCTGCCGCCCAGGGGCTTTATGCAGGAATAAATGCTGCGATGCAGATTTTTGGAAAACCATATCTTTCAATCGACAGATCTGAAGGATATATTGGTGTTCTTGTAGATGATCTTGTAACAAAAGAAAATCTTGAACCTTACAGAATGATGACTTCCCGTGCTGAGTACAGGCTACTTCTTAGACAGGACAATGCTGATATAAGACTTAGAGGAAAAGGTCATGAGGTCGGTCTTATCAGTGATGAAAAATATAACAAACTCATTGATAAGATTGATGCTATAAATAAAGAAGTAGAAAGACTTAAGAATACTGTAGTCGGAGCGAATTCTAAGATTCAGAAATTCATGGAAGATAATGGAAGCAGTTCTCTTAAGACTGCTACTTCTCTTGCTGAACTTATTTGCAGGCCTGAGTTTTCATATGAAAGTTTAGGACCAATTGATCCTGAGAGAAAAGAACTTCCGGCTGATGTAATAGAGCAGGTAGAAATTACTATCAGATATGAGGGTTATATTAACAGACAGCAGAGACAGGTAGAGCAATTCAAGAAGATTGAAAAGAAAATCATACCGGCTGATATAAATTATGATGATGTTTCCAGCTTAAGACTTGAAGCCAGACAAAAACTTAAAAAGTTTAAACCGGTTAATGTTGGTCAGGCTTCTCGAATCGGTGGAGTAAATCCGGCAGACATTTCTGTACTTATAATCTATTTGGATTCGATATACAAAGGACATAGTGATGAGAAATAAATATGGACAAATGATCAAAGATTTTTCTTCATTTGGGATTGAAGTATCTGATCATCAGCTTGAACAATTTAATACATACTATGAACTGCTTGTTGAGTGGAATGGTTTCATGAATCTGACAGGTATTACTGAATTTGATGAAGTATGCAAGTTACATTTTGTCGATAGCATTTCCGCATGTAAGTATTTTGATTTTTCTCATTCGGATTATTCTTTGATAGATATAGGAACCGGGGCCGGTTTTCCAGGAATACCACTTAAGATTATGTTTCCTGATCTGAATGTTACGTTATTCGATTCTCTGAATAAAAGGCTTAAGTTCTTAAACGAAGTAATAGATAAGCTTAACCTTAATGAATCCGGAAGTATTAAGACACTTCATGGTAGAGCTGAAGACTTTGCTATTAAGAAAGAAGGATCTTTACGAGAGTCATTCGATATTGTCGTTTCAAGAGCTGTAGCTAATATGGCTACATTATCTGAGTATTGTCTTCCATATGTAAAGGTTGGCGGTAGATTCATTGCTTATAAAAGTGAAAAAGCCACTGAAGAGTTAACGGATGCAAAGGGTGCAATTCATTTATTGGGAGGAAAGTTAATCTCTTCTGATGAATTTGTTTTGCCTGAGACAGATATTCTAAGAACTATATGTATTGTTGATAAGATCGAACCCACATCAAAAAAGTATCCTCGTAAAGCAGGAGTTCCATCTAAAACACCATTGAAATAATATATATTGTGTTTATAAAATTTTTCTTACTTAATGTTTCACGTGAAACATTATTATTTTGGAAAAGAAAAATAACAAAAAATTGTTTCACGTGAAACATTTGAATACTAAATCTAGTGTTTTATATCGTGAAACATTTATATTTCGATAAAATTGTACTGAACAGGAATACAATTATAGCCACAATATATAGTTCTCTATGATAAAAATGAAAATATCATAATACATAAATGGAATTTGTGCTAAAATCATATTAGTGTTTTTAAAATATGGAGGAGAGATGGGAAGAGTTATTGCAATCGCTAATCAGAAAGGTGGCGTAGGGAAAACCACCACATCAATTAACTTATCAGCTGCCTTAGCTGAAAAAGGAAAGAAGGTTTTAGTAATTGATACGGATCCACAGGGTAATACAACCAGTGGACTTGGTCTTGATAAACAGGAATTAGAGAATACGATCTATGAACTAATGATAGGTGAATGTAGTATTGAAGATGCCATACACAAAAACGTCTTTGATAATCTGGATATTATTCCATCAAATGTAAATCTTGCAGCTGTAGAAATCGAGCTGATAGACGCAGATCAGAAAGAATATATTCTCAGAGAAGCTATTAGTACAGTAAAGGATAACTATGATTTTATTATAATTGATTGTCCGCCATCTCTTAGCATGCTGACAGTCAATGCAATGACAACAGCCAATACTGTTTTGGTTCCAATCCAGTGTGAGTACTATGCGTTGGAAGGACTTGGACAGTTGGTACACACTGTTAACCTTGTAAAGGAAAGACTAAACTCAGATCTAGAGATGGAAGGCGTTGTGTTTACAATGTTTGATTCCAGAACAAACCTTTCTCTTCAGGTTGTAGAAAATGTTAAAGAGCATATCGAGGAGAATGTCTACAAGACAATTATCCCAAGAAATATAAGACTGGCTGAGGCACCAAGTTATGGAATGCCTATCAATTTGTATGAGCCCAAATCTGCTGGAGCAGAGGCATATAGATTACTTGCTGATGAAGTAATAGCCAGAAGATTTGATTAATTCATAATATCAAGTACTGTTGTTGGAGGAAGTATGGCAGCAAAGAATGCAAAAAGGGGTTTGGGAAAAGGACTTGATTCCCTGATACCTGCAAAGACAAGTAGTTCTGCTAAAGAACAGAAGATCGAAGAAAAACATATAGAAGGTAAGATAGTTAATCTCAGGATTACAGAGATTGTACCTAATAAGAATCAGCCACGAAGAAATTTTGATGAAGATGCTTTATTAGAACTGGCAGATTCAATCAAACAGCACGGAATGATCAATCCACTTATAGTTACTCCTAGAGATGGCAATTATATGATTGTTGCCGGAGAGAGAAGATGGAGAGCTGCAAGAAAAATAGAACTGAAGGAAGTTCCGGTAATCATTAAGGAGCTTTCCGATGAAGAGATCGCAGAACTTTCAATTATTGATAACTTACAGAGAGAAGATATCAACTCAATTGATGAAGCATTTGCATTCAAGCAGTTGATCGATGCATATTCATATACACAGGATCAGCTTGCTGCGATTGTATCCAAGAGCAGAGTATATGTAACCAACTCATTAAGACTTCTCAAGCTTTGCAAGAAAGTCCAGGAGATGGTAATCCAGGAACTCATTACAGCCGGACATGCAAGAGCACTGATCTCAGTTGAGAATGAGAATACTCAGGAAGAACTTGCTCAGAAAATTGTTGATGAGAATCTCAGTGTTAGAGAAACAGAGAAACTTGTTAAGAATCTTGGAAAGACTCCTAAGAAAAAGGGTGCCAAGACCAATGCCAGTGTTGAGGCAGTATATGCTGAAGTATCCGAAAAACTTAAACAGGCACTTGGAACAAAAGTAGATGTTTCTACTAAGGGAGACGGAGTAGGACTTATTCAGATAGAGTTCTATAATAATGATGATCTTGAGAAGATAATCAACAGACTCTGCAAAGAATAATTTGAGAAAAGTAAACTTTATAGGTTGGGGAGAATAAATGAATAGTGGAATTTTTGATGCTATAGGATTAGCAAGTCTTGATCCTGCGATCATTTTTATTGTACTTTTAGTTTTACTTATTGTAGCTTTTGTACTGATAATAATTCAGTCAAACAGACTCAAAACTCTTGAGAAAAAGTATCACAGATTCATGCAGGGAAAAGAGGCAGAATCACTTGAGGATGAGATAGTAGGTCTTTTCCATGACAATCGCATGATCAGAAGTGAGAATGAGAAAAACAGGAAAGACATTATTGATATCAATAAGCGTCTTAACCATTCATTCCAGAAAATCGGACTTGAGAAATATGATGCATTTAGCCAGACCGGTGGAAAGTTAAGTTTCGCACTTTGCATGCTGGATGAAAATGACAACGGATTTCTTTTAAACTCAGTTCATAACACCGATGGAATGAACTATTCTTATTCTAAGGCGATAAATGGCGGAGTATCAGATGTTGAGCTCAGCAAAGATGAGAAGAGGGCTCTTGATAAGGCTCTTGCCAGCACAGATAGATAACCAAATGTAATAAATTTAATTTTATAAAATATATTAGTTGGAGGAGATCACAATGATCGACATTAAGTTTTTACGCGAGAATCCAGATGTAGTAAGAGAAAACATTAAGAAGAAGTTTCAGGATGAGAAGCTTCCGCTTGTTGACGAAGTAATAAAGCTGGATGAGCAGAGACGTTCTAATCAGCAGGAAGCTGATGAAATCAGAGCTCACAAGAATAAGATTTCCAAGGAAATCGGTGGCCTTATGGCTCAGGGCAAAAAAGATGAGGCTATGGCCCTTAAGGATGAAGTAGCTAAAGAGGCTAAGAGACTTGAAGAGCTTGAGGAAAACCAGAAGAAGCTTGATGATGAAGTCACAAATAAGATGATGATCATTCCTCAGATTATTGATGATTCAGTACCTGTTGGTAAGGATGATTCTGAGAACGTTGAGATTGAGAAGTTTGGTGAGCCTGTTGTTCCTGACTTTGAGATTCCTTATCACACAGATATCATGGAAAGCTTTGACGGAATCGATCTTGATGCTGCAAGAAGAGTAGCAGGTAACGGATTCTATTACCTTATGGGTGACATCGCTAGACTTCACTCTGCAGTTATTTCATATGCAAGAGATTTCATGATCGATAGAGGATTTACATACTGCGTACCTCCTTTCATGATTCACGGAAATGTTGTTGCCGGCGTTATGAGTTTCCCTGAGATGGAAGCAATGATGTACAAGATCGAAGGTGAAGACCTTTATCTTATCGGAACAAGTGAGCATTCAATGATCGGTAAGTTCATTGATCAGATCGTTCCAGAAGAAGAGATGCCTAAGGCTCTTACAAGTTACTCACCCTGCTTTAGAAAAGAGAAGGGTGCTCATGGTATTGAGGAGCGTGGTGTTTACAGAATCCACCAGTTTGAGAAACAGGAGATGGTAGTTATCTGTAAGCCTGAGGATTCCAAGACCTGGTACGATAAGCTTTGGAAGAACACAGTAGATCTTTTTAGATCAATGGATATTCCTGTAAGAACCCTTGAGTGTTGTTCTGGAGACCTTGCAGACCTTAAGTGCAAGTCATGCGACGTTGAGGCTTGGTCACCTAGACAGAAGAAGTATTTCGAAGTTGGAAGCTGCTCAAACCTTGGGGATGCACAGGCTAGAAGACTTAAGATCAGAATTAAGGGTAAGGATGGCAACTACCTTGCTCATACTCTTAACAATACAGTTGTTGCTCCACCAAGAATGCTCATTGCATTCCTTGAGAACAACCTTCAGGCAGATGGAAGTGTAAGAATCCCTGAGGTTCTTCGTCCATACATGGGTGGAAAAGAAGTCCTTATCCCAAAGGCTAAGGCATAATTTAGTAAAAGAGAGGTGAAACTGGCGTTGCATAAGTTCTTGCGAGCAGTCGGATTTTCCAAAATCAAAGAGAGAAAAGAATTAACTGCGCTGATCACCAACAGTATACAGCTTGCTACCAGAAGATCCTATGTCACGACCGTGGAAGATGGTATAGTCGCAGTCTTTGAAAGAGACTTCGCCGATGACATAGGACTGGCGGTTTGCGGCGAATTTGACGATGATGATAAGTTCATTTATGAATACTACTATCCTTATCTGATTCCATCAGGCATAAGCACTGAGGAAGACCTGAATGTAGAAAGACACGCTGCGCAGGTTTCATATGCAGGAGTCTGTAACGAACCAAGAATAGGTGTCACTCTAATCTATTATCTTCAGAACATGATTCCATATATAAAATATGAGAATGAAGCCAAGTTCCCGATTCGAGGAACGACACTCAGTCTTGCTGCTCTTTCTACCAAGGGGCAGATCTTGATGCCAATTGCCAAGACGGAAGAGGAAAAAGAGGTAGCGAAAAAGAAGACAAACTATCGTAACAAGCTCATCAACAATGCAAGAAAAGGCGATGAGACAGCAATAGAGTCTCTGACCCTTGATGATATGGATCTTTATACAAGTATCTCCAAAAAGATCAGAAAGCAGGATGTTTACAGCCTGGTTGATTCATACTTTATGCCATACGGAGTTGAGTGCGATCATTACTCAGTTCTTGGTGAAATCACAGAATGCAGGAGAGTGATCAATAATCTGACTTCCGAGGCAGTTCATATTATGAGGATCAACTGCAACGACCTTGAATTTGATGTTTGTATAAATGAAGTGGATTTGCTTGGAGAGCCTGCTGTGGGCAGACGCTTTAAGGGCAATATCTGGATGCAGGGTTTTATCAATTTCCCTAAATAATTGATAATTGCAAATATCTCGAAACGAGAAAGGAGATCAATATGGCAACACCACACAACAGTGCAGAAAAAGGTGATTTCGCGAAAACCGTACTTATGCCCGGAGATCCGCTCAGAGCTAGATTTATTGCTGAGAATTTCCTGACAGACGTTAAGTGCGTTAATGAAGTTAGAGGAATGCTGGGCTATACAGGTAAATATGAGGGAAAAGAAGTGTCTGTAATGGGACACGGAATGGGAATCCCTTCAATCGGTATCTATACATATGAGCTTTTCAATTTCTATGATGTAGACAACATCATCAGAGTTGGAAGCGCAGGGGGAATGCAGGACAACGTAAATGTTCGTGACATTATCTTTGCAATCGGCGCACACACAGATTCCAATTATGGATTCCAGTTCGGATTACCCGGAACTTTCTGCCCGACAGCAACTTACGATATTCTTGAGAAGGCTGTTAACATTGCAAGAGAAAAGGGCGTAAGATTCCACGTTGGAAATGTCCTTGCTTCAGATGCTTTCTATAAAAAGAACTGTGACGAAGCCGACCGTTATAAGAATCTTGGAACGCTGGCTGTCGAAATGGAGACAGTTGCTCTTTATATGAATGCAGCAGAAGCTAAGAAGAACGCGCTTACTATTCTTACTGTTTCTGATCATCTCTATAAGACAGAAGAGCTTTCTGCAGCTGAGCGCCAGACAAGCTTTACTGACATGATGGAAATTGCGCTTAAGACAGCTATACAGCTATAATCTTAGCTTGGGGAGTTAAGGTATGGGTAATAGTATTTTTCCGCTCGAGACCAGGCATTTCTTTATCCGTCCACAGAATGAAGAGAAGCCTTTGGAGGAAGAGTGGAACGTTTGTTTAAAAAATGGGGATCAGGAGAAGATCGGAAGCATCAGCTTTGAAGATGCTGTGCTGCATGGGGAACTTCAGATAAGTGTCAATCTGGATTCTGAGTACAACAAGGTTGATTACAACAAAGAGATATTTTTTGCAATGTCGAACTTTGCTTTTCAGTCTCAGGAAGTGAGAGAGATAAGCACAAAGTGCAGATATGAAGAAGAGAACCGTGTACGTGGTCTTGAAAAAGCCGGGTATGTAAGACGTGAAACGGTTGATGGCATTCACCATTATTCCATCAAGAAACAGAAATCATCCTGGACAGGAGTATATGTTTTTGTCGGATTGATTGCAGGATTCATAATAGGAATCACTGTTTCAAATCTTTGGATGGGAACCGCCATTGGTGTTGTGACCGGCGCCATCGTAGGATTTCTCATGGATAAAAGAGATAGCGAGCCGCAAAGGCAATAAGCAATTAGGAGTCTGGTTTCAGACTCCTATTATTTTTTCGGTAATAGCGCAATTTTCTATTGACCTTGCCCTAAGGGCATCTAGTAATATATATATAATAAGGATGCGAGAAGGGGAAAAGAGATGCTGTTTAAATACTGCGCTGAGTGCGGACATGAACTGGAAGATATAAAATGTGGGGATGATGACTGTAAGATATGTCCCTCTTGCAAAAAAATCTACGGAAGAAATCCAATTCCTGTCGTTGAAGTACTGGTAGTGAATGAGTATAACGAGATACTCCTTTTGAAGCAGAACTATATATCTGAGGACAAGTGGACAGTCGTATCGGGATATATGGTTGAGGGTGAGACTATTGAAGATGCTGTTGCACGAGAAGTGAAGGAGGAGACAGGACAGATAGTTATAAAGTGCCAATATGTATCCAGTTATTACTTCGGACCCAAGCAGCTTATCATGATAGGTTTCATCGCTTATGTGAAGAAGTCGGAATTTGTTGATTCCGTCGAGGTTGACGACCACAAGTGGTATAAAATCGATGAAGTAGATGATGTAATCGCCAGAGTGAATAACTGCTCCGGAATGCATTTTGATAAGTGTAGAGAATATCTGAATTAAGAGGATTAAGGAAGTCAAAGTGAGTATAGAACCTAGAAAATCAGAGAAAATAAGTATGAAAATGTTTGGATAGGTGAAACATATCAAAAGATTTTGGATAAAGACAATATGTTGCCTGACATAGAACGCCTTGAGGAAACTCAAAACTTTATTGAGGAATTATAAATGAGCGTGGAACTAAGGAAAGCAGAAAAAGAGGATATGCATAAACTCTGGGAGATGCAGGTGGAAGCGTTTAAAGGTCTTTTGGATAAATATCGTGATTATGATATGAGTCCAGCTGCTGAAAGCTATGAGCGCGTTCTGCAAAAATATGATTTCGATGGAACTACATACTATTTCATCGTTGCTGATGGACTTGATGTGGGTGGAATCCGTGTAATTGATAAGAAAGACGGCAGTAGAAAACGCATCTCACCTTTATGGATCATGCCTGAGTTCCGAAAAAAAGGTTATGCACAGCAGGCTATGTTGGCAGCCGAACAGTTATATGGCAGCGACAACTGGAGTCTGGACACTATACTCCAGGAAGAGGGAAATGTCCATCTTTACGAGAAACTCGGTTACAAAAGAACCGGAAAAATCGAGAAGATAAGTGATATCATGGATATTATCTACTTTGAAAAGAACTGAAGCGCAAAGGAACAATTATATGGCTTCAAGCATTGTGCATTTAGCAATAACAAACGAATTAACAAAACGATTATCTTTTAGCTACACGAACAGGCTTAAATTCGGCGCTGTGGTTGTTGATGCAGATATAGGTGGAAACAAATATGGAACAGCTCACATGAAGGTGAATGTTCTTGATGGGAAAATGAAAACCTATGACTTTGACAGGTACCGTGAGATGTTTGGTGAGCGGATGCTACAGGATGATCTGTATATGGGTTATTAT
>JAEEGL012757402.1_pt1 | contig 14672 bp, 9 predicted proteins | sample 9134231 | NCBI WGS metagenome assembly JAEEGL01 (sample SAMN16246548, study PRJNA631951) | gut metagenome | biome: gut microbiome; feature: rumen; material: fiber-attached | host: Bos | place: Iran: Karaj | collected 2018-10 | reverse complement strand
TTGTTCGAGCCGCCGAAGCCGCCCATGGTGTGGCCCTTGAAGTGCGTGAGGACCACGAGGGAGTCGTAGGTCAAAAGGGATTTCCCGACGCTCATCCCGTCGAACCACTTGCCGCCCTTCACGGGGAGCTCCGCCGTTCCGTGCTCGTCCATGATGTCGACCGGGCAGAAATCCCAGCCGTTGACGGCGAGCGTCTCCCGGTGCCGCTCCGTCGTGTAGCGGTCGCCCTCGTAGAAGGTGTTGGTCTCGACGATCACGGCGTCCGGGAGCTCCTTTTCGAGGAATTCCTTGACCCAGGCCGGGGGGATGATGTTCGGGCCGTGCTGCTCGCCGGTGTGGAGCTTGACGGCGACCTTGCCGGCGATCGCGCCGTTCACGCGCTCGTAGATTCTTTCGATGCCCGCGGGGGAGAGATCGCGGGTGAAGTAGACGACGGATTCGTTGCCCCGGCGTTCCCCGTACGGGACATAACGGGTCCCCTCGCCTCCGGGGACTGCTTTTCTGATTTTCAGCATGGTTCCACTCCTCTTCGTGAGCAAATGACGGCTTCCTGCCGCCTGTGTCCTGATTATAGCATACCGCGCGGCCCCGAATCAATTCCCAGGAAGCACTTTTTGTCCTCTGATTTGTAAGTTTATTTTGAACGGGACAAAAAACGGGTCCCCGCGCGGCAATCTTCGTCCCCGCCCCTTGACAAAACGGCCGAAAAAGGGTATCATAGAGGATGAACACCCATTCCAAACCCGAAAGGAAACGTCTATGGCTGAAATCAAATGCTACGCGGACCTCGCGCCGAACAAGGCCTACGAGCTCCTCTACGAGGAAACCCTCGACGACATCAAGTCCGCCGGGATCGTGCTGAGGCACAAAAAATCCGGCGCGCGCGTCTGCATCCTCCCGAACGACGACGAAAACAAACTCTTCTGCGCCGCCTTCCGCACCCCGCCGGAGGATTCCACGGGCGTGTGCCACATCATCGAGCACACCGTCCTCTGCGGCTCGAAGAACTTCCCCTCCCGCGATCCCTTCATGCAGCTCGCGAAGGGCTCCCTCAACACCTTCCTCAACGCGATGACCTACCCAGACAAGACCCTTTATCCGGTGGCGTCCTGCAACGACAAGGACTTCAAGAACCTGATGAACGTCTACATGGACGCGGTCTTCTATCCGAACATCTACAAGTACCGCCAGATCTTCATGCAGGAAGGCTGGCACTACGAGCTCGACAACCCGGAGGACGCGCTGAAGATCAACGGCGTCGTGTATTCCGAGATGAAGGGCGCGATGTCCTCTCCCGACCGGGCCGTGTGGGACGAGCTCAGCACCGCGCTCCTCCCCGACACGACCTACGGCGTCAACTCCGGCGGCGATCCGGACGTCATCCCGGACCTGACCTACGAATACTACCTGAACTTCCACCGGAACCACTACCATCCGTCCAACGCCTACATCTTCCTCTACGGCAACTGCGACATGAACGAGCGCCTCGCCTGGATGGACGAGAACTACCTCTCCTCCTTCGACGCGATCGAGCCGCACTCCGAGGTGAAGCCCCAGCCGCGCTTCGGCTCGAAGGAACCGCGCCGCGTCGTCTCGCACTATTCCGTAGGTGTGAACGACGAGACCGAGGGCAAGGCGTTCCTCGCGTATGGCGCACTCGGCGGATCGAACCTCGACGTCCTCGACTGCCGTGCGTGGAACATCCTCTCCTCCGTGCTCCTGAACGACGACGGCGCGCCCGTGAAGAAGGCGCTGACCGACGCGGGCATCGGCGAGGACATCTACGGCGGGTACGACTCCCACATGATCGAGGACGCCTTCGCCGTTATCGCAAAGAACGCGAAGGCCGAGGACCTCGACCGGTTTTACAGAATCATCCTCGACACCCTCCGCACCGAGGTGGAAAAGGGCATCAACGAAAAGGCCCTGCTCGCGGCAATCAACATCCGCGAATTCCACTTCCGCGAAGCCGATTACGGCGGATATCCGCGCGGCCTCGACGTGGCGTCCGATATGCTCCAGTCCTGGCTCTACGACGAAGACGGCGCCTTCACCTACATGCACGTCCTCGACGACTTCGCGGAGCTGAAGCGCCGCATCGGCACGGGCTACTACGAGGACCTTGTGCGCCGCGTGATCCTCGATTCCGAGCACGCAGTCCTCTTGACCCTTCTCCCCGAGCCGGGCCTCGTCGACCGCAAGAACGAAGAACTCGCCGAAAAGCTCGCCGCCTACAAGGCCTCCCTCACGCCCGCCGAGGTGGACGCGATCGTCGAGGATACGAAGGCTCTCCGGGAATACCAGTCCCACGAGCCGACGGAAGAGGAGCTGAACTGCATCCCGTCGCTGAAGCGCGAAGACATCTCGAAGGACACCATCCCCTTCTACAACGAAGAGCGCACCGTCGGCGGCGTGAAGACGGTCTTCCACCCGGTCGAGACCAACGGCATCACCTACGCCGGTCTCTACTTCGACATCGGCAAGCTCCCGCACCGGTATGTCCCGTACCTCGGGCTGCTCGGCCACATCCTCGGCCGCGTCGATACGGACGAACACATCTATGACGAGCTGACGATCAACATCCGCCTCAACCTCGGCAGCCTGTCCTTCTGGCCGTCGACGCCGCGGAAGTTCGGCACCCTCGACGACTACCGCCCGATGTTTGCGATCCACACGAAGGCCCTCGCCGAGAACATCCCGTTCGCGCTCGAGACCGCCCTCGAGATCGCCCGCGGAACGAAGTTCACCGACACCGCGCGGCTGAAGACCATCATCGCCGAGCTGAAATCCGACCGCCAGCGTGCCATCATGTCGAACGGAAACTCCGTGGCGGCGGCCCGCGCGCGCTCCTATTACTCGAAATACGACTGCTACGATCAGGCCCTGAACGGCCTCGACTTCTACTTCTTCGTCAAGGACCTCGCGGACAACTTCGACGACCGGAAGGCAGCCCTCTCCGAGAACCTCGCGAAGGTCGCGGCGGCCGTCTTCGATCCGAAGAACGTCGTGCTCTCCCTCGCGGCGGACGAAGCGGGCATCGAAGCGATCGACAAAAACCTCCCCGCGCTCATCGAAGGGCTCCGGGCCATCCCGCGCGAACCCCTCGGCGAGGCGGAGGAATACGTTCCCGTGAAGAAGAACGAGGGCATCCTCATCCCGTCGCAGGTGCAGTATGTCGCCCGCGTCGGCAACCTCGCCTTCGACGGACTCTCCTACAACGGCGCCCTGCAGGTCGTGCGGACGGCGGTCAACACCGACTGGCTCTACCAGCAGATCCGCGTCAAGGGCGGCGCGTACGGCTGCGGATGCGGCTTCGGCGGTGCGAGCGGCAACGTGACCTTCTCCTCCTACCGCGACCCGAAGCTGACGGAGACCGACGAGGTCTACAAGGGCACCGGGAACTGGGTGAAGAACGCGAAGTTCGACGAGGCGGAGCTGACGAAGTACATCATCGGCACGTTCTCGGGCTACGAGCGTCCCATGTCCCCCGCGGGCAAGGCGAGCCGTTCCTTCGACGCATGGCTCACGGGCCGCACCTATGCGGATGTCGTGAAGGAGCGCGAACAGATGCTCTCGATCACCGCGGAAGAGTTCCACGCGTCCGCCGAGATCTTCGACAAGATCTGCGCGCAGGGCTATCTCTGCGCCGTCGGCAGCGAAAAGACCCTCCGGGACCATGCGGAGATGTTTGACAACCTTGTGAATATCTGATGCGCGCGTGAGAAATGAGGAATGAGGTATAAACCTCCCGTTTCCCATGATCATACGGTCGTGCGGCTGTACCAAACCTACAGCTTCACGACCGTTATTGATTGAGAGCCTGCTTGATTACTGTCTTAGTGATTCATTGTTCGTTGTACACTCAGAATTCTGAATTTTGAATTCTTAATTCTTAATTCTGAATTCTTAATTCTGAATTCTTGTTGTTCCCTCGTCCCTCAACGCTGTTCGTTTTCTTCATCACCTTACCTTTCTTTTTTTACAAATTCTGTTCTCTTCCCCGTTGCATTCCGCGGGGAAATCATGTATAATAAGAAAAAATCCATCATTCTCCGGCAGATGCCGGCAAAGGAGGCGGACGACGCATGACCAAACAGAGTGGGAGAATCCTCGCAGCAGTCCTCGCGGGACTTCTCTTGACGGGATGTTCCCTGTTCAAAGGCGCTGACCAAAACGACCCGGATCCCGTCGATCCGAACGCCGGCACCGGTATCGAAGAGCCCGCGGGATCCGTCGATCCGGTCACGCCGCCCGAAGGCGATCCGGCCGACGCGGTGGATCCCTCCGGCACAGCGGAGGAAACCCCGACCGAGGGCCAGCCGGACGCATCGGCAAACGATCCCGGTGCGCTCACGACGCCCGAGCTGCCGACGCCGGTCGTACCCGATCCCGGGACCTCGAATCCGAGCGAAGGAACGGAGGCGGGCGACGGACTTCACGTGACGGACATCCGGCTCGACAAGTACATCGTGGCGGTCGAGGTCGGGAAATCCGACATGCCCCTCGTGACAATGCTTCCGTCCACCGCGCTCGACGTGGGCGAGATCTGGACCTCTGATGACACCGCGGTCGCCTCGGTCAGCACCTGGGGCAAGATCACGGGTATTTCCCCGGGCGAGTGCCGCGTGACGGTCCGCTCGACGGACAACCCGGACGTGAAGGCGGTCGTGGAGGTCATGGTCGTCGAGAGCACGGACGTCATCCACGTCAAGCAGATCTCCCTCGACAAATATGAGACCACCATCCACGTCGGTCTGATGGATATGCCGTGGGTAACGATGTATCCCACCAACGCCAAGGACAAGGGCGAGATCTGGACCTCCGACGACACCGCCGTCGCGACGGTCGACCAGTACGGGCGCATCACGGGCGTCGGTCCCGGCACCTGCACGGTCACGGTCCGCTCGAAGGACAACCAGGACGTGACGGCGAAGATCACGGTCCATGTCAAGATCGGCGAGGACGCCAAGGAACCGACCTACATCGACGGCACGCTCATCGTCAACCGGACCTACGGCCTGCCGCGGACCTATAATCCCGGTGTCAGCGCGGAGGCAAAGGCGGCGCTCGACGAGCTGATCGCGGGCGCGTCGGAGGACGGCCTCGAATTCTGGGTCGAATCCGGGTTCCGCTCCTATGACCAGCAACTTTCGCTGTACAACACCTACGTCGGACGCGAGGGCAAGGATGCCGCGGACCGGTATTCGGCGCGTCCCGGCCATTCCGAGCATCAGTCGGGGTTGGCCTTCGACCTCAACTCCTTCGACGACAACTTCGATCAGACGCCGGAGGGCAAATGGCTCGCCGCGCACGCATGGGAATACGGCTTCACGCTCCGTTATCCGAAGGACAAGGAGGACATCACGGGCTTCATGTACGAGCCGTGGCACGTCCGCTACATCGGCAAGACGCTCGCGCAGAAGCTGCATGACAGCGGGCAGGTGCTGGAGGAGTACTTCGACATCACCTCGGTCTATGCGGACTGAGTTCATCCGAGACAGAGCCTGAACGGGCTCTGTTTCTTATCCTCCGTTTCGTCACAAAATGTTTATCGTTTTTCGATAAAAAGTTATTGACAATCATTTTCATTCGTGCTATAATGGCATCGCACAGCAACAGAGAAAGGACATACGATTTTGGAATCCACATTTCTTCATCCCGAAACGGGCGAAGAGGCCGAAAAGACCGCGCTGACCGGCGAAACGGGCATAACGGGCGAAGCGGAAGAGACGCCTGAAGAACCGGAAGCTCTCCCGGCAGAGGTCCCCGCGGAGCCGGAAGAGAAGGCAGAGGATCCGGCAGAGGCATCCGCGCCCGAGGCCGAGATCACCTTCGGTCCCGAAACAGCGGCTCCGGCACAGCCCGACTCCCAGCCCGGCTCTCAGCCGATCGGCCGTCCGATGGCGGCGGTGGCGTGCTACGGCCTGACCAAGCGCTACGGCCCGACGCCCGCGCTCACGGACGTTTCCCTCGAGCTCCCTGCGGGCAAGATCATCGGTCTGCTCGGCCCGAACGGGAGCGGCAAAACCACCTTCATCAAGATCCTTGCAGGGCTTCTCCAGCCCACGGGCGGCACGGTCCTCATCCACGGCGAGGAGCCCGGCGTGCGCACGAAGGCGGCGGTCTCCTATCTCCCGGAGCGGATGTACTTCGATCCCGGGATGCGCGTGAGCGACTGCATCGGCCTGTTCCGCGACTTCTACGCGGACTTCGACGAGCAGCGCGCGCGGGAGATGCTCTCGACCCTCGGCGTACCGGTCGACGGAAAGCTGAAGACGTTCTCGAAGGGCACGCGGGAGAAGGTGCAGCTCGTGCTCGTGATGGCGCGGCGCGCGAAGCTCTATCTCCTCGACGAACCCATCGGCGGCGTCGACCCCGCTGCCCGCGACTTCATCCTGCACACCATCGTGACGGCGTACGAACCGGGCGCGACGGTGATCCTCTCGACCCATCTGATCCGCGACGTGGAGCCGATCCTCGACGGATTCGTCTTCCTCGGCTCCGGCTCGGTCATCATGAGCGGCGAGGCGGAGACGATCCGCGCGGACACCGGCAAATCCCTTGACGAGCTCTTCCGGGAGGTGTTCCGATGCTGGTAAAACTGTTCAGACATGATTTCCGCGCGCACAGCCGGATGCAGATCCCGGTGCTCATCGCCATCGCGGCGGCCGCGGTCCTCGGTTTCTTCAACATGCTCTTCCTCGCGGGCACCGGCAGCGGTCAGCTCATCTCCGAGGAGAGCGACGGCTACGTTCTGATGCTCGGCGCGGCGATTAGCGGGACCTTCCTCATCTTCCTCGCCCTCGGCATCGCCATGGCCGTCATGTCCGTCTTGATCTTCGTCCGCTTTTACCGCTCGATGGTGACGGACGAGGCGTATCTCACCTTCACCCTCCCCGTGACCGCCGGTCAGCTCATCGGGGCGAAGTTCCTCGCGTCGGCGGTGTGGTTCCTCATCGGCAGCGCAGCTCTCGCGATCGCAGGCGGCCTGATCTACACCGGCGCGATCCTGGCGGGCGGCGGGGACTTCCGCGAGGCGATGGTGGATCTCTGGCAGGAGGTCTTCGAGCTGCTCGCGGAGAACCCGCTCACGGCCTTTCTGTTGATCCTCTGCGCCGTCGCGGCTGCCGTCCGCTGGTATTTCCAGATCACGGGCGCGATCCTCTTCGGCGCGTCGGTCGTGCGCAAGAACAAGGCGCTCGCCGCGGTCGGGATGATCTTCGCCGTGAACTTCCTCGTGAATCTCATCACCTCGATCTTCCCCACCCTCGGCATCTTCGGATTCGGCGTCCTGTTCACGGGCATGGTCGAATTCTACGACTTCAACCTGAACACATGGCTGCTCGTGCAGACGGGCATCAGCGTGATCCTCGCGGCGGTGTTCTGGTGGCTCAGCGTCCGGATCGCAAAGAAAAGCGTAAACATCGAGTGAGGAATTCAGAATTAAGAATTTAAGAATGCAGAATTTTAAATGAATCGCTGAGGAAGCAAGCAAATTAAAAATCAATAACGGTCGTGAAGCGGTATATTCGGTACCGCCGCACGACCGTTTTATCATGGGAAACCGGAGGTCTGTATCTAATTCTGAATTCTTAATTCTGAATTCTTAATTCTGAATTCTGAATTCCTCCCCTTCGATCGCCGCTTTCATGTGCTTCTTCCCCATTCCGAGCACGAAGGGATAGGGCAGGCAGGTTTTGTATGCCCACGCGTACCAAAAGCCCATGACGAAGGCGGCGAGCGGCGCGTACCGGTCCCGGCTCACCCGTCCGGCGAGCAGGAGGGCAAGCGCTTCGTCGAGCGGCGCCGGACCGCGCATCGGCCTCTGCCAGTCGATCAGGATCGGGCCGTTCTCCCGCGGGATGACGTTCTCGCCCTTCAGATCGCCGTGCAGAAGGACGACGGGCGCATCCCAGAGCAGCGGTGCGTCGCGCTCGGCCCAGTCGAGGAGGCGGGCGAGCTCCTCCGCCGTCATCCCGGCCTCTTCGAGCGTCGGCAGGATCGAGACGCAGGCACGGGCGAGCAGCTCCGGCGAGGAGAAATCGAAGAACACCGGGATCCCGTCGCCGTCAATCCGGCAAATGATCCGGCTGAGCGCCCGCACCCGGTCCCGGATCGCCTCGTCCGTGAGGCCGCCCCAGTCCTCGTGCGCCTCGCCGAGATCGGGGAGCAGCATCCAGTCGCAGCCGTCCTCCTCCCCGTCCGCGAGAGGCTCGAGGATCGACGGGTCCCGCACGGCGCGGTAAATCGCACGCTCCGCGCTCGCCTCTCTCAGCTGGGTCTTGAGGATCGCCGTCCGGCCGTCGTCGAAGGAAATCCGCTCGACGCGGGACAGCGGCCATTCATGCAGCACGGCGCGTTCCCGGATAGCCCGGCCCCACATCGCCGCGATCGTCCCGTCTTCGGGGATCGTGAGCAGTCCGTTTTTCATCGGCGATCCTCCTTCATCCGACCGCGTGTTCTTCAAGCCAGGCCTCGAGGTCGTAGTTCTCGCGGAAATAGTCGAGCGTGTAGTCCGGGTTGAGGGTCTCCTCCCAGACGCAGACCGTCTCGTCCCCGATCGAGGAGAAGGCCTCCCGGAGACAGGCCGCGAGATACGCCGCCTTGCGCTGCATCGGTTCCCCGGCGAAGTACCCGGGCAGATCGTATTTCCACGCGGTGGCGAGGTTCTCGAAGATCCGGGCCATGTCCTCGGTCGGATAGGTCATCGAATACCCGTCGACGAAGTAGATGCCGTCGGGATCGCTGCCCTCTTCCCAGTATTGCCCGTTGAGCCCGTTGTCGTCCCAGTTGTAGGTATTCCCGTCCTCGTCCGTGTAGACGTAGCGGTATTCAAAATCGTCGGGGTTGAACATGCCCCAGCGGCTGAACTCTTCGAGATCGCGCTCCCAGCCGATGTGGTACACCGTGTTCTCGAAGACGTGCATGAACTCGTGCGCGACGGTCTTGTCGATCCCGCTCTGGTTGATGTCGAAGACGGCCAGCTCGATCCCGTTCGTCTCCGTCGTGAACGCGGTCGCGTCGCTGATGGAATTCCGGTTGTCGCGCTCCGGGATGATCCGCCCGGTCAGGCAGATGTCGAGGCTCGAATAATACGACACGACCTCCTTCATGAAGCCTTCCGGGAGATGGGCGAAGAACGCCCCGAGCTCCTCGAGCGCGCGGTGGATCAGGCTCTCGTCCGTCTCCGGCAGGACCGCGTATCCGACCATGTACCGCACGGCATCGGTCCCCGTGTAGACCGTGACGCCGTATTCCTCGTACAGCGCCTCGATCAGGGCCTGATTCTCCTGTTCGCCGCCGTCGCGTTCGAGCAGATCGAAGCCGATCCGCCCGTCGCCCTCTTCATCCGCCTCCCAGCGGCAGAAGGACGACACCCCTTCTCTCTCGTAGAAGAAATACGCGTCGCCGTTCCAGTCCCGGACACCGTACACATAAGCGTAGCTGTCCTCCGGCACGGGCAGGCTGACCGCATCGACGCGCAGTCCGCTGTCCGGGTCGAACCGGAAGATGGAGATGTGATCCTCGGTGTCGTTCAGGAAATAGAGGTGGGACGAATCGGGATCCGGCCAGCTGAGGTAGCAGGCTTCCGGCACCGCGATCGAGAGGCAGGCTTCCGGCCGCGCAGGATCGTAGAGACGGACCTCCGCCTTCGTGTAATCGCTCTCGATCAGATACCCGCCGCAGACGCTCAGGTTGTAGCCGGGCCCGTTGAACAGCGTGACGCTCCCGTCCGTGAGGCAGTAGACCCCACAGCAGGAGTCGTAGGTCTCGCTCGAATAGCAGGACACGAGCAGGAGATCGTCGCTGAGCGCAGCGGAGATATCGATCTCGTCACAGCGGTCGGGCAGCGAAACGGGGAGCGCGTGGAACGAAAACGTGCCGTCCTCGGCGAGCACCGCATCCCGGAAGCCGGTCAGACCGCCCGAGAAGGCGAGCCGGTCCGGGGCAAGGAGGGTCGCGCCGTAGATCGAGTCGTCCGGCAGGGGGGTGAGCGTCCCGGTACAGAGCGTCTCGTCGAGCGCGCAGAGCGCATGACGGCCGCAGTCGAAGATCACGGGGCGCCCGTCCATCAGAAAGAGCAAAAACCCGTATCCGTAGTAATCCTCCTCGTCGCCGTACTCGAAATCATACCGCCCCACGGTGACGGTGCGGGTCTCCAGATCGACGAGCGCGAGGTCCGCGCAGAGGGGATCCTCCCAGGTGCTGCCGACGAGGACATACCCGTTTTCGATGTTCGACACGGTCTCCGGCATGAACGGGAGGCAAATCGCCCGGACGTCCTCGGTCAGCGGGGTATAGAATTCCTCCTCGGCATACACCCGGACGTTGTCGGGCAGCGCGGGCTCCGGCGGCTCCGTCTCAGGCGCTTCCGTTTCTGGGATCTCGGTCTCGGGGATCTCGGTCTCCGGGGTCTCGGTCTCGGACGCTTCCGTCTCCGGCCGCTCTGGGACCGTCACCGGTTCGATCCTCCGGATATGGGGGATGCCGCAGCCCGTCACCGCGGTGAGCAGCGCAAGCAGGACGGCGGCCCGTCCGATGTGCCGTTTCATCATCGTTCCTCCGTTTTTTCTCATCTTATTGCTACTATCATACCACATCCCGGCGGTTTTTCCATCGCTAATCTTAGCATAAAACGCCGGATCCGCCGCGGCAAAAGGAAAAACAGGGCTGGAACCCTGTTCTCAATGAAGGAAAAACCACGCGAGGGCGATGATGCCCGCGAGCACGAGAAAGATCGGCCCGAAAACGAGCAGCGCGGAGAGGATCATCGCCGAGACGTCCCCTTTTTCGAGCGGGACATTCTCTTCCCGGTGGAATTCCCGTGCCTTCCGCTCGCCGTCCTCGATCGTGTCCGCCACGCCGGATCCCCATGTGTCACTCCGCCAGATGCCCTCCGCCTTTCCGTTTTCCTCCCGGAACGCGCGCGCCTTCTCCTCGGCGGCTTTCAGTTCTTCGATCTCTTCGGGGGTGAGCGAGGGATCGTATCCCGCTTCCCCGCCCTCCTTCTTCCGCATGTCCTCAAGGTAGAGCCGGTTGCTCTCCCGCATGGTCTCGAACGCCTTGTCCTTTCGACTTTTCATCGGATCCTCCTTCTTCACGGAAAGCGGGGAGACGTTTTGCCGCCTCCCCGCGCGTCGTTATTTCTGAATGGTCTTGTCCTCGAAGGTCTCGAGCATGTGGTGACATGCCACGAAGTGGTTCGGACGGACCTCCTTCATCTCGGGCGTGATCTTCGTGCACACGTCCGTGCAGTATTTGCAGCGGGTGTGGAACTTGCAGCCCTTCGGCGGATTCACCGGGGACGGGATGTCGCCCTCGAGGATCACGAGCTCCCGGTTGTCGTCCACGTTGGTCGTCGGGATCGCCGAGAGGAGCGCCTCGGTATAGGGGTGCAGCGGATGGTCGAACAGCTCCTGCGATTCGGAGAGCTCCACCATGTTGCCGAGGTACATGACGCCGATGCGGTCGGAGATATACTTCACGACGGACAGATCGTGCGTGATGAAGAGATAGGTGAGGTTGTTCTGCTCCTTCAGATCCTGCAGGAGGTTGATGATCTGGGACTGGATCGACACGTCCAGCGCGGAGACCGCCTCGTCGCAGATCACGAACTTGGGGCTCGTGGACAGGGCGCGCGCGATGCCGATGCGCTGACGCTGACCGCCGGAGAACTGGTGCGGATAACGGTGGATGAAGTACGGCGCGAGACCGCACATCTCCATGATCTTGAGGACCTCTTCCTTCATCCGCGGGCTGTTCTTGCCGTAGTGTCCGTGCGCGACCATGCCCTCGCCGATGATCTGGCCGACCGTCATGCGGGGATTCAGGGAGGAATACGGGTCCTGGAAGATCAGCTGCATGTCGGAGCGGAGCTTGCGCATTTCCTTCGTGTTGAGGCGCGCAAGGTCGATGCCGTCGTCGCGGAACGATTCGCAGCGCTGGAACTCTTCGTCGTCGCGGTACTTTTCGCGCATCGCGGCGATGGCAGCGTGGTCGGCTGCCAGCTTCTCTTTGAGGACGTCGATCTCCGCGTTCACCGCCTTGAGCTTTCCCTCGGCCTTCGCGAGCTTCGCGTCGCTGCTCTTGCCGTTTTCCTTCTGGTATTTTTCATCCGCCAGCGCGGCTTCGGCTTTGTTCTTTTTCGCGGTGAGGTCGCACAGCTTCACGGAATCGTTCTCGACCTTCATGAACGCGCTCTGGACCGGGGCGCAGTCCTCGACGGTCATGAACCCGCCGAAGATCTTCGCAAGGTTCTGGAAGGCGGCATCCGCGTCGCGCTTGGCCTGGCGGACCGCTTCGTTCTTCTCGCTCTGCTCGTCGGCGGAGGCCTTTCCGAACGCCTCCTCGGCTTCCTTTTCCTTCGCCTGGAGCTTTTTCAGCTTTTCCCGGAGCTGAGGGAGCTTCTTGATCGTGTCGCGGACATACTTCGGCGCCACTTCGTCGAGGGTGCGGCCGTAATACATCGTGTAGCCGTCGGTCTGGCGATAGAGCTCGAGCAGCGTCCGCCCGAAGGTCGACTTGCCGCATCCTGATTCTCCCACGAGGCCGAGCGTTTCGCCCTCATAGATGTCCACGTCGATGCCGTCGTTCGCCTTCACATACATTCCCTTCTGCTTGAGGGGGAAGTACTGCTTCAGATTCGTGATCTTCAGAAGGATCTTCTTATTGTCTGCCATTCTTCCTCTCCTCCTTGTTGGGATAGAAGCAGCGGATCTCCTGCGTGTCGGAGATGCGCGTCATCTTGGGCTCCTCCGCGCGGCACTTATCCGTCGCATACTTACAGCGGGGCGCGAATTTGCAGCCCTTCGGCAGATCGAGCGGATGGGGCACGGCGCCGGGGATCGCCTCAAGACGCTGGTTGGCAGGGGTGTCGAGGCGCGGGATGGAGACCATCAGGCCCTCGGTGTAGGGGTGCGAGTTCTCGGTCTTCGGATCGAACAGGACCTTTGCCGGGACGCGCTCCACCACCTGTCCGCAGTACATGACCGCCACATAGTCGGCCATCTGGTTGATGACGCCGAGGTCGTGGGTGATGAAGAGGATCGAGGTACCGAATTCCTTTTTCAGATCGTTCATGAGCCGCAGCACCTGCGCCTGGATCGTGACGTCGAGCGCGGTCGTCGGCTCGTCGGCGATCAGGAGCTTCGGACGGCAGGCCAGGGCCATCGCGATCATCACGCGCTGCCGCATACCGCCGGAGAGCTGGTGCGGATACTGCTTGACGACGATCTCCGGGTTCGGGATCTTGACGTCTCTGAGGATCTCGATGGACTTCTCGGCCGCCTGCTTCTTGTCCATGTTCTGGTGGACCATGAAGACCTCGGAAAGCTGCTTCTCGATGGTGAACACCGGGTTGAGCGAGGTCATCGGCTCCTGGAAGATGACGGAGATCTCGTTGCCGCGGACTTCGTACATTTCTTCGCGGGAGATCTTGGTCAGGTCGCGGCCGTTGAAGAGGATCTCGCCGCTGTCGATATAGCCGTTGCCGTCGAGGAGGCGGAGGATGCTCATCGCCGAGACGCTCTTTCCGGAGCCGGACTCGCCGACGATGCCGAGGGTCTCGCCTTCCTTGACGCTGTAGGAGGTGTTGTTCACCGCCTTGACGATGCCGCGGCGGGTGGTGAAGAAGGTATGGAGGTCCTTGACTTCCAGTAAGAATTTGTTTTCGTTGTTCTCTGCCATGATGTTCCTCCTTATCTTCCGTTGACCTTCGGGTCGAGGGCGTCACGCAGGCCGTCGCCGATCAGGTTGATGCAGATACAGGCGACGCCGAAGATCGCGCCGACGAAGAGCCAGTTCCACCAGTAGTTCTGGATGACGATGGAGTTCTTCGCGTTGTCCAGCATGTTGCCCCAGGTCGGGGTCGGGAGCGGAACGCCGAAGCCGAGGTAGGACAGCGACGCTTCGGTGAGCATGGACGTGCCGAACGCGAGGGTGATGGAGACGAGGCAGACGGACATGACGTTGGGGATGATATGGCTGAAGATGATCTTCGATTCCTTGATGCCGAGCGCCTTCGCGGCGACGACGTATTCCATCTCGCGCTGCGCGAACATCTGCGCGCGGACGAGACGGCAGAGGCCCGGCCACGACAGGATGCCGAGGATGACCATGATGATGTACATTCTCTGCTCGACCGAGACGCGGGTGCCCATGACGGCGGAAAGGATCATCGCCATGGGAATGAACGGCATGGAGGAGATGACCTCCGCAATGCGCATGATGAGCATATCCACGACGCCGCCGAAATAGCCCGCGACACCGCCGAGGATGATGCCGATGATCATCTCAATGACGACGGAGAGCGCGCCGATGGTCATCGTCATCTTGCCGCCGTTCACGAGGCGGGCGAAGACGTCGCGTCCGAGACCGTCGGTCCCGAGCAGGAAGCCCTTGAGGCCCCAGGTGCGGATCGAGCCGTCCTTATCCACGGCGTAGTTCTGGAAGGACCCGACATAGATCTCTTCGACGTCGCCGATGTCCGCGGGGACCTCGATCTGCTTGTAGCGGTTGCCGCCCCACGAGACGACGGAGCCGTCCTCGAGGAGCGCGGTCAGGTGATACCGGCCGCCGGCGACCTTCTTGACCGGCGAGGAGAACGCGGGAATGTTGTTCTCACCCTTGGTCGGCGCACCCCAAATGAAGAGGGAGCCGTCGTCCTTGATCGC
>JAEEGL012739199.1_pt1 | contig 14672 bp, 10 predicted proteins | sample 9134231 | NCBI WGS metagenome assembly JAEEGL01 (sample SAMN16246548, study PRJNA631951) | gut metagenome | biome: gut microbiome; feature: rumen; material: fiber-attached | host: Bos | place: Iran: Karaj | collected 2018-10 | reverse complement strand
CGTTCACAGTACAGGCACCGCAGGCGATCGGCGGTTTTACGCGCAAGATCCTGCATTTCGGCGGTGTGGACAATGCTTTCTTCGTCTGGCTGAATGGGGAATTCATCGGCATGGCCAAGGGCAGCCGCATCCCGGCGGAATTCGATATCACCAATCAGGTGCACGAGGGCGAAAATGTCCTGGCGGTGAAGGTCTACACCTGGTCTGACGTCACGTACCTGGAGAACCAGGATATGCTGATGGCCAACGGCATCTTCCGGGACGTGTACATCCTGCACACGCAGGAAGTCAGCCTGTGGGACTATCGTGTGCGCACGGAGCTGTCCGGCCGCTTCACCATCGACGTCAATCTGCTGTACGAGAGACAGAATGGGTATACCGTGGCGGTCACACTGGACGGAAAGACCCGGGAATTCTCCGCGGCAGAGCTTTTGACCTATACTTTCGATATCAAGGATCCGCATCTGTGGAATGCGGAGGATCCTTTCCTGTATGACCTGTACATCGAGCTGAAAAAGAATGGCACCGTGTACGAGGTCTACAGTAAACGTGTGGGCATCCAGCATACCGAAGTCCGGGGCAATCAGTTCCTGGTCAACGGGACGCCGGTGCTCATCAAAGGCATGAACCGGCATGAATACAACTGTCGGACCGGCCGTACCATCACCGTGGAGCAGATCGAGCAGGAGCTGGACCTGATCAAGGCGAGCAACCTGAACGCCATCCGCTGCTCCCATTACACCAACCATCCGGCGTTCTATGAATATGCTTCCAAGATCGGCCTGTACGTCATGGACGAGGCGGATCTGGAGACCCATGGCTGCGGTGAGACGGGGGACCAGGGCTATATGTCCAAGGACCCGCTGTGGAAACCGGCCTACATCGACAGGGTCGACCGGATGCTGAAAAGCAATAAGAACGAGACCTGCATCTTCATGTGGTCCATCGGCAACGAGTGCGGACGCGGCCCGAACCTGAAGGAATGCGCGGATTACATCTGGGCTTATGACCCGGATCACGAGATCAACCAGGCGCAGGACGGTTCGGATACGCCGGAATACACGCACTTCCGCAAGGAAGGCTACATGCCGATGCAGCGCCTGGTGCGCTTCGACGAAGAGGGGCTGCCGGTCCTGCTGGTGGAATTCGCGCACTGCATGGGCAACGGCCCCGGCTATCTGCAGCAATATTGGGAATATATCTTCACCCATGAACCCTATATCGGCGGCTTCATCTGGGAGTTCAAGAGCCACGGCTTCGAGAAGACCGATGAAAAGGGCCGCAAATACTATCTCTTTGGCGGGGATTTCGAGGATCCCTACCATTGGTCCAACTTCTCTATCGACGGTATCCTGCGGTCGGACGGTACGCCGAAGCCGGCGCTGGACGAACTGAAGGAAGCGGTCGGACCGGTCCTGCTGCTGAATACTTTGAGCGATCCTACGACGATCGAAGATCTGAAGCCGGAGGTCGAGGCTTGGAATGCGGCGGGCGAACTGCACATCCTGAATACGATGGATTTCACTGCGCTCGACCGCTATACGCTGGCCTGGAAACTGGTGCGTGAATATACGCCTGTGCAGAGCGGAACGCTTACACTGCCGGCCGTCACGCCGCATGCCCAGGGGACGATCAAGGTACCTTTCGACCGTGCCGGCCTGAAGGACGGCGCTGCCTGGTATCTGGATCTGGACATCCTGGAAGGTGCAAAGGTCGTGGAATCCAGGCAGATCTGCCTGGAAAAGGCGGCGGAGAAGAAACCTTCTTTCAAGAAAGAAAAACTGGAGATCTTAACATCCGGCCGGACGCTGACCTTGGAAGGCGAACGTACATTGATATCCTTCCATAACGGTCTGCTGCAGTGGCTGTCCATCGATGGGAAAGTGCTCATCGACCAGCCCATGGAGTTGTGCTTCGACCGTGCGCAGACCGACAACGATGGCATCACGGATCTGAACAAGTCTTCCGACTGGTTCAGCCGCCACGGCAAGAACTGGAAGGCAGCCGAGCTGTCGCAGTTCCGGTTCCGCATGCAGAGCATGGTGGTGGAACCGAAGGACGATCACGTGCTGGTCAGTGCGAAAGGGCGTGTCTGCCCGTACGCGATCTACGTCGGTTATGATATCGAGCTGAACTACCGCATTTATGAAGGTGGCGTGATCCAGGTCGAGGTCAATGGATGGCCCTATGGCCAGATGCCGCCAGCGCTCCCGCGCATCGGCGTGCGCTTCACGCTTGACAAAGCGTTCGATCAAGCCGTATGGTACGGCCGCGGGCCGAAGCAGAATTATCCGGATATGCAGCTGGCGGCACCTATGGGCCATTATGAAGCCGGTATCCAAGATCTGAACTTCCGTTTCGATGTTCCGCAGGAGACCGGCAGCCATGAGAATACGGTGTTTGCCCGCATCCTTGCGGAAGAAGGAAGAGGTCTTACGGTCAGCCAGTGCGGCGGCGGGGGCTTTGCCTTCTCCCTGCAGGATTTCACCCTTGCAGACCTGGACAAGGCTCGCCACATGAACGAACTGGAAGAAGCGCCTTGCAATTATCTCTATGTGGATTATCGGCAGCGGGGCTTAGGTTCCGCCTCGTGCGGGCCGGATCCGGAACCGCAGTATGAACTGAAGCCGCATGATTTCCGCTTCTGCTTCGTACTGAGTCCGGATCAGGGGGATGATGCGGCACTGGCTTTGGCCCGACTGCATTTCCCGACGCACACGGAAGCCCGTTCTGACGGATATACCTATGTGCCGCTCAAGGCACAAAGGGAAAACCTGGATTGTAAATAAGGATGAGAGCGCCTTATGAAATTCAGTTTCAGCACTTTGGGGTGCCCGCAGCATTCTTTTGATCAGATCATCGATCTGGTGCGGCAGGTCGGCTATACCGGCGTCGAGATACGGATCTACAAGAACACCGAGGACCTGAGGACGCTTGAGGAATTCAAGCTGGAGAATCTGGACGCGGTGCGGCGGAAGTTTCAGTCCGCCGGCATCGAGATCACGTGCGTATCCAGCAGTGCCCGCTTTGCCTATCCGGACCCGGAGAATCTGAAAGAGCAGATGCAGTTGGCCGAGGATTATATGAAGATCGCCGCTGCGCTTGAGTGCCCTTACATCCGGGTGTTCGGCGGGCCTTATCCCGTCAATTTCACAGAGAAGCCGAAAAGCGAACCCTTCATCGAAGCTTATCGTGCCCAGCTGCCGCCGGAGAAGACCCGCGGCCTGACCCGGGAAATGTGTGACACGGGTTTGATGGACTGTTTGGGGAAGATCGGTGAGATCGGTCTGCGCTATGGCGTCATGCCGCTCATGGAAACGCACGATGATTTCTGCAGCGGCAAGGTGGTGCGCCGTTTGATCGATGGGTGCGGCAGCGATAATATAGGCATACTTTGGGACTGTCTGCATCCATTCCGCTACGGCCTGGACCTGCGGGAAACCTACGCGGCGGTCAAGGACAAGATCCATTATGTGCACATGAAAGATGCCAAGGATCTGACGCCCTGGGGCTTCACACCATGCCTTGTGGGCGAGGGACAGATGGATCTTCAGACGGCGGTCAGCATCCTCAAGGAAAACGATTATCAAGGGTATGTATGTTTTGAGTGGGAGAAGCAGTGGCATCCACAGATCGCCGATCCCGAAGTCGCCTGCCCTCAATTCATGCATAGCATACTTCAAAACTATTAAAGGAGCAGTATCATGCGCAGAATGCCTTCGCGCCAAGTCCATCTGGACTTCCACACCGGCCCCATCGCGGGGATCGGCAGCCATTTTGACAAGAAGCAGTTCCAGGAAGCGCTGAAGCTTGGCCATATCAATAGTATGACGGTCTTCGGCAAGTGTCATCACGGCTATCATTACTTCCCCACGAAAGTGGGCACCCTGCATCCGGGACTGGAGCCCGGCCGGGATCTGGCCGGCGAGATGATGGACGCCTGCCACGAGATCGGTGTCTTCGCACCTCTGTACCTGACCCTGGGCTGGTCCGCACTGGATGCGGAGCAGCATCCGGAATGGGTCGCGCGGGATAAGAACGGTGCCAAGATGGGGAATAATTTTGACTTTCTCGCGACGCCAGACATGCCCAAGCCTGAGTGCTCATGGGTGCACCTGTGCTCCGCCGGCGGTTATCGTGATTATCTGTACGCGATGACCCGCGAAGCCTGCGAACGCTATGAGCGCCTGGACGGCATCTTCTTCGATATCGTCTTCGTATACGACGTCTGCTATTGTGACGCCTGTGTGAAGGGCATGCGTGAGATGGGTCTGGACCCGGCCAATGAGGCTGACGCAAAGAAATATTACGCCATCCAGAAGAAGATCACACTGGAAGGACTGAATGCGATCATCAAGGAGACGCATCCGGACGCCACGGTCTTCTACAATTCCGGCGGCGCAGAGATGCACATGCCCCAATGGCACGACTATAACACGCACTTTGAAATGGAAGATCTGCCCACGGTCTGGGGGGGCTATGACAAACTGCCGATCCGTGCCCGATATTTCTCCCGTAAGGGAAAGGACTACCTGGGCATGACCGGAAAGTTCCACCGCGCCTGGGGCGAATTCGGCGGCTATAAAACGCCGGAAGCCTTGACCTATGAGTGCGCGGCCATGCTGGCCAGCGGCGCCCGTATCTCCACCGGTGACCAGATGCATCCCGACGGGCATATGGACCTGGAGACCTACAAGCACATCGGACAGGCCTACAGCTATGTGGAGCAGATCGAGGACTATTGCTTCGATACCACCGAGACAGCCCGTCTGGGCGTCATGGTCGGTACGAACCCGATGGCCAACGAGGCGGTCTCCAAGATCCTGCTGGACTGCCAGATCGACTTCGACATCGTACACGGTCCGGAGGACCTGGACCGGTTCGACACCATCCTGCTGCCGGACAACTATCGTCTGGACGAGGCGTTTGGCGGTGCGTTCACAGCCTATGCCAAGAACGGCGGCAAGATCCTGATGCTGGGCGGCAGCGGCCTGAAAGAGACGGAGGACACCTTCGCCTTCGACTTGCCTTTCACCTATGAAGGCCGGTCGGCCTATGATAAGGACTTCTTCCAGATCGCGGAAGATCCTGCGGAGAAGAGCAGGCTGGACAAAGACCATATCCCCACTTCGCCGATCCTCTGCTACAGTTCCGCCCATCAGGTGAAAGCCGAAGGCACGGTACTGGCGCAGATCTTAGATCCCTATTTCAGCCGGACCTACGGGCAGTACTGCTCCCATTACAATACGCCCTACAGCACCGAGGAAGAGGCGGTCTCCGCCTATCCGGCCGCGATCCGGTGCGGCAATATCATCTACGTGGCACATGAGCTGGCGACGTTGTACCGGACCTACGGCAACGTGTTCCACCGCCGCTATTTCAAGTGGCTGCTGACGCAGTTGTACAAGAATGAAGCCGTCCATGTAGAAATGCCGGCGCAGGGACGCATCCATTTCGTCAAGCGGGAGCAGGATCAGCAGTATGTACTGCATCTGCTGTATGCCACGCCGATCCAGCGCGGACAGGTGGCGGTCCTGGAGGATTTCCAGACCATCACCGATATCCCGGTCACCATCGACGTGCCGGAGACGATCCGCTCCATCAAACTCGTACCTCAGCAGGAAGAGCTGCCGTTCACTGCAGAAGACGGCCTCGTCAGATTTACCCTGCCGAAATTGAAGATGCATCAGATGTTGGTGCTCGAATACTAAGGAGTCATTCACCTTGATTTTTGGAAGACATATCAATCGATACTATCTAAAGTATGGCTGGATGCTGCTGCTGGGACTGATCGCCCTGGCGGCAGTAGACTTCGCCCAACTGAAGGTGCCGGAGTTCTACCGCATGGTCGTCAATGGCCTGAACACCGGCATGGGAGAACTGGGCGAAAAGACAGTCGCCTTCGACATGGACTACCTGCTGGATCAGGTCTGCAGACCGATGATCATTACGATCCTCATGATCGTCGCGGGACGTTTCGTCTGGCGTATGGGCTTCTTCGGAGCCGCTGTCTTTATGGAGCGGGACCTGCGTGACCGCATGTTCGATCACTGCAAGGATCTTTCGCAGCAGTATTATCAGGTCAATAAAGTCGGCGGACTGATGAGCCTGTTCACCAACGACCTGGAGACCATCAAGGACTGCTTCGGCAGCGGCATCATGATGCTCTTCGACGCACTGTTCCTGGGCGTCATGGCATTTGTGAAAATGTTCCGCATGGACTGGACGCTGACCTTGTTCTCCCTGATCCCCATGGGATTCCTCATGTTCTGTGCGATGCTCATGGGCAAGCGGATGAGCCAGAAATGGCGCGAACGCCAGGAAGCCTTCTCCTCCTTGTCCGATTTCTCGCAGGAATCCTTCTCCGGCATCGCGGTCGTCAAAGCGTTCGCCAAGGAGGCGAAGGAACTGCTGGCTTTCCGCAAACTGAACAAGTATAACGAGAAGGTCAACGTTTCGTTCGTCCGCATGTCCACCTTGATGCACATCATGGTCACCATGTTCGTGGAGTCCGTCATCTGCGTCATCCTGGGCTATGGCGGTTTCCTGGTCTACAAGGGCACCTTCAACGCCGGCCGTCTGATCGAGTTCATCGGCTACTTCACCGCCAGCGTCTGGCCGATCATGGCTGTCTCCATGCTGATCGAGATGTACGCCCGCGGCAAAGCCAGCCTGGGCCGTGTCGGCGAACTGCTGGATGCATATATCGACGTGAAGGATGCAGAAGACGTCAAGGCACCTTCCACAGACATCACCGGCGACATCGAGTTCCGGAACCTGAACTTCACCTTCCCGGGCTCTAAGGTGGAAGTGCTCCACGATGTGTCCTTCCACATCAATATAGGTGAAAACGTCGGTCTGATCGGACGGACCGGCTCCGGCAAGACCACCATCGTGGACCTACTGGCACGTACCTATAATGTGCCGGACGGCACCATCTTCGTGGACGGCATGGACGTCAACACGATCCCGATCCGCGAACTGCGGCGGCACATCGCCTACGTACCGCAGGACAACTTCCTGTTCTCCGAGACCATCGGCAGCAACATCGCTTTCGCATTCGATGATTCGGACGATACGGACGCGATCCAGCGCGCGGCGGAGCTGGCCGGTGTCCATGACAATATCATGGAATTCACCGAGCAGTATGAAACGGTGCTGGGCGAGCGCGGCGTCACCGTATCCGGCGGACAGAAGCAGCGTATCTCCATTGCCCGTGCCCTTATGAAGGACGCCGAGATCCTCATCCTGGATGACTCGGTCTCCGCGGTCGATACCAAGACCGAAAAGACGATCCTTGACAATCTGCGCAGAGAGCGGGCCGGTCGGACGACGATCCTGATCGCACACCGTATCACCACGATCGAGCATATGGACAAGATCATCTATATCGAGGATGGTGCCGTGGTCGACGTCGGAACGCATCAGGAACTGATCGACCGTTGTCCGAGCTACGCGGAAATGGTCGAGATGCAGCGTCTGGAAGACGAGAGAAAGGAGCACTGATATGAGAGAATACTATCCGCTCCTTTTGGTCGGCGGCATCATCGGCCTGATCACGATCATCTTCGTGACCGCCTATGCCATGATCAAGAACAAAAAAGAAGAGATGGGTTTCGACCGCAACATGAAGGATTCGGAGATCATCCGACGCCTCATGCACTATGCGAAGCCTTTCTGGAAGAGCTATCTGGTGATCTTCGTCGTACTGATCATCTCCATCGCTTATGACATCATTTCCCCGCGCCTGATCGGCAGCATCGAGGAAATGGTCAAAGGTAAATTTGAGATGAGCGCCTTGCTGCGCATGGTGCTGATCTATGCCAGCATCCTGATCATCTCCCTGGTGGGCAACTACATCCAGGCGATCCAGCTGCAGAAGACCGGCCAGAAGATCCTGACGGCCATCCGTGAGGACATCTTCGTCCACATCGAGAGCCTTTCGCACGACCAGCTGAACCACATCCCGGTGGGCAAACTGGTCACCCGTGAATGCAACGATACCAACGCGATCTCCATGCTGTTCACCAACATCATCGTGAACCTGGTCAGAAACACGCTGGTCATCGTAGGCGTATTTGCGGCCATGCTGCTACTCAATTACGAACTGACGCTGATGGTCCTGTGCTTCGTACCGTTCATCGTACTGTTCACGATCATCTTCCGGAAGTTCTCCCGTCGGGCTTTCCGCCGGGTCAAGGACCGCACCACGGACCTGAACACCTTCCTGAGCGAGAACCTGTCCGGTATCAAGATCACGCAGATCTTCAACAATGAAGAAAAGAAGATGCGGGAGTTCCGTGAAAGGAACGACAGCCTGACCAAGGCCTTCGGCCAGCAGATCCTGGTCTTCGGTATCTTCCGGCCTATCGTCTACATGCTGTATATCGCATCCGTCCTGCTGTTGCTGTACCTGGGCGGTAAAGGCTATATCCAGGACACGACCTTCATGGGACAGACGATCACCTCCGGCGTCCTGGTCAGTTTCTACATGTACATTTCCAAGTTCTTCAACCCGATCCAGAACCTGGCCGAGACGTTCAACTGGCTGCAGTCCGCCATGGCTTCCGCGGAGAAGGATTTCTCCATCCTGGACATGGTGCCCACCGTGCAGGACGAGCCGGATGCCATCGAGCTGGACCACATCAAGGGCGAGATCGAGTTCCGCAACGTCTGGTTCGCGTATGAAGATGAGGATTGGATCCTGAAGGACATTTCCTTCCATGTGGATCCGCGGGAGACGGTGGCCTTCGTTGGCCCGACCGGTGCCGGCAAGACGACCATCCTTTCCCTGGTCTGCCGCAATTATGACATCCAGAAGGGCCAGATCCTGGTGGATGGCATCGATATCCGTCATATCAAGATGCAGTCGCTGCGCAAACACTTCGGTCAGATGCTGCAGGACGTTTTCCTGTTCGCCGGCACGATCCGCAGCAATATCGTGCTGCGGGAGGAAGAGTGGACGGACGACCAGATCCTGGAAGCCTGCCGCTACGTCAACGCGGATCACTTCATTGACCGCCTGCCTATGGGCCTGGATGAAGAAGTCCGTGAACGCGGCAACAACTTCTCCGCGGGTCAGCGCCAGCTGCTGTCCTTCGCCCGCACCATCATCCACAAGCCGGACGTCATGATCCTGGATGAAGCAACGGCCAACATCGACACCGAGACCGAGCAGCTGATCCAGAATTCTCTGGAGAAGATGATGAACATCGGTACCATGCTGATCGTGGCCCACCGCCTGTCCACGATCCAGCACGCGGACAAGATCATCGTGATCGATCATGGTGAGATCGTGGAGATGGGTGATCACTTCGAACTGCTGGAGAAGCGCGGCGCGTACTACGAGTTATATAAACTTCAATATCAAGAAGATGAAGCATAACAACGAAAGGAGAAACAATCATGGATGAAAGAGAATTCAAAGAGAAAAGTGCAGTGATCCTTGACAAGGTCAAAGCCCTGGTCAAAGAAGGCAATGTGACGAAAGTCCGCCTGGTCCGCAACGGCGAGACCGTCATCAGCCTGCCCGTCAACGTCGGTCTGATCGGTGCCGTGATCGGCCTGCATGCCGCTCCGATCGCGATCCTGGCTGCCGGCATCGCCGCCTACGGCCTGAACTGCCGCATCGAGATCGTCAAGAAAGACGGCAGCGTGGTGGCGGTCAATAAGGAAGTTCCGACGGAGGAAGCACCGGAAGAGGCACCCGAGGAAGCACCGGAAGAAGCACCTGAAGAAGAGTAAAGAGTAAAAAAATCCCGCTCATGAGAGCGGGATTTTTAGTTTCAATACAGAAGGGATCAGGCCGTGAGACCCTTGCGCTTCCAAGCGCCGCGCTTGTAGGCGATGAAGGTGATGACGGCACCTGCGACCCAGGAGATCAGCAGGGAGATGAACAGGCAGAGGTAGCTGCCGGTGGGTTGCTCCGGGGTACGAGTGAAGTAAGCGATGGCATAAGCGATCGGTACGCGGATGACGACTGTGGTGATGATGGAGATCCACATGGGCGTGACCGTATCGCCAGCACCGCGCATGGTACCGGACAGGCATTGTGTGATCGCCATGGCGACATAGCCGATGGCCAGGATCATCATCATGTTCTTAGCCAGCGTGACCAGTTCTTCCGTCTTGGTGAACAGACCCATGATATACTTGCCGAACAAAACGACCAGGCCGGTGATGATGAAGGAGGTGCCCATGGCGATGAGGGTGCCTTGGCGGGATCCGACGAGGACACGATCCGTTTTACGTGCACCGATATTCTGACCGGCGAAGGTGGTCATGGCCATACCAAAGGAGAAGTTCGGCATCATGACGAAACCATCGACGCGCATGATGATGACGTTGGCCGCGATGATCATTTCGCCGAAGGTGTTGGTCAGAGACTGGACCAGGATCATGGCGGCGGAGAAGATCATCTGCGTGACACCGGAAGGGATGCCCAGACGGATGGTCGTACCGGCGTACCGTTTCTCCATTTTAAGGTACTTGACCTTCAGGTCGAAGACATCCGTCATCTGCATCAGCCGGATGAAACTTAAGATCGCGGAAATGATCTGGGCGATGATGGTGGCCAGAGCCACACCGAAGACGCCCATTTTGAACTGAGCAACGAACAGCACGTCCAGCACGATGTTGATGACCGTGGCGACCAGCAGATAGACCAGCGCGGAGATGCTGTCGCCCATACCGCGCAGGATACCGGTCAGCATGAAGTAGTATGAGGTACCGGCGATACCCATGACCAGGACCATCAGGTAAGAATCGCACCAGTCGATGATGCTTTCAGGCGTGCCGAGCAGGTTCAGCAGCGGCCGTATGGTGAAGAAACCGATCACCATGATGATGAGGGAGGAGAGCGCCGTCAACGTCAGGCAGTTGCCGATGCTCTTAGAAAGGCCCTCGCGGTCCTTCGCGCCGAAATACTGGGAGACCATGACGCTGGCACCGGCGGAAATACCCATGAACAGGACCAGCAGCAGGTTGTAGATGGGACCGGCGCTGCCGACCGCGGCCAGGGCGTTATCGCCCACATAACGGCCGACGATGATGCTGTCTACCGTACTGTACAGCTGCTGGGCCACGTTGCCGAGCAGCATGGGGACAGTAAAGAGAACTATTTTTTTCCAAGGCGTCCCTTCGGTCATGTCCGAAGGTGCAAGCAGAGCTTTGATCGACATAGGATGCCCCCTTTTTTCGTTAGTATTGATGATATTATACTATGAAGATTTTTTAATGGCAAGAAAAAAGGACCGGATTTTTCATCCGGTCCAGGTTATTTAATTGTGTGATATCAAATAACGTCAGATCAATGCGACTGCTAATGCAGTCAAAGATGCAAGGACTTCATCATCTGGAGCATCGTTAGCGATGACACCATCCGCCGCCAAAACTGCGCCTGCTGCGCGCACACGATCTTCCCAGTCGCGCATCCACTGTCCATCGCCCCAACCGTAGGAACCGAACAGGCCGATTTTCTTACCTGCAAGGGCATTTTCTACAGAAGCGAACATGGGCTCGAACTCTGTCTCCTCAAGGACCTCGTCGCCCATAGCGGGGCAGCCGAAAGCGATCGCGTCAAAAGAAGAGACCATGTCCGGAGTAAACTCTGCGGCTGTGAGAAGGGCAGTCTCCGCGCCGTTCTGCAGGAGAGCCGCTTCTATAGCCTCTGCCATAGCCTGTGTATTCCCTGTACCACTCCAGAAAACGATTGCAACTTTACTCATTGTAATGATTTCCTCCTGAAAATAGTTTGATTTATGAAAACGCTTGATGCGGATCCATTCACACGATCAACTGTTCTAAAGTACGTCCTTCCCGGATGCGCCGCGCATAGATTTCAGTACACTTTTTATACTTCAAGAAAGTCCTCTCAGCTTCTTCTTTGTTGCTATAGACTTTCCAGCATCCGACGCATTGCATCCCGTGACAGGGATCTTCCATAAAGCAGCGTACATCAGAAGGAGGATAGCTGAGGAACAAACCGATCTCGTGCGGAAATCCCGGATCTTCACGTAAGCGGCGGATCAGCTGTACCAGACAGAGCCCGGCATGACCCGTCGTATAGCCCTGTTCCTTCAGGATCGCTTCGGCATCGGCCTGCCGCAGATCTTCTTCCAGGCGATCAGGACGGTAGATATAGATCAATACTTTATCCTTCATGTAACGGAGCGGGACCGCCCGCAGGCCCTTTTTATGCAGGATCATATTGAGATCATGGATCTCTTCATTGATCTGCCGCCGGCTCTTCATGCGGGCGGAGAACAGACTGCCGGTCTTCAGACCGGCTAATGTGGGGGAGCACTGATTGATGATATCCTGGATGGGCATAGGGTTTATCTCCGAGAGTTAGTTATTACTAACCACAGCGTAATAAAAAAGAAACCTTATAGTTAGTTACAACTAACATTATACATGACCAATGATATTTGTCAAGTGTCTTTTTCAGGCAGACGATGCAGCAATGCCTGCCCGTGATCTTTGAGCCATTGATGCCAGATGTGATACTCAGGAAAGACTTTCAGTACTTCCGCATAAAAACGCCGCGAATGATTCATTTCCTTGCGATGGCAAAGCTCATGCACGACGACGCTGTCCAGCACCTGGGGCGGTGCCAGAAGCAGGAGACAATTGAAATTCAGATTGCCCTCGCGGCTGCAGCTGCCCCAGCGGGTCTTCTGATGACGGATCGTGATACGACCATATGTGACGCCGATCTTTGTGGCATAAAAAGCAGCACGTTCCGCGAAAACGACTTTCGCCCGTGCTGTCAGATCTTTGATCTCGGCCTCGGTCAAAGGCGTAACTTCAGCAGCTCTTTTGACTTTAGCCATCTGCCGTTCGATCCAGGGCTTGTGCGCATCTACGAATGCCTGGATTCGCCATTTCGGCATCAAACGCGGTGCTCGTACGACCAGTTCCCCCTGCGCCGTGACTTCTAATCCCAGTGTACGGCGGTTGGAACGGATGATCCTATAGTCCATGGCAAACCTCCTGTTTGTATTATATTTTGCAGTGACAGGAACGTCAAGGTTTCTTGCGCTTCCCTGTCAGTTTTGCTATAATGCAGTCATATCAAACGTTATGAGGATATGATCATGATAGACTTTACGATCCGTACCCGGGAGGATCTGGAGCAGGCCATACACACGTACGGGATCCTGCCCTATTTCCGCAACTCTGTACCCGGTTTCTCCATCGAGGAACACGTGGCGCCGGAAGTCTGGTTCGGCGGCGAAGAAGGCGTCTGGGAGTGGAAAGGCCCGGTCATACAAAACACCGGCTGTGCCTACGGGAAATATCTGGCGGGCCGGGCGGTCTTCATCAGTCGGGAATGGTTCCCGGATTTTGCCAACTGGCGCCGCGACGGGTATGACTTCGACGCTCGCTTCGATGATGAACTGGCATCCTTCCGGGATAAAACGTTCTTCGATCTGCTGGATGCGAAAGCGCCGATCTTAAGCGGGGATCTGAAGAAGGCCGGCAACTATTCCAAGACCGGCAACACCGGCTTCGACACGATCCTGAACCGCCTGCAGAGCCAGTGCTACGTCCTGACCAGTGACTTCGTCTATAAGCGGGACAAACAAGGCAAGCCCTATGGCTGGGGCGTCGCCCAGTATTCGACACCTGAAAAGTTCATGGGAGAGGATTTCACTGCAAAAGTCTACAAGCGGAAACCGGAAGCCTCATATCAGCGTATTCTGGAACACATACAAAACATGTTCCTGGAATGCCCGCGCAAGACCATCGAGCGGCTGCTCAACCAAGGCGTAGGGCAGGAACGCGGCGGTGAGATCAAACACTGGCTCATCCCCTCCAACCCGAAATACTATGACGTGGTGACAGCGTTCCGCGAGAACGAAATCATCGACTGGAAACAGGGCAATGACAATATCCGTGAAGGGGATATCGTGTTCTTGTATGTGGGCGTCCCGTATTCCGCCATCCTGTATCGATGTGAAGTCCTGGAAACGGATATTCCTTATGTAGGCCGTTCCGAGCATGTCACCTTGAAGAAACTCATGAAGATCCGCCGGCTGGATGTGTATCCGCCGGACAAGCTGACACTCAAAGAACTGAATAAGTATGACGTCGTCACAGTGCGGGGGCCGCGCAGTGCACCGATCCAGCTGGTCGAGGATATCGCCGCAGACCGACTGAAATGAAGAAAGTGAGGGTATCATGTCACAAGTACAGTATTTCAAGGCAAAAGAGATCGCAGAAGGCAGCTATCTGATCCAGTATGCGTTCACGGACAAGGAAAACACCTGCTGTTACCTGGTCATCGGACAGGACCGGGCGATCGTCATCGACACCATGAACGGTTACGGGCATCTGCGGGCCTTTTGCGAGACTCTGACGGACAAGCCGCTGTATCTGGTCAATACACATTTCCACTTTGATCACTGCGCGGGCAATTTCGATTTCGACGCCTGTTGGATGCATCTTAGGGACATCGCTGATTACTATGATTCCCGCATCAGTACGCCGGAGCGGATGGCGGAGCGAGTCAGGGCTGAGGCCTTCCCTGAGCTGGTGGACGAGATCGAGGCCTCCGACATGACGGCATTCACCCATCATATCCCGGTCTATCCGCTCTACGATGGGGATCTGCTGGACCTGGGCGATCGCACCCTTGAGGTGGTCTGGGTCGGCGGTCATACTGCGGG
>JAEEGL012368867.1_pt1 | contig 14672 bp, 12 predicted proteins | sample 9134231 | NCBI WGS metagenome assembly JAEEGL01 (sample SAMN16246548, study PRJNA631951) | gut metagenome | biome: gut microbiome; feature: rumen; material: fiber-attached | host: Bos | place: Iran: Karaj | collected 2018-10 | reverse complement strand
TTTTGCGTCATCAGTTCATACTGTGTCTTATACCTCTTCATTGATCCACCAAAAACAATATCTCTTATAATTTCATTCTTTGATTTATATTTCAAGGAAATGGGCGGGTCCCCCCTGCTGATGCAGCGTGTACCCCCTCTCGAAAGCAAATGGGCGGGTCCCCCCTGCTGATGCAGCGTGCGCCCCCTCTCGAAAGCAAATGTGTAGTTTTTGCCCCCGTTTTTAGGACAAAACTACACAAAAACGCGATTTTGTATAGTTTTTCGCGATTTTTAAACCCATTTACTACACAAACAAAAAGGTCCGTTTCTAACAACGGACCTTCGTAATCGTTAGTTGTATTTCAGATCAGTCGAAACCGAATGAACCCAGGAAGAACAACGCTGTTTTCTTGGCGAACGTTCCGAATGACTTCGGCCACTGGCCTTCGATCTTACCTGTCTGACCGTTGATAACGATCGTGAAGAGCCTGTTATCGTAGAAGAACGAATTGATCCAGACAGGAACGATGAGATATTTGTATTTCAGGTTGTAGTAATTGGTGTTCATATTGATTCCGAGGAGGACGTGAGTCTTGTCGGTCTTACTAACCATATCCCTGAGATGCCAGTTGAGTTCAGGACCACAGCTGTTCCACGCTTCGCTCAGACCGATTGAATAGTGCTCGCAGGGAAAGCCTGCCATGGCATCAGGTGTATAAGGCTTTGCCTCATTGGTTCTGTAATCCTTCAGAACCGATAACAGGAGCTTATCTGACGCCAGCTGCTTACTGGCAACAACAGGAAAGTCATCAACCTGGTATTGGAATAATGCACTCATATTCTGCCTTCTGTTGTTTTCGACATAATGCGCATTAAGACGGCTGTCTGTGAACACATCGAAAGTAAACACAGGAACGTAGATTCCATAGAACTTGCCCAACTGTGCATTAGCAGCAAGCTTCTCAGGAGCTAAGAATCTGTCCTTGATCCAGTCCTTGAAAATGTAATAAGCTCTCTTCTCAGTGATCTTAAATGGAATGATTCCCTGAGGTGCCATTATGTCCTGAGCAGGGTCTGCTGCATCAACAGTTGTTGAACCGCAGAACGGGCACAATCCTGATAACTGTAGTTTGTTCTGGATCGTTTCCGCACCACACTGTTTGCACTGGACGATCTTTGCCTCCATACCCCAGTCGTGGCTGGCGGTGTTTTGCGCAGTAAGGAAATCCATCTCTGTAACCGGAGTCTTGGAAACGAGCTCAGGAATAATCTCATTATGGCCGCATGACTGGCATACGAGGCTGTCGAATCCGGGATTGAAGATCAGGGTACCGCCGCATGACGGACACTTCTTTGTCTGTTCCATAGCAAATCCTCCCTTATCCTTATTCTTTTCCATTATAACATCGTTCGTCAGTGTGATATTTATTGTTTTCATTATGTATAAGAGATATGTTTGACAACGAAATGCCTAATGGCTCTGAACGTGCTATAATTACTACATCTTGAGGTTGTTATCTATATTATCGTCACGTAAAGACGATGTGTGTGCTTCGTATATAAAATCTTGCAAAGGAGTCACCCTTATGAGCAAGGAAAATAAAGAACAACAGATAGATCAGTTATTAAGAGGCATCTACAGGATGTGTATTAACAGGGACGATTGTAATGGTTGTCCTTTCTATATTACCAAGTGTACATTTGAAGAACCCAGACCCAGCACATGGTTTGATGAAGAGACCATCGAAGTTGTTGAGGCTCCTGCTGGTAAGACTGAACAGCCTGTTGTTGAAGAGACTCCTGAACAGATCGAAGAACCCGTTGCCAAAGAAGCAGCACCTGAAGCAGTCGGCATGCAAAAAGAAGACGATAATTCTACAGGCACCTGGCTCGTCAGCACTGCACAGGGCGGCGTTTTTACGAAGTATGTTTTCATCTGCTCTAAGTGCGGATATAAAAAAGAGTCTCTGTTCTCTATCACACCGATGACTGTTTGTCCCGAGTGCGAGAAGAAAAAGAACGCAGAGACTTAAAACCCGGATAAGAATTTTCTTTTAAGGATCTTCCTGCCGTCTTGAACGGCCGTTTGCTCACTGCCAAAATGACACCTATAAGACTGCTCGAAAACGCGTTAACACTGCTGCTTAAACAGCAGCCGGTAATTAACAAGCTCAAAAGAAAGATTCACTAGTGTTATAAGTTCTCAATCCAGGAATAGAACTTGTCGAGTGTCTTGTTTTCCTGCCTGGTTAAAACGAAGTAACCTGCCGTGTACCAGGAGTGTGTATCATGTTTATCCGTGACGGAATATATCTCGCATTTGTTGCCGAGTTCATCCGCCCTCTTTTTGAAATCTTCTGCGCACGCAAATTCGATGAGACCGTCATGTTTACTCTGGATAAGAAGAGACGGTATAGCGGTTTGAGTCATGAGTGATACGGGTTCTGCCAATTTACGGTCAAATCCCTTACTCATCAACTGGCTCAAGAGAATGCTTATGGTCTTCGTCTGGTCAGGCCTGAAACTATACGGACCTCCGAACCCCACAAAACCGATAACGTGCGAGATATCCACGCTATATTTCTCCTGATCTTTGCCGCTGTAGCAGAGGATGGAAGATAAATGCGCGCCGGCAGAAGGGCCAACGACAACGATCTCTGACGTGTCGATATTTTTCTTTTGCAGGAATTCTATTGCTGCGTTATAGCAAGCTGCAACATCTTCTGACTGCGCGGGATATTTATTCTTAGGCGAGAGCCTGTAACCGAATGAGACCACGCGGTATCCTTCGTGCGAAATACTCTGGCCTACGTAGTCGAAATATTTCGGATCGCCCGCGTTCCATCCGCCGCCATGGATCCAGAAGATAATCTTGCTGCTGGTTATTTTTTCCGGTTCAAAATACAGAAAATACTGGTTCTTATCAGGTCCGAAACTCTGGTATTCGGGCGTGGTATATTTCGGATATTTCTTGACCAGTCTGTTCAAACCGGAATAACTGGTCATCTCTCTTAAGTAATCTCTCATTCCCATTTTTAATCTATCCCCTTTTTTAAATTACCGCTCTGAGAAAACCTTCAGCGCGAGGTGTTCACGTTTGTAGAGACCGTAGTCAGCTATGTTCGTCTGGTGGAATTTCTCATAATCGCCGAAGATCTTTATGGCCTCATCAAGAGGAACCCATCTGTAAGACAGGCCCACATCCTTCTCGGCATCGGTCAGACTGACGTTGCCGGTCTCCTCTACGAGCTCACATATGAAATAGTGGTTGATGTGTCTCCAGTCACTGAAGAACTCTTCGATCTCTAAATATTCTTCAGTCGTTCTGACCTTCATGCCGGTCTCTTCGAGCATCTCCCTCACACATGCCTGTGCGCAGGTCTCACCCTCTTCTACACCGCCGCCCGGGATCAGGTATTTGCTCTCGAGTGTTTCATAACTCAAAAGGATATTTCCATCCTTAACGAGTACTCCCCTGGAGGCGTGACGGAGATGATTTACGTGACCTTCATAGTCATCATTGATTATTTGAACGTGCATTCTATTTCTGCCTTTTTATCCCTGAAATCCGTTTTCAATTATATCACCTAATTTCCCGAAAACCCTTATTTTTCAAGGATGGGACATGCCTTGTCCCATTATCAGAACCCTCAAATGGTCGGTCATTGTCCTTCAGTTGATGCTTTCGAGAGGTTACGATGCAATCATCAAAAGCACGGAGGATTCAAAAATGAAAAACATAAAAATCACAGCATTTGACATTATCAGGATCGCTGCAGGTATCGTAGCAATCTGCTTTTTCTTGATCTCAATGTTCGTTTCCACTCAGCCTTATCTGATGATCGGTCTGGGCCTGGTTGCAATCGAGACGGTAATCAATGTATTGCAGAGGTGTAAAGGTTATAATAAGCCGAAGAAAGAGAACTAACCCTTCGGAGGATTGGATAATATGGATCAGGTCAAAATCGGTGAATTCTTAAGAGAATTGCGTAAAGAAAAAGATCTCACCCAGGAGCAGCTCGCTGACAAACTTAATGTCTCGAGACGAACAGTATCCAGGTGGGAAACAGGCAGCAACATGCCTGACCTCGACATCCTGGTCGAGCTCGCCGATTTCTATGACGTTGATCTCCGCGATATCTTTAACGGACAACGGAGGGAAGAAAAGATGGATAACGAATTAAAAGATACACTGCTCCAGGCAGCTGACTATACACACGAACAGGCAAACCGCAGCAAGAAGAGAATCAACCTCATGTTCCTGGCAGGCATAATCGCCCTGATCGCATACACGGTCGTAATCGTTGTTATGGACGAACAGGATACTTTCATGTGGGGAATGTTAAGGGGCGTTATGTATGGCGTTACGCTGGGCCTTCTGACCATCGGTTATTTAATCACGAGTCCTTTTGCTGAAAAGTTCCAGAAACTCTGTGAAGCAAAGCGCAAGCTGCTCAAGAAAGAATAATTACTTATTTTCCGCGCGCCATAATAATGAATTCGCAGATCCACGCAATCGAGAGAATTGTCGTGTAAATTATGCCCAGAAACAGACTCAGGTAAGCAAAGCCCAGGCTGGTCAACGAGTTATCGATAACGGCATATACGAGCACGGTAGACATAATCACCGAGCAGATTATTCCGCTGATATCCGTGATCTTCGAGAGCTTCGGATAAATTTTGCGGATCTCTTTTGTCTTTGTAACCGTTAAGAGGAAAGTTACCAGCAGGACGGCTGCTATTGCTGCTGCGTGAATGCCGAAGTTGTTATTACAGACCTTCATGAATCTGCCACCGAATGTGGTGCAGGCCTTGAGATCTTTGGCATCGTTTGGTGTCTTATAGAAATTACCGTCTCTTAGGACAATGGTTACCCTATCGCCGGTCCTGTAATTTGTCGGGACATAAATCTCCCGCTCATTGCCGTTTATTATGGTCTTATAGCAGAGCACCTCATCGGGGTAGCCGCTGTAGGTCTCTTCGCCCAGGGTTACTTCGGTCGTGGTCATTTTGTGGCTGAATTCCTGAGCGAGCAAGACTCCCAGCATGAGAACAAAAGGAATAAGCATCCACGTAGCGATAAGCTTAAACCCGTAAGCGAACTGTGCAGATTTTCTCACCATGGTGCACCCCCTTTTGAAAGAAGCACAAGAGATCTATACAATACTATGTTACCGCGAATTGCTTTGATTATCAAACTAATTTTAGGTAAAAGTCGGGCATTTACACCCCGCAAAACCCCAACAAAAAGGATGCCCCACACGGGACATCCTTTCGTTTCAATTAACCGTAAGTTATTAGTCCTCTGATCTCTGTGAAACTTCGCAGATTTCCTTGCAAGCCTTGAAGTACTCGTAAGTGATGCTTCTCAAACGGTATGAGAGGTTCTTGAGAATCATGTCGATCTTCTCAGGGCTGTTCTTGAAGAGTGACTCGAGGTCTTCAGGAAGGATGATCTCAACACGTGTATCGCCTTCTTCGCAAACTGCTGTTGTGTCACGCGGCTCGTCAGAGAGCATGCCCATCTCACCGAAGCATGCAACAGGGTTAACCTCTGAGAGTCTTACCTCGTTTACGGCACCGTAGTTGCTGTAGAGAGCAACCTTACCGCTGTGAACGATGTACATGCACTTACCGATATCGCCTTCCTTGAAGATGATAGTTCCGTAGTTGTATGTCTCACCATCGTTGCTGTTCAAACGGGAAACTGCCTCAGATGCTTCACGGAGAGCCTCAACGCTGGGTCTCTCGAGTCTGAAGTTCTTTGAAGACAGATAGATTGACTGCTGGATCATGTTTGTGAAGAAGCCGTCGTACTTGTTGTTGGAGCTGGACTTACGTAATTCATCAAGTACTTTCTTTGCTTCGTTGTAATCTTCTGTTGTTGTCTTGATTCTTGTGCCGAGGAGCTTCATGATAGCGAGGATCTTATCAGGGTTCTGAGTAAAATACTCGTTGAGCTCGTCTGCGGAAATCTCTGCAACCTTAGCCTCGCCGTCAGCAACTACTGTTGTGCTTCTGGGATATGACTTCTCGATAACAGCCATCTCACCGAAATACTGTCCGGGACCCAAAGTAGCGATTGTTACCTCGTTCTTCTGGCTGTAATTCTTGTAAACTGTAGCGTTGCCTTCCAAAAGCTGGAAGAAAGTATTACCTGAATCTCCCTCTTTGATGATGATCTCGCCGCCGGCAAATGTCTTCTCTACTGTACTCATTGTGTGACCCCTTTCGGAAAGCTTAAAACTTAATCTGTCTATTTTATTAGATACAGTTGATTCTATTTTTATTAAAGGATTTTGTCAATCAGCCGTATGTGGCAATAAGGTCGCCACAGGTCGATGCAAAGTCCATCAGATACTTACAATCCAGCTCTTCTCCCCGGTAAGATTCTATATAACTGCCGTTCAGCATGATGATGAATTTGCCGTCTTTGCTGTAGAAAAACGAGCGGATATCGTCCTGGACATAATCACCGCCGTCGTAAATGACCTTTTCAACGAGATAGTATGTACCGCGCTCTTCCTGTTCATATTCGTAAGGATACGTGCTGTTTTCTGTTGTCCTGTAAATCGTGACATTCAGGCCGTCTATGTACTTATAATCACCATTTATCGCGTCTTTGACCGTAGACTTATCCAGTCCGAATCTTGCGGCTACGTCTTCCGCAAATTTCTGATATTCAGCATTAGTGCTCTCAACGCTCTGGATCTCTCTGGGAAGAGTCCTGAAGAAAGGCCAGTTCGACATGATGAACTCATCTTCGAACAGGTAATGCTCTTTTTTCTCCCTATAGCCGTTCTCGTGCTCGTAATAGCCTGAACCTGTAGCGAGCCTGTTCATGAGAGTGTAAACATCGTAAGGATAGAGCTCAAGAAAATCCTCAATGCTGCCGTCATTTACCGTTTCATCCGTGAAGCCTGAGAGTTTCATATAGAGATCTGTTGACCATTCCAAAGGCTCACCAAGGATGATGGTTTCTTCCCCACAGTCCTCATTTATGGTGTCGATGAACTCCTGGTAACCTTCAGGGAACTCGTCGAAAATTTCCACTGCAAAAAATATGCCTGCATTTGCAGATCGGTTCGGCCCGGCTTTATCGTATGTGTAATAGGCAATCTCTACCCTGCCCAGATAAGTATGTCCTTCGTATTCTTCAGGGCTGAGGATCTCATCGCCTGAATATCTGAAAGTATCAGGAACATCAGCGGTCTCAAGGAATGAAACGATGTAATCGATCTTCTCTCTGGAGATATCGATGTAATAGGACTTATCGTCGTTTTTGTCATCACATCTGTTATATCTTAATTCCTTGAAATAAACTTCATTCGGAGTGTCAGTAGCATTAATAATATTGACATCCAGGTATTCCTCATAAGGGATTCCAGTGGGATAAGCCGAATGGTCTGTAGAATCGGTTTCTGTGGTGGAAACTGAAGTATCCGGAGCGGATTCATCGGTATCTGACGGTGTAATATCAGGATTCTTCTGGCATCCGGAGAAAACAACTGATGTCAAAAGAGTCAGTGCAACGAGTTCCTTCTTCATAAATATAATCCCCCCATTTTATTCAGATACCTTAAATACAGATAAAGAAAGAAGAATGTTGCAATCCGTCAGACAGAATAGTTAAAGTACACGCTCATCTCGCCTTCACCCCTGTTGGCCCAGAGCGAATAAGGAATGAGTCTCAAGATTTTTTCTTCTTCTGCCACATCTTCAAAATTCATATAGAGACTGCTCTCCATAAACTCTGAACCTGACGGCATCAGTCTATAAGCCTTCAGATCAAGGACCACAGTATCTGTTCCGAATTCCGATATGGTGCTCTCAGAGATCTCAAATGGCCTTTTTACGATAATGCCCTTGAGATTCTTGCCGTTATCTTTTTCTTCGGCGCAATAGACCACAGGGCCTCTCATAACCGCTATTCGGTTCGCATCTTCCGTTACTTTTTTATCAGCGAAAACAACCCTCGGTTTCATCTCCAGATCCAGACTGATGTGATGTGTATCGCCCGTAAATCCATTCAGGTAAATATAGCCGTTTTTAATATCACAGGTCTCAAGGCCGTCAGTCTTAATTGCATATTTTCCTTCTGCCCAGCCCGGTATACGAAGTGCCAGTTTGAAATCTGTGCCGGCAGCACCTGTTACATCGATATTGATATATCCCTTGTCCGGATAATCCGTTGCGACATCGACCCTAACTTCTTTTCCGCTGACTTCTTTCGAGAGGTGCGAACCCATATAAAGATGCACATAGAGCGTATCGTCACTCTCGGCATATGCGTATGTGCTGATGGAAGATATGAGCCTTGCGATGTTGGGCGGACAGCAGGCACAACCAAACCACTTTTGCCTTACGGGTTTGACGTGCTCTTTTCTCTCGTCCTTCTTACACGCTTCGGGCAAAACTTCCAGTGGATTAACGTAAAAGAAACTCTTTCCATCCAGTGCCATTCCGCTCAGGATGCCGTTATACAGAGCCAGTTCCATGATGTCCGAATACTCGCGCGACGGCTCGATCCTGAGCATTCTTTCTGCAAAGAAAACGAGTCCTATCGAAGCACATGTTTCCGCATAGGCAGTATCGTTAGGCAGATCGAAAGGAAAAGAGAACGATTCTCCGATATGAGTTCCTCCGATTCCTCCCGTGATATACATCTTCTCATTTACGATACTGCTCCAAAGAGCCTTACATGCATTAAGGAGCTCCTTATCACCAGTGAGCCTTGCCATATCTGCCATGCCGCTGTACAGATACACGGCTCTGACGGCATGCCCTACTGCCTCACGCTGCTCCCTGACAGGGATATGTGCCTGATGGTAATAATCAGGCTTGCCCTTCATCTCGGGATGTTCCTGTTCAAAATAGAGGGGCGCCTGGCCACGCTGGTCAATAAAGTATTCGGCCAGTTCTTTATAGCGGTTCTCGTGGGTTACGTCATAGAGTCTGAACAGCGCCATTTCAGCTATCTCGTGGCCGGGATAACCTTTTATTTTCCCTTCCTCTTTGCCGAATAGACCATATACATAATCGGCAAATCCTTTCGCTGCGTTCAAAAGCTTATCTTTGCCGGTGGCTTCGTAATAAGCGATTGCACCTTCTATCAGATGGCCCATGCAATAAAGTTCATGGTGATCTCTTAAGTCGGAAAAGCTCTTATCCATTCCGTTGATTATGTAATACGTATCGAGATAACCGTTCGGGAGCTGGGCATCACACACGATATCTATTGCCTTATCCGCAATGTCTTCGAGCGCTTTGTCAGGATGTGTCGCAAGGCTGTATCCTACCGCTTCGATCCATTTGGAGAAATCGCTGTCCTGGAATAAGAATCCGTAGAACTCATCTTCTTTGGCATCTTCTCTTTTGTCAGGGAAAACAGCAAAGCCGCGGTATGTGTATTTCGGAGGTTCAAATGCAGGACCTTCTTTTTTCATGCGCTTATTAAGAAGACCCGCGGCCCTGAAATTGTGCATGCAAAAACTGGGGTTGGCATCAGGCACCCGGTCGTTCAGTATTTCCCACTGATAAGGAATGACCTCTTTTCTGACCAGCTCTGTCTTAGAAGACCAGAACCTGTCATCAACGGAAACTCTCTTTATATCAAGCGGTCTGATATCCATAACAGAATGTCAGATGAGCTGGACGACGTTGCCCTGTGCATCCTTTATGTAGTGATGGGCAGGCAGTGCTGCGCCGCAGTGCGGACAGGTCGTATGCATTCCTATGATGAAAATACCTCCGCAGTAGTTACAAGGCTCCTGATAGACCGCCGTAAGTTCGCAGAGTTTTGCATTCTTATACTCCTCAGGAACTTTCGCAGGTTTATATGCGACCGCAAAGCTGTACCAGGAAATAAAGACCATCATGAGAGTCAGGAACGCACCCATTGCGAACATGGCACCATTCATCGTGACCTTCATCATCTTAGGTGCATGTTCTTCGAGCGTCAGGCCTATTGCTGCATCAACGGAATATTTGTCGCGCTGCAACAGTTTCTCGTGGAGCGCTACGGTAAAGTCGTTCGCACGGCGCTCCGTCAAAACAGGATCAGTATCATTTCCCTGCATTCCTTCCCAGTACCAGTCGTTGAAACCGTTATCCTTAATGGATTCGGAGTAAACGATGAGCCAGTGGACTTCGTCGTCGAAACGGTTAAGGTAGAGGTCGTATGCGTAATTCTCGAGACTCGTATAATCTTCATTCCAGTCTTCGTTACTTACCGTAATTACTGCAGGAATGATGCCTGTCGTATCGTAGAAATCCTCCATCGACTTTTTCAGCTGCTTCTTATCTTCGATAACGCCGATGTTATCTTCTACAATGAACTTCGGATTCTTATTGTATTTGTTCTCGATTCTTTGCGGAACCTTAAATGCAGCGATCATGCAGAAAACTCCGCCTAATATACACGGTAATAAGAAGAAGAAAAATACGATAAACCCAACTATGCGCGGCGAGTTGTCGGGTTTGCGGATATCGTAGTTGGTATAGATGAAATACGGCTTGTTATTTCTGTAGTAGAGATATCTCTTAGAACCGGGAAACGGCTGGCCGGAACTGCGTCTGTTGGAGAAACCGCCGCTGCTGCTGCCGCCTGATGAACGGCTGCTGTGTGAACTGCTGTGAGAGCTGCTGTGGCTACCGCCTGAGTGTGAACCGCCTCCGGATGAATGTGGCATCTCTTATCTCCTTATCCCTTATTTGTTATGAGTTTTCGAACAGATAAATAATAACATTATTTTGATTACTCTTAAATATAGACTGTTTTCCCAAGCATCAATTCGGCATAAGTTTCGTGTCTTTTTCCGCATTTCAGATGCAAAACCTTAAAAATGCTTTACAGTATAGATGGTAATAGGATTTTTAGTGTTCGCTTCAGGGGGAAACGTATGCAGAACAAAAAGACGATTGCATTAACATTGGCCGTTTCCATGCTCGCGCCAATGTTGATCTCATGTGCGAGAAACAGCGCGAAAGACATAACGGTCAAACCGGATGATCCGTGGTATGAAACTGTCAGGTTTGATCTGGAAATGGACAGGAAACCGGCAGAGTTAGTAGACAGCAGTGTTGTCACTTATGGAAATGACAGGTTATATCACCTCTATAGTCTCTGTAATCTGGCTGACTATACCAATTACAGAAGGTCCATACTCGACACATATGACAGCAACGGAAACCTGTTGAGCAGTGTGAAGATAACAGATCCTGCGGGCTATACGATCAACCGCATCCAGGGAATAAAACCGGGCAAAGAAGGAAACAGTGCAGAAGTAATAATGGAACTCTTCGCACAGGGCGGATTTGAAACTGCACTTCTCACTGTCGACCTGTCGAGCGGTGAAACGGGCGCACCGGAATTCTTCAGAACCAAAGACGGAAAAGAGTTGGAAATCCAGATCACCGAAACGAGTTCAACAGGTGTGTCGGAAGTGTATTCAGCGGGAGATTATTATTTTCCTGTCATCTACACATTTGGTGAATCAAGCGGCTCATCCACACATATTTATTCCTATAGAGGCAGCGAATACATATGCGAGTTTGACCTGTCAGGTTTGCCCACGATCTTTTCTTTGGAGGAATTCTCGTTTGACCGGAAGAGCAACACTGTTTTCACAATCGGTTACACGGCGACTGAAGGTCCGCTGGTTTTAGAACTCGACCCTGAGAATGGTAATGTCGTCAGCAAAGAAAAATATAATCTGCAGAATAACACCGGAGCAAATCTCGCCGACTTCAAGGCAGACACTTCAGGAGAACTGTATAAGATCGACATGCTCGGAAATATCACGACACTGGATATGCAGACACGCGAAGCGAAAACTGTCATCGACAACAATTGGTATTCGCCTTATTTCTCAGACTTCTCGCGTGAAGAAGTAATGCTCGTTTCATGCGATGAAAACTGCGCGGTTATCTATTCAAATAAGCAGGCTGATTATTCAATGTTTTTCGCAGGAACAGATGAGACCGTAACCATTCTCAAAAAGACGGATAAGAATCCGCATGCAGGCAAGAAAGTAATCGAACTGGCAACACCAATCGATACTCCGATTACGGAATATCTCTCGAATGCGATTTTTGAATTTAACAGGACTGACAGCGAATATCTCATCAGGGTCTGGAGCAAATACAACACCGGAATAAAGGCAGGAAGAGACCTCTCGATTCTAAATGAGGACGATGAGAAAGTGTATACCATGATCCAGGAATTGAACGGATCGGATGCGCCTGATATCGCAATCGGAATTCAGAAAAAATACGCAATGCGTGATGACGTTTTTGAAGACCTCACAGGATATCTCGATCAGGATGTAATGGATAAACAGTTCACGAATATCATCGACGCATCGAAGATCGGCGGCAAGCTGTACTTCCTCCCTGTCACGCTGGAGATCGAAGGGCTCGTAATCAACACTTCGTTAATCGATGATGGCGCGTGCGGGATTACTTTCGAAGAGTATAAGGAAATGGTAAAGAACGATCTGGACGGCTTCTCGCCTTACGATTATCCGCTCTCGACATACGATTATAAAAAGGATTTCCTGCTGTCGTGCATTGATACAAAATCCGCCATCGAAGGCAGCAATGTTGAGTTCGGAACGGACCAGTTCTACATGGCAGTTGAGATGTCGAATGAGTTATTCGCTGAAGACGGATTTACAAAACCTGACGATTATGTCTGGGAAGATGAATTAAAGAGAACGCGCAGCGAATGCCGTTATGACAGGATAGGCAGCTACATTGATTTTGTCTACGCGTGCAGGTCTGACAGCGGCGATTACACGATAATCGGAACACCGTCCGTCGATGCCTCAGGTCCCAGATTCAGGGCGCTGGAGACTGTATCGGTCACGTCAGTATCTGACAGAAAAGAAGGATGCAAAATATTCCTGAATTTCCTTTTCTCCGGTGCGGGATACAGTGGCTCGTCCAAAGAATTCCAGAACATCGTCACCAACAAAGATGTGATGTCCCGGAATATCTCACTGATTACGGAGAAGAACAATTCAATCCGGGATCTCGACAACGAGATGTCGTCAGACATTCTGGGATTCAGCGATTTTACGATTGTATATGGTTACAAATACGCGACTGAATCAATGGAAGAGGGCATGATGAACAGCCTCTCGGCCATCTCGGTCTACTACTACGATGATCCGGTAATTACAGCATTCCTGGTTGAAGAGATCGCACCTTATTACGCGGGCGACAGGTCGCTGGAAGATACGGTCAGGATAATCAACGAGAGAGTGGAGAAGTATACGAAGGAGATGTAGTCTTATTTCCCGGTCGGGACGACGTATGGCTGAAAATGCGTTAAATGATGTGGCTGCTGACACATGTTTTGACGCACTTTTGGCGGGAGAGAGCAGAAAATGCGTTAATAGATGTGGCTGCTGACACATGTTTTGACGCACTTTCGAGATGAAAACAAAACAGGGTGCCTCGCGATTGAGACACCCTGAATTTTAGTGAGCTTACTTACACTCAACGCCCTCTTTTTTGCAGATTCTCCAAGCGGCGTATTTACCCTGGGCTGTTGCCGGCGGGAGTCCGCCTGAACCCATGAGCCACTGGCCTGCGAGGAAGACGTTCTTGAGCTTCTTAATGACACCGGGCGTAGTAACTGTCTTCGTATCCTTGTCCGCAACGAAAGCCATGTAGGCGCCTCTGTATGCGTTGCAGTGCTTTGCGTATGAAACAGGTGTCCATGCATCGAGGAGCTTGATCTTACCCTTTGTCTCAGGGAACTGCTTCTCAACCTCAGCCATGAGTGCGTTGGCAACTTCCAGCTTCTTTGCTTCGTACTTCTCGGGATCTTTAGCGAGATCAAACCAGTTGTCGACTTCCTTGCCGTACTGGAAGAGCTTCATCTGGATACTCGTCTTGCCCTCAGGTGTGAGAGTCGGATCGTAATCGTAGCAGATGAATCCGATATCCTTGATCTCTCTGTCCCAAACCTTGATTCCGTCACTCTCCCAGCATGTTGTGTCAGGATCGACATTCAACTTGCCGTCAACTATGAATGCAGCGTGATACTTACTGAATACAGAGAAGTGATCCTTATCGTCAAAGCACTTCTTGAGCTTCCTGGGCATAAATTCAGCAGGAAGAAGATGTGTGAAAGTGTGGTTTGCATCTGTTGCACAGATAACGTAATCTGCCTTAACCTCTGTGCCGTCTTCGAGAATGATGCCTTCAGCAACCTTGCCGTTGAGCTTTACGTTCTTAACGGGGCAGTTGAGATGGATCTTACCGCCCTTCTCCTGATATCTGTTTGCGATTCTTAATGCAGCTGCGAGAGAGCCGCCTTCCGGGATGTCACCGCTGCCTGAAGTAACCATCGCGTATGACATAACGAATGAATATGCCTGTGTTGTCTCAGGGTGTGTGAGCATAACGGAACTTCTGAGAACAGGGCTCTTGAAGCTGTCGGCAAGATCCTTAACGCTTACGCCCTTGTAAGCCTTCTGTGCGGCAGGAACGTTCTTTACGAAATCGCCGAGTTTCATGAAGTCTCTGGGGCCCATCTTATCCATCGGCTTGTCGATAGGCATGATCATGGACTCTGCTCTTGTGACGTTCTCGAAAAACTTCTCGATAGCATCCTTATCTTCAGGAGATAAAGCGAGCATCTCACGCTTTGTTCTTTCCTTGTCTCTCCAGTAAGTGATT
>JAEEGL013960962.1_pt1 | contig 14673 bp, 11 predicted proteins | sample 9134231 | NCBI WGS metagenome assembly JAEEGL01 (sample SAMN16246548, study PRJNA631951) | gut metagenome | biome: gut microbiome; feature: rumen; material: fiber-attached | host: Bos | place: Iran: Karaj | collected 2018-10 | reverse complement strand
ATTGAATTTTCCATGAACTGCCACAGTCCCTTTGCCCCGCTCCGTGATTTTGCGGTGGGCTTGTATTCGCTTTCAACCAGCGGCAAAAATTCGAGGATTGCTGGCATCTTCCGTTTTTTAAGTTCCCTTCGGATGTAGAGACGGTAGTAGCCGCCGTCATCGAGGATTTTGTAAAGGTTCTGTTTTCCGAATCTCGTCATGTAGCGCGCGATGTAATCGTGGATTATGTCCTGGGCGAATTTGTCAGAAGGAACTTTGATTCCTCCTGCCTCTTTTATGACTTTCTTCTGTTTTTGCTCGAGAAATCTTTTCTGCCTCTCGTAATCTTCCTCGTCGAAAAGCTTGAGAATCTGGTGAAGCGGGGAATCGTCTATATAATAGTCATCAGCCGGCGGGAGTTCCTCAAGCTCCACTTTCTCCAGTTCAACTTCCTGCGGGAAATTGCCTGAAATGGGTAAGGAGAGAAGAAGAATGAAAGAAAGAAGCCTAGAGTTTTTCACCGAAGTAGATTCCTGCCCATTCCCAGCGGCCGTGAATCTCCGGATCTGCCGGGAAATCGACTTTGCGGAAGTAGAGGTACCAGACGTTTACATATGAAGTCCAGCCCCAGGTGCGAAGATATGCCTCGGTCGGTGTCGAAGTGTCGTCGAGTGTGTTGCTGTAGCGGATTCTGTTTCCGAGCATGAAGTTGTGCATTGAGAAGTTTTCGAGGGCGTTCGGGTCACTCTCGCTTGATTTCCAGCTCATCGCGAAGAAATTGACCTTTGAGCGGTAGCTGTCGAGTTTTCGCCAGTTGTAAGATGTAATTGCCTTCTTTACAGCGTTTTCAAGGGCGTCGAGGCTTTCGAAAGTCCAGTCTTTTGAAGATTTCGAGAAGTTGACCATCTGGCGTGCCTTTGTGTAGGCGTTCGGCAATCCCGCAATCTGAATCGTTGAAGAATCAGGCTGCTCAAGGAAGAGATTGTAGTTTTTGAGCGCCATGTCCCATTCACCGACTGCCTCGTATTCAAGGGCGATTCTCATGTACATCTCGGTGATGCTGACATTCTGCGGAAAGTTCAGGATGATGCGGTTGAAATAATTGATTCTGTTTGCCGGGTTTTTGCTGATTTGAATCAGGTGCTGCAAGCATGCGAAGTGAATTGACTCACCGTTTACAAGCAAATCAGTGTAATTGTTGATGATTCTTTCGTAATAATATTCTGCGAGCGGTTCCTGTGCCGACTTGAGGTAGTTTGAGGCGACCATGTAAAGCCAGTAAGCGTCGTAATGGTCGTCGGGGTGGGTCTCAACCCAGTCCGTGAGGAAGAGAACCATGTCGTCGGTCTGTGTCCTTGCGTAGAAAAGGTTTGCGATTCTGTTGATGACGGCGTATCGTGACTGCTCTGAGATTGTCGGATCGTCGAGAAGGGCAGTGAGCTGTTCGAGCGGGTCGTCTTCGTTATTGTCGAATTTATTTTTGTCGCATGATGAAAGCGAGATAAAAACAAGGCTGATGAGAAAAAAGATTTTGCAAAGTGAATGCTGGTTTTTCATATTTTTTAGAAGAATAGCACGATTCGGGCAAAAATTTCAATTCTCTACTTTCTCTAGAATTTTCTTGATTTCTATAGTATCCTATTCTGATTTAGAATCTTTTGCTTTTTATGATAGATTGGGGGTTTTTTAAATGAAAAAAATTACTGTTCCTGTACTGAACCTTCTTCTTGCGGCGGGAGTCCTTCTTATTATTGCCGGACTTCTTCTCATCTCCCGTTTCTCGGCCGGATTCGGGGTCGCGCTTCCTGTGGGTTCAATTACGACGATGATTTTCGGGGCAGTCATTTTTTATGTGGCGATGACGCTGGTTCACTGGGCGGTGTTCTTCTTTCTCGGGCTTCTTGTTTTCTTCATGGGACTGTGCATGACCTTCGTGTTTACGAATGTCCTTCCTTTTGGGCCTGAGCATCTGTGGCCGATTGCCGTTCTCCTTTGCGGAATCTGTCTTCTGCTGACCTGTGTTTTCAAGCATCGCAAGGTTCGCGGAGTTTATTTCTTCCCGACCGTGCTTATCGAAGTTCTTGGCGGCGTTTTCCTTCTTTTTTCAACAAAAGTCATAAAAGTTTCTTTGCTGGTGTTCATTGCGAAGTGGGGACCGCTCCTTCTCGTGCTTTCGGGTGCGGCGCTTGTCGGAATTTTCTTCTGGCAGCGGAATTTCAATGATTTTTTCCCTTATGACAAGGATGAGCTTTCAGACCTTACCGACGAAGAAAGAGAATTTTACGGGGAATAAACAGCTTGAAAAACTCCTGGCGGAAGTTTTCTGCCTTTGCCTGCATCTTTTTGCTTTTTCTCGCTAATGCCTTCTCTGAGGATGCTTTCGTCGCAAATCCTTCCGATGCTGTAAGGCTTTCCTTGCCCGAGCGCCGGGAATTTTCGTATTTCGACGGAATAGACGCGCAGGTTTTATCCGATGTTGAGATTGGCTCCCCCGAAAGTCTTCGCTCGGCCATAAGCAAACTCAACCGAAACAAAGAGGGGATGAGCGAGGCCGAGAAGGTGCTGCACTACATCGCAGTCTCGATAATGCAGATGTGCTGGAAGTCCCAGAATTTCAAGGAAGAAACCACCGGGCAGAACATAAAGAACAATTACACCGGGGCGATTTCCTCTTCAAAAAACGGAATCTATGATGCTTCTTCCGACCCGAAGGATTTTTTGAGCTATGCGCTTCCGTCACTGGTGCTCGCCGTATCGACGAGCCGTAGCGATTACTATGAGCAGGCAAAAAAATCACTGGATACGGCGCTTTCAATGAATTCAAGGTCTGTGTTCGCAAACTATCTTGCCGGCCTCCTGAGTGTCCGAATGGGAGATTCCAGGGCTGCCAATCAGTATTTTGCCTTTGCCGCTGACATGGCGGGAAATTGCTACGAATGTTCCTATGCCTTTGCCGAGAGTTTCCTTGCTCTTTCTGAGCCGGGTGCCGCCTTTTCACTTTCCGAAAAACTTCTGAAATCTTACCCGCAGGACAAAAATCTCTTAAAACTCTGTGCTGAATCGTCCTTTGCCGCGGGTGACACATCAAATGCCGAACTTTATGTGAGCCGTGTCCTTCAGATTGAACCGGAGAATTCCTATTACCTGCTTTTCCGTGCGCGAATCCTCGTTCACAAGGGTGAGTACATCCGCGCGGCTTCCTTGCTCGATGCCTATGCCAGAAAAGACTCGACTTCCCGGGATTATCTCGTGCTCCGTTTTGCCGTGCAGAAAAACTGGAACAAGAACATTCTTGCCGCCACATCGACAATCGAAAATGCGCTGATTCTTTACCCTGATGATCTGGAAATCGTGCTTGAGGCGGCCCGGCTTGCATCTGAGACTGGCGGAAAAATTGCCCGGAAGAGCGGTGAGGAACTTGCCGACCAGATTCTCGAAAAGGATCCTGACAACCTCGATGCGCTCCAGATAAAAATCGCATCAATGGTCGCTTCCCAAAAATGGAGTAATGCATACAACGCAAGCTCGGAACTTGTAAAAAAGGGCGGGGCTTCAAGGCAGGTTCTTTTCACCCATATAAAAATCTGCCTTTCAGCCGGAAAAAAGACCGAGGCGATGCAGTATGCCGCACAGCTTTACGCCGAGGACAGCGCAAATGAGGAAGTCGTTCAAACATATATCGACGCGCTTATTTCTGTCGGACGGGGAGCGGAGGCTTCTCGTTTGATTGAGCAGCTTCTTCCTTCTTCTGGCGCGAAAATGAAAAGTTTCCTCTATTATGAACGCAGTTTCCTGTCATCCGGGGAGAGTGCCGTTCTTGCTGATTTGCGCTCAAGCCTAACCGCTAACCCGCGCAACAAGGATGCGCTTTTCCGCCTTTACAAAATCTACTTCAACAAAAAAGAATACAGAAAGGCTCAGTATTATCTTAAACAAGTCGTCGCACTTTCTCCAAAAGATGAGTCACTTCTCGTTCTTAATCAAAATCTCGACAATTTATTGAAAAATTAGATGCCTTCCTGACCGTGCCAACAGTTGATTTTGACTTCATTTTATGATAACCTAACTGAACTATTTTAAATTACGATGGATGTAATTTCGATTCTTTTCGATTTTACTAACAGGAGTCAAAAAATGTCTTTCATTCCATTACTTCAGGCAGCGGGAGCTACTTCAAGCCAGACACTCATGTCTGTCGTCCCGTTCATTCTCATCATCGCTATTTTCTATTTCTTCATTATTCGTCCGCAGAATAAAAAACAGAAAGAAACACAGAAAATGATTGATGCCCTCAAAAAAGGTGACAAGGTAGTCACTATCGGCGGAATCCACGGTCTCGTTTCTGCAACAAAAGAAAAGACTGTAATCATCAAGGTTGACGAAGGCGTAAAAATCGAGGTCAATCGTTCTGCCATCGCTGGTGTTGTTTCGGACAACGCACCTGCATCAAAATCGGATAAAAAGGCTGATGAGTCAAAAGAAGCTGCAAAAGAGTCTTCTGATTCAGAAAAAGCTGAGTAAATAAAAAATACCGGAGTAAAAAAATGAACAAACGAAGTCGTTTTATCATTGTTCTGGTAGTTCTTGCTGTTTGTTTTGCGTTCCTCTGGCCGTCAATCAGCTGGTATGCACGCACACCAAAGGACCAGCAGACTCTTGCGCTTGGTTCTCTCGAAAAAATCAAGGACTACACAGTCGTAAAAGCAAAGGAAGAGTCGGATAAGCTCATTGCAATCGCAAAGGCTAACCCGGAGACTGTTCTTGATCCATCTTATGATTACCTTGTAAAAACTGCAAAAAAGAATTACAAGGAAAACGCAAAGGCTTACAAGGCAGCCGGCATGAAAGCACCGGAGACACCTGCAGTAATGTCTATCAGCGCAATCTTGGATTCATTCACTGGAAATACGGCAATGGCTGATTTGCGTGCCGTAATTGAAGGCAAATACCGTGATGAAATTCTTGCGGCTAAAAAACGCTACAATTCATCAGTCAAGCTCGGTCTTGATTTGAGCGGTGGTATGAATGTTATCGTTCATGCTGATTTGGACGCTGCCCTCGTTTCACAGAAAAAAGACAACGAGGTCAACGACGAGGCTCAGTTCAAAAAGGACGCAATGGCTCAGGCTATCGAGACTTTGACTGGTCGTATCGATAAATTCGGTCTTACTTCACCGGTCATCCGACAGCAGGGTGAAGACCGCATCTACATCGAAATTCCAGGTGCCGCTGATTCAGAAAGCGTAAACACAATCATCATGGGTAAGGGTATCCTTAACTTCCGACTTGTTGACGAGACAGCTACTGCTGCGGTTATGAACTACTACCGTAACAACGGTATCCTCTTCAACTCAGACGGAAAGCTCCTCGATTCTTCTCTCGTTCCAGCAGATTGCGAGGTCATGGGATACTATGAAAAAGACGATTACGGCCTTGACCAGCTCGTTCGCGGCGCTGAGTACATCGCTGTTAAAAAAGAAATCGCCCTCGACGGAAAACATGTCAAATCAGCACAGGTTTCTGCTGACCAGACAACTAACCAGCCGGAAGTCAACTTCGTTCTCGACTCAGAGGGCGCACAGATTTTCGCTGATTTCACAGGCGCACATGTTAACGAGCGTCTTGCTATCGTAAGCGACAACAAAATCAAGTCTGCGGCTACAATCCGACAGGCAATCAACGGCGGACAGGTTTCTCTTTCCGGCGGATTCTCTGTAGAAGAAGCTCAGAACATCCAGAAAGTCTTGCAGACAGCTTGGCTCGAAGTTCCTCTCGAGGTTGAAAGCCAGCAGGTCGTAGGCGCAAGCTTGGGTGAAGCTGCAATCAAACAGGGTATGAACGCATTGCTCTGGGGCTTGGCAGCAGTTCTCGTATTCATGATTCTTTACTATATGGGTGCAGGTTTCAACGCTGTTGTGGCTCAGGTCTTGAACATGTACATCATGTTCTCAGTTTTGAGCGCATTCAACCTCACACTTACACTTTCTTCTATCGCAGGTATGATTCTTACAGTCGGTATGTCAGTTGACGCCAACGTAATCATCTTCGAGCGCATCAAGGAAGAGCTCAAGAACGGAAAGAGCCGTGCAGCCGCAATCGCCGCTGGTTTCGACAACGCTTTCTGGGCAATCATGGACTCTAACATCACGACATTCATCGCTGCGGCGTTCCTTTCAAAACTCGGAACTGGTTCTATCCAGGGCTTCGCTGTTTCGCTTGCAATCGGTGTTTGTTCATCAGTATTTACAGCTCTCGTAGTTTCTCGTCTCATGTTCGACTTCAACACTGAGGTTATGAACAGAAAGACAATGAGCATCGGCTGGGGAGTAAAATAATGAAAAAGGTAATCCAATTTAGCAAATTTTTCCCTGTCGCTGTAGTTTTGAGCGCAGTAATCATCATTGCGGGCATCTGCTCTGTAGCTACCCGCGGAATCAACTTCGGCCTTGACTTCAAGCCTGGTATGATTGAAGAAATCAAAATCGCCAACACTGTTCTTGAAGTAACATACAACGGAACTGCAACAGTTTCTTTGGAAACATCTGAGAATGGTGTCGAGCTTGTCGTAAGTGGTATCGGTGAAGAAAACCGCACCGAGTCAATCAAGTATTCGGAAGTTGAGACAGTATCTGAACTTGCCGCAAAAATGAACACTGTAAACGGTGTTTCTGCTCACATCAAAAAGGAAACTCTTCTTCCAAAAGAGGGCGTTTTCGTAAACTCAGGTTCTTCAAAGAATCTTGGTGAAAAACCACTGAGCCTCTTCGTTGCTGATGAACAGTCAACAGTTTCTGCTGATGATGTCCGCGACGCACTCAAGGCTTTCAACAATGTTGATGTAAAGGAAGTTGGAGCTGGTAGCGAGCGTGCTTTCCAGATTCGCATGGGCGTTATTGGTGACGAGGGCAAAACCCTTCAGGCAGACGCAAACAAGGCTCTCACAGAGAAATTCGGTGCTGACAAAGTTGCATTCGTAAAATCAGACTTCATCGGTGCTCAGTTCTCTCAGTCTTTGATCCGCGACTCAATCATTCTCGTTCTTGCGACTTTGATTTTGATTTTCATCTATTCTGCAATCCGATTCCACTGGGATTTCGCTCTTGCAGCTGTCATCGCTATCATCCATGACTCTTTGATCATGGTTTCTTTCATCTCTTTCATTCAGATGGAATTCAGCACAACGACACTTGCGGCAATCCTTACGATTATCGGTTACTCAATCAACGCTACTGTCGTTATTCTTGACCGCGTACGAAGCGACATCAAGGTTGTCGAGGCTAAGACATTCAAAGAGATTTTGAACTCAGCACTCTCTTCAACTTTGAGCCGTTCCATCATCACAACGGTTACTACATTGTTCGCTGTTTTGGCATTGTTCTTCTTCACGACTGGAACAATCCACGACTTCTCACTGGCACTCACTGTAGGTTTGATCAGTGGTTGTTATTCTTCTATCTTCATCGCAGGCGCATTCATCCTCTGCGTACGAAAGAACCAGAAGTTCCAGACAATCGCCGCAAATCCAAATGTAAGCCAGTTCAAGGCTGCCGAGGAAGAATCTGAGGATAACGAATAATCCTTAGCTTCAATTTTCAGCGGTAAACGCGAAATAAACCACGAATTGCACGGAATTCACGCTAACTAAAATAGTGGAAACAGTGCATTTCGTGGTTATTTTTTTCAGACTTCTTTCATTTTTTTAATTTTCATTTCAATTTTCCAAATTCTGTGCTATCATAGTCTATATGTTTCAAAAGGCGAATTTGAAGTTCAGCCCGGAAAAGTTAAAATTGCTCTCTACCATGGCGGTAAGCGGCCTCATTATGCTGCTTGTTTTCCTGCTCGGCAATGTCGTGTTAAAAAAAGCGTTGCAGTCGGCAGAAAAACGATATCTTGAAAACTGCGTCAATGTTCTTCAGGGCTATTCCGTCGGGGTTCAGTATTATCTTGAAAATTATCATACTTCTCTTTCTTCAATTTATGACGAGGAACTTTTTGAAAGGGGAAATCCAAAAGAAATTCAGGAATGGATTGTCATAAACAAAAAATTCCTGAATAAGGATTTCTGCTCCGTTTTTTATGTCGATTCAAATTTCACGGGCTATTTTTCACAGGGAAACATAATTGATTTAAAAGACAAGCCGTATATTTCACCCGATAACTTTAAGGGATCGAATTATTATGTCAGCGACATGTACAATTCTGAATTCTCGGAGTATCCCGTTTTTTTTATCGAGGAACCTTATTTTGACTCAAATAAAAATTTAAAAGGAATCTTGTGCGCTTCATTGAAGACAAAGGAACTTTCCAAGATTTCTGAAAATGTCAAAATCGGTGAGGAAAGTACAGCCTATCTTTTTGACCGGACTGGAAAACTTCTTGATCATGAGCTTCCTGAGCTTGTTGGAAAAGTTTTTGTTCCCAAATCCGAAAAATACAAGCATATAACTTCTGATATTACCGTCCAGCAGGAAGGCGGCTATGTTGAGACAGAAAACTATCTTGGTGAGCCGATAGATCTTTTTACTGCGCGAGTCAAAAATTGTGGTTGGACTCTTGCTGTCGCTTTCCCGAAAAAATACCTTGATGCGGTTTACAAAAAATATAATTCAATAAAGGTGCTCGTTCTCCTTATTGCGATTTTGGCCCTTGTCGCTCTTCTTTTTGTCGAGACTTTTGTTTCCGGTTATTTTTACAAGAATCAGCTTATTGACCCTGTTTACGATCCGACAACAAAGCTCTGGACTCTCCGCAAATTTGAAAGGGAAGCTACAAAGATTTTTAAAAGGAATTCTAAAGCCCGTTACATGCTTGTTGCGGCGGATATTCGCGGATTCAAATTCATCAATCAGAATTATGGCGTGGTTGAAGCCGACAAAATGATTTATTTTTATTCAACTTTGCTTAATTCTGTCGTTCAGGAGTACAAGGGAATTATCGGGCACGGCTATGCGGACCAGTTCTGTGCGATGGTAAAGGTTCAGAACATCCGTGATGCCGTTAATGTCCTGAAAGGCCGGATGTATTTAATCACAGAACAAATCAGGGAATATGACATTCCGTTTTTCCCCAAATTCGGAGTCACTTTCTGTAAGCCTTCCCACAATCCGAATGCGACAATCATGGATTTTGTCGGTCAGGCCTCGTTTGCTAAAAGCACTGTAAAAGAAGATGTTTTGATTCCGTATGCAGTTTATAACGCAAGCCTTTTGGGAAAAATCAAAGAGGAACAGGCGCTTGAGCTGAACATGAAGCGCGCCCTTGAAAACCAGGAATTCTTCGTGATGTATCAGCCGAAAGTCCTTCTTGAGGACGACACGATTGTCGGTGCGGAAGCCCTTGTCAGGTGGAACAATCCAAAACTGGGAATGATTTACCCTGACAAATTCATCCCGCTTTTTGAGAGGAACGGTTTCGTCGTCAAACTGGATTTCTATGTCTATGACAAGGTTTTTGCTTTCTTGGACGAGCAGATCAAGGCCGGAAATCCTGTAGTGCCGATTTCGGTAAACATGAGCCGGCGCCACAATAACCCGAAGAAATTCATGCTGGAATTCATGCGGCTGTTCAATAAATACTCAATCCCGCCGAATCTCGTTCAGATTGAGATTATCGAGCGCTCGGTTATGGACAGGGACACTCTCTGTGAGATTACGAATTCCCTGCATGAAGAAGGCTTTACCGTCGCCATGGACGATTTCGGAAGCGGCGAAAGTTCTCTTAACATGCTTACTCAGATTCCGGTCGACGTGCTGAAATTTGACCGTGAATTTTTGCTTTCTTCTATGAATGAAGATGGCGTAATGGAAAAAAAGTCAGCAAAATTCATCGAAAGCTTGATTGATTTGAGCCGGAACCTCGACAAAAAGACTGTCTTTGAGGGCGTTGAGACCCAGAAGCAGCGCGATTTCCTTCGTTCAATCAACTGTGATCAGGTTCAGGGCTATTTTTACTCAAGACCGCTCACAGAACAGGACTTCGTGAGTTTTATTGCGACTCATATCAAGGTGTGATTTACTATGGAAATAATTCGTGCGAAAATTCTTGGATTTTGTGCAGGCGTGCGTCGTGCGGTTCTCGCGGCTGAAAAGGCTCTTGAAGAAAACAGGGACGGTCAGGTTTATACGCTCGGACCTTTGATTCATAATCCTGTTGCGCTGAACAAACTTGCGCAGAGAAATTTAAAAATTCTTGTTGAAAGTAAAATTCCTCTTTTAAAATCTGATGATACTGTGATTATCCGCGCCCATGGTGTTCCGCCGGAGACTGAGAGCGACATCCGTGAAAAGGGCGTTAATGTCGTGAACGCCACATGCCCTCTGGTGACGAAAAGCCAGAGGACTGCCGCTGAATATGCCCGAAACGGATATTTCATTTTCTTTGCGGGCGACAAAAATCACGGTGAGGTTGTCGGGATCGAGGGCTACGCAAGAAAAGCTGCCCTTGAAGCCGGAAAAGACTTGAATTTCATTCTGATTAAGGATGTTGACGAGCTCAAGGCGGAATTGGATTCGCTTTCAAAAAAGAATGTGCTTTCTTCCGAGTCAAAAATCGTCCTCCTTTCGCAGACGACATTCAGCATAAAGACTTTTGATGCCTTGCAGACCGAGCTGAAATCTTCCTTTCCGAACGCTGAAATCATTTCATCAATCTGTCCTGCCACGCACGAAAGACAGGACGCGCTCAGGGAATTGTGCTCGCTCGTTGACGGCGTAATCGTAATCGGCGGAAAAAACAGCGCGAACACAAACAGGCTTTTTGTCACGGCTGAAAAACTCTGCAAAAAGGCCGTCCTGATTGAAACTCCGGAAGAAATTTCCGATAAAATTCGAGAAGAATTTGCTTCACTTAAAAAAGTTGGAATAACCGCCGGGGCAAGCACTCCGGACGACACAATAGATGCGGTCGAACAAAAACTCAAAAACTTGGAGCCGATATGAAAAAGTTGACTGATGGAATCCTGTTCCGATTTGTGCTGGTTTTTGGAATCTTCACTGTGACTTCTCTTGTTTTGGGTGGAATTGCGACTTATGCGAGCCAGATGCGCTCATACAAAAAGCAATGCTTAGACAACATACAGAAAATCGGTGATTATCTTGAACGGCTCATTCAGAATTCGGGCGATGATTTTATCAGTTATCAAAAATATTACATGGAGCATTTCACAGAGGTTGATATTCCTTACGATTTTGATGAGTTCCATGAGGCTCACAGAAAATGCCAAAGTCTTCTTGTCTGTGCTGACAGTGAAAAATACAAGAATATCGAGGACTTTTCCTTTGAGAATTTTACCGATGAGATGAAAAAACAGTATTTCATCTATGACCACGAGTTCTGGCTTTTGACTTTCGAGAATGCAAGGAAGTCTTTCGGTTTGCCGTACACATATTACCTTGTTCCGAAAGAAGATGAATACAAAATGGTCTACATGATTGACGGAGAGCGCACTCACAAGGGTGCGAACGGTGAAAAATCTGAGACTGGTGAATTCCTTTATCTCGGTGATGAATATTATGACCCTCCTGAAAAGTATCCGGTTCAATGGAACGCTTGGTTTTCCGGTAAGAGGCAGGATGATTTTCAGGTCTGGAATAATGAATGGGGGCACACTTACGCCTATTATGTTCCGCTGATTATAAAGGGGCAAAAACTCGGGCTTATCGGAGTCGAGGTAAATGTCGCTGAAGTTGACAAGACAATCCTTAAGAATACGATCATTCAGACTTCTGCAATTGGAAGCGTTCTTTTCGTCTGTCTCGTCATCATGCTTTTGTTCCTGAACGATGCGTACATTGCGCGAATCGTGCGTCTTGAGGCAGACTTGCGCGAATATACGATTTCAAAAGATCCGTCGATTGCCGAAAAAATTGCGGCCAAGGTGAAGGGCAGGGATGAAATTGCTTCGCTGACAAGGCAGTTCGTTCTTTTGATTCATGAAATCAGGGCGCACATCGAGAATATCATTTCGACATCAAGACTGCTCAAAGAAACTCAGCTCAAAGCTGACAAGATGAGCGAATTGGTGAACAAGGATCCGCTTACGGGCGTAAAAAGCAAGAATGCATATTACAGCGTTGTAAGGCATCTTGAATGGAAACTTTCCGAGGGCTATTCAGAATTCGGAATCGTCATGATTGATTTGAACTTCCTCAAGCAGATAAATGACAGTTTCGGGCATGAGCACGGAGACATTGCGATAAAAGGATTGAGCCGCATAGTATGTCATGTTTTCGACCATTCCCCTGTGTTCAGGATTGGCGGTGATGAATTTGTTGTCGTCGTTGAGAATTCTGATTTCAGGAATGTAAATGCACTTATCCAAAAATTCAATTCTTTGCTTGACGAGCTTAAAAATGATGAAAATCTCGAGCCGTGGGAAAGAATTTCTGCAGCGATTGGATTTGCGCAATATGACAAGGAGATTGACGGAAGCGTACTGAATGTGTTCCGTCGTGCGGACATGGCGATGTACAGCCGTAAAAAGGAGATGAAGGCCGTCCGTGAGGTCTGATTTTACACGGAAATTTAACGCCGCAAAAATACACTTTCAATTTTCTCCCTTTTGTTGTATACTGAAAAGACTATGACAAGATGTTTTGCTATGTGTAAGCCTGGTGTTCTTACCCGCCGGCTTGTTGGTCAGGTTATCACACGCCTCGAAAATAAAGGCCTTAAATTGGTCGGTCTCAAACTCATGAATATTTCACAGGAACTTGCCTCAAAGCATTATGCAGAGCATAAGGGAAAGTCTTTCTATGACGAGCTTGTTTCTTACATCACCAGCGCACCTGTAGTCGCAATGGTATGGCAGCTCGACAACGAAGACTGTGTTCAGCTCGTGCGCAAGGTAGTTGGAGCGACAAAACCAAGCGAGGCGCTTCCGGGAACAATCCGTGGCGATTTCTGCTCGCACACAAGTCATAATATCATTCATGCTTCTGACTCTGACGAGAGCGCAGAACGCGAAATAAATCTTTTTTTCAAACCGGAAGAGCTTATTGATTGGAAAGACGAGGCAGCTTGCTGGTTCTAGTTTATAGAGGATAAGAATGAAACAAAAGAATGTAGGCGTAATTGGTGCTGGTGCATGGGGTTCAGGCCTCGCTCAGGCTATTGCTCGTGGCGGTCACAAGGTTCAGATTTGGGCACGAGAACAGGATGTCGTTGACGGCATCAATAACGACCATGAGAACAAACGCTATTTACCGGGATTCCCTTTATCAGAAAATCTCACGGCTTCCATCGATATCGAAGAGGTCGCCGATGGAAAAGAATATTTGATTCTGGCTTCACCGTCTCTCTTCATTGCGAGCACGGCAAAGCAGATTGCAAATGTTCCTTCAATCAAAAACGGAGAGACTGTAATCGGTGTCCTTACAAAGGGCTTTGTTGCTTCTGAAAAAGGTCCGCGCCTTATCCTTGAGACACTCGAAGAGGTCTTGCCGGAAAGCTACAAGGGCGCTCTTGTCTACATTTCAGGTCCTAGCCACGCTGAGGAAGTTGCGATGGGCAAGCTCACAGGCCTTATCGCTGCCAGCGAGCATGCGCTCAATTCAATTAAATTCCGTGAATTGCTCCGTGTACCGGGCCTCATGGCATATTCTTCACTTGATGTTGTCGGCGTTCAGATTTGTGCGGCTGCAAAAAATGTCATCGCTGTTGTTTACGGCGCTCTTGATGCTGTCAGCGAGCATTCTGACATCTTCGGTGACAATTCTGAGAGCCTTCTTCTTGCGGCCGGCCTCAACGAAATCCAGAAAATCGGTTTTGCGATGGGTGCCACACATGCAGAGACATTCACATCAATCGCCGGTGTAGGCGACCTTGATGTAACATGCCGCTCAAAATATGGCCGAAACCGTCGCTTTGGTCAGGACATCATCAAAACTGACATTCTTTCAAAATTCAAGAATCTTGATGACCTTATCGCTCGAATCGGCGAAATCGGTTATTTGTCAGAAGGTGCGGTCGCATGTAAGTTCGTGCATCAGATTGCCGAGGCTCATAACCTCAAGCTCACTATCTGTGACGGTCTTTACCGAATCCTTAACAAAGAAATTGAACCTATGGCATTGCTTCAGGAACTTATGACACCGGGGCAGATTGCCAGCGAAGAGTAGGATTTCCGAAAATCATTCGGAATGAACGAGGAATAAAATGTTAGAGAAAATCACCAATACTTTCAGTGACATAATGCGCTCGGTGAGCGGCAAGTCAAAAATCACCGAAAAAAATATCGAAGAGACCGTCGAGCAGATTAAGATGGCTCTTCTCGAGGCTGACGTAAACCTTCGTGTTGTCCGTCGCTTCGTAAACGCCACGATCGAAGAAGCCAAGGGCGAGAAAGTCCTTCGTGCGGTCGACCCGGGCCAGCAGTTCACAAAAATCATCTACGATCGAATCGTAAAACTTTTGGGTGACACAAAGGTTGATTTGAACCTCAAGGGCCCGGACACTCAGTCAGTAATCTTGCTTCTTGGTCTTCAGGGTGCCGGTAAGACTACAGCCGCTCACAAACTTGCAGCCCGCCTTGCAAAGAACGGCCGAAAGCCACTTTTGGTTGCCTGTGACTTGGTGCGACCGGCGGCTATCGAGCAGCTCAAACAGCTTGGTGACAAAATCGGTGTTCCTGTTTATCTCGAAGAGGGGGCAAAGGATGCCGTAAAGGTTGCCAAGAACGGTATTTCTTACGCT
>JAEEGL011823379.1_pt1 | contig 14673 bp, 11 predicted proteins | sample 9134231 | NCBI WGS metagenome assembly JAEEGL01 (sample SAMN16246548, study PRJNA631951) | gut metagenome | biome: gut microbiome; feature: rumen; material: fiber-attached | host: Bos | place: Iran: Karaj | collected 2018-10 | reverse complement strand
GTGATTACAATGTCGGCATCTCTCTCTGCTATTATATCTCTCAAACTGCTAACTGCCGTTGGATCAAATAAATAACCATATTGGTCGTTGGGCATTTTACCGCTACGACGCAAGTCCGATGCATACTGCTTGGTATTCAGTACGCCTTCGAAATCCAAGAATATTATAGGTTTAGCAGTTTCCATAATTTAGAGTGATGTGTGCGCTCATAAAAAAGCCCAACCAAAGGACTATTACGCTTTTGTTGGGCAAAGGTTATAGGTTTTGTTGAACAATTTCACATTGTTTTGCTTAATAATTGTTAATTATCTCATATCAACAATTTCTACTCCTGGATTGGCCGCTTTGTCGAATGTGAATTGGCTGTCGGCTATCGGCGTTTTGGTATCCATAGTACTAATATTTATGGTATATACGTTGCCATCTTTATTCTGTTGAATAATAGATTTTACGTTATTTGTCTGTTTATCAACAAAAAGTCGAATGCGCGACACGTTGGAATGGCGGTCGATAGGGTATAGGTCCACTTCGTTGCATTGGCGATTGTCGACTGCCACTTCGTCGATAAAAAGGAATTTGTACGCGCCATCGAAGTTGCCCAAAATCTGCTGCGGATTCATCAAGTTGTTGCCGCTATCGTCCGGCGAATAGATAGTTACCTCGTTGTTGTCTTTCGACCATGCATACACAGCCTGACCATCGAAATATGTCTCAGTGTTCATCAAACTCAGGTGATATTTCTCGCCTTTGGTGGCCATTGTGCCGTTGTAATTTTCTATGCTGCGCGCTTGTTTATTCTCAATTGTTAGTGCAAATTTCGCGCTGATGTTGGCGTAGCTCTTTGTCTTTGCCGATGATTTGTCGACAATTTCTTTGCCTTTCAGAGCGCGTTCTTCGTCGGTTTGAGCGTTGCAAATATTGCAAACAAGGCTCAGTGCCATCGAAATAATTATGAATCTAAATCGTGTTGTCATCTTGGTATGTTGAATCGTGTAATAATATCGTCGAGTTCGCTTAACGTATGTACACGAACCTGTCGTGGCTTTCCGGCCTTTATTTGTGGTCCAACTATGCCAACGCGTTCCATCTGATCCATAATCTTGCCTGCGCGGTTGTATCCGAGTTCAAACTGACGTTGAATATTCGATGTAGAGGCCATATCGCCACCATTGACAATCATCTCGGCCACTTGGCGGAAAAGCGGATCAAACTTACCGGCTTTGGCATCGCCACTCTCGAAGCCGCCTTCGCTACCATCATTATCCGTGCCACGTGGTTCAGGCAATTCGTATGGAATAGGGTAGCCCTGCTGAGCAGCTATGTAGTCGTTTATGCGACAAACCTCTGGAGTGTCAACAAATGCACATTGTACGCGAGTGAGCGAACCGCCTGCAATGGATACAAGCATATCGCCTCGTCCGATAAGGTTTTGTGCGCCTGAAGCATCAATAATAGTACGCGAATCGACCATAGCCGATACTTTGCATGATATTCTCGATGGGAAGTTAGCCTTGATATTACCCGTAACGATGTTTGCCGACGGACGTTGTGTAGCAATAATCATATGTATGCCCACAGCACGCGCTTTCTGTGCTATGCGCGCAATAGGCATTTCTATCTCTTTGCCGGCAGTCATTATAAAATCGCCATACTCATCGATAATTACTACTATGTATGGCAAGAATTTATGTCCATGCTCGGGATTCAACTTGCGCGAGATGAAGGCTTTGTTGTACTCCTTGATGTTGCGGAGTTTTGCCATTTCGAGCAGTTTGTAGCGGTCTTCCATCTCTTGCGTAAGCGAGTTGAGAACGGCTTTGGCATTGTCGTCGTCGGTGATGATGGCGTTCTCTTGCTCGGGCATTTTGGCAATGAAATGGTTCTCAAGGTTGCTATAAATAGAGAATTCTACCTTTTTAGGGTCGACCATAACAAACTTAAGTTGCGAAGGATGCATCTTGTAGAGCAAAGATGTTACAATCGCGTTCAAGCAGACCGATTTACCTTGACCTGTAGCACCAGCCACAAGGAGGTGTGGTGTCTTGGCAAGGTCGAAAACAAATGGTTCGTTAGAAATGGTTTTGCCTATAGCAATTGGCAACTCTGCCGTAGATGTCTGGAACTTGCTCGATTTGAGTAGCGACATCATACTTACGATTTGTGGCTTCGAGTTTGGCACTTCTATACCTATGGTTCCTTTGCCCGGAATAGGCGCTACTATACGTATGCCAAGTGCAGCCAAACTTAGTGCAATGTCGTTCTCAAGACTCTGAATCTTAGATATTTTGATACCAGGCGCTGGAACAATCTCGTAGAGCGTAACGGTTGGACCAACGGTAGCTTTTATCTGCGTCAGTTTTATGTTGAAGTTATCGAGCGTCTCTACGATGGTGTTCTTGTTGGTGAGTAGCTCTTCGTTGGAGACCTCTTCATTGTTGCCAAGGTGTTCGTCGAGCAAGTCGAGAGTTGGCAGTTTGTAGTTCGAGAGGTCGGCTTTCGGGTCGTATGGCTCGTCAAGGCCAGTGTGAGGCTTACCTTTGAATTCGTCCTCGTCTTCTCGGCGCTCGATATTGAATTCTTCGTGTGTTTCTTCATCTTTCGGACGTTCGATGCTCAATCCGCCGTGGTCATCGTTATCGTCGTTTTTGTCGCTATTTTGCTCTTCTTTGTCGTCAACGATTGGTTCAGAAGGTTCAGTATCGTCTTCGTTGGTGGGCTGTTGGGGCTCATCATTAATACTATTATCATCATTATTATTAATAGTATTAACGACTTCGGGACGCTTTTCGCCTTCCAAATCGGCACCTTCGCCATTGTTATAGTTGAACGATGGCAGTTTGATGTCGCGCGAAGATATTTTGGCTATTAGTGCTACTATTTTCTCACGGAAGCCGCTTATATGCATCGATAGGTATATAACAAGTGTGATGGAGAGTAGTAGTATTGTACCTAATATACCTATGCTGCTCATCAACCATTTGGCTATATAGTGACCATGCGCACCGCCAAGTAATAAGTAATATTTATCGGACAGACCGAAGAATACGAAACCAAGCGTTATGCTGCCCCAAATGGTGATAAGAAATATGCGCCAAAGCAGTTTGCGCATCGAGAATGTGCGAATGCCGAGTATCCACAAACCTACGGCGAACATAATTATAGGTAGTGCAAATGCCATTATACCTATGCCGTTGGTCATGGTCATGTCGGAAAACCAAGCGCCGTATTTGCCGAGCCAGTTGTAGACTGCGATGTCGCTATTGGTTAGCAATTCCCACAACGAAAGGTCGAAGATGCTACGGTCGGCTCCGCCATATATAATAAACGAGACGAGCGCCAACGACGTAGCTATACCTAAAACATGAAAAATGATTCCGATTATAAAGCGGGTAGAGATTGATTTTTCGGAATTTCGATTTTGTGATGCTGATTTTTTGGCCATCGTTCTTACTTGTTTTGCGATGGAATATAATCGTGTATACTTCCTGCCTCCTTAGGTTTCAAGCCCAATTTAGCAGCAATGCCGTCAAATTCATCAATTGAGGTTTCGCGGAAGCCAATCGGGCGATTGAATAGTTTGTTGTCGACCTTTTCGGCGTGGATACTCTTCAATCGAATAACTACGTTGCTTTCGCCTTTGTTCAGGTTAATTGAAGTTGGCAACCCCGGGATTTTTATATTGCCTATGCTAAGACGATTGCCATTGTCGCGCGTAGGTACGTAGAATGCCGAAATATTTACGTCGCCAATAGGGGAGCGGCTCACCATTTCGATGTCGGTGGCTTCCATACCGCATACATTTATATATTTAGTATTCTCGCGCACAATAGTTATGGAGTCGGAGAAACCAACGCCGCCAAACATACTTGCGAGGCTCTGCAATGGTAACACAAGTTGGTAGTCGCTATAATCGAACAAACCAAATGCGTCTTTAGTGGTACATATAAGTCCAATGGTATACATACTCAGAATGCCTTGTGCCTCAACGCGTATACCATATTCATTGAAGTTTACGGTAGCTTTCGATGGCAAAAACTCGCCCACCGGACCGAAACTCTCTTTTATATCGTTGGAGTATAACACGTCATATTCCACAACAGCCTCATCGGGCACGTTGTTATACTGTTCTTGACAAGCACTGTTCGTAAACAATACTGCTATGGAGAGGTAAATTATCTTAGAAACACTCTGAAAGCGCATACCTTTTTTTCGATATTCTATTTTAGTTGACTCGCTATCTCTTTATCAAGAGCGCTCATCAAGGTGGTTAATAATGTGTTGTGAACATCAAACTTACATTTTTCGACTGCAGCAACTGGTAGAATTCGCATTGGTGTACTCGTTATGAAACAAGCATCGTAGTCTGCCATGTGTTCCGAATGAACAGCTTCGCTCGTCACCTTTATATTCTGTTGCATACAAATCTGAAGCACCTTATCTCTAATAATGCCGTGTAAAATGCGGTCTGCTGGCACATCAAAAAGCGTGTCGCCCTTGACGAAAAACACGTTTGAACGACTTCCTTCGGTGATGTAGCCATCTTTATCCACAAGTAAGGATTCAAAGATACAATCTTTTGTTTGTTGTTGCATTGCTTTAGTGCGCATTTCTGCATGATAAATTTTTGCAGTGGGCTGTTCGCGCTGAGCATTAAGCAGTCTGCACTCGATGCCGTTGGCATATTGTTCGCGCGTAGGGTAGTGCGATGCAACGAATCCTCCCTGAAAAAGTCCGTCGCGCGAGAGGCATAGACGCAAATCGTTGTCGACAATGCCATTGCAGAGTATTAGCCACTCAATCATGCTCGGCAGTTTGTCGAATATTGCAGGCAAATTCATGCGTGCTGCAGCAATGCTTGCTCTAAATCGCGCCAAATGGTCCGACAAGAAAAGCGGTTTGCCTTTCTCTATGCGTAGCATCTCGTACACTTCTCCGTCTTCGCCTGTCATTCGTTGCGAACTGAGCGGCGCTATCTCGGTATCTTTTATTATTGATGAACCTATGAAATACATTTCAGTAGTAAGTATTAAGTATGTAAGTTCTAAGTAGGTTGTGAGTGCTAAGTATTAAGCATGTAAGTTGTAAGTAAATTATACCAATTATGTAAATTGTTAGTTCTTATGTACTAGCGACTTATAACTTATTAACTTACAACTTATAACTCGTAACTACCCCAGTTTTCCTTCTCGTTCAAGCGCTTTGGCTTCGTCCCAGAATTTATCCATTTCGGGCAGTGTCATATCTTTCATGTCTATTCCTTTTGCAATGGTCTGACTTTCAAGATAGTTGAATCGGCGAATGAATTTTTTATTGGTACGCTCAAGCGCATCTTCAGGGTTTATTTTGTATTGACGTGCAAGGTTGATGAGCGAAAACATCATATCGCCAAACTCGGCCTCCATCTTGTCGCGGTCGTTGTTTTCGACCTCTTTGCGAAACTCTTCGGTCTCTTCGCGCACTTTGTCCCAAACGCCTTCTGGAGAATCCCAGTCGAAGCCCACACCTTTGGCTTTACCTTGTATTCTGTAGGCTTTTATGAGGGCCGGTAGCGCATCAGGGACGCCCGAAAGAACGCTCTTGTTGCCATCTTTCTCCTTGAGTTTCAGCTTCTCCCAGTTGCGACTAACCGTTTCGGCATCGTTAGCTTCTACATTGCCAAAAATATGCGGATGGCGATAGATGAGCTTTTCGGTGAGCTGCTTTATTACATCGCTAAGATCGAAAAGACCTTGTTCTTCGGCTATTTCGGCATAGAAAGCCACGTGCAAAAAGACGTCGCCAAGCTCTTTTTTTACGTTCTCGATATCGTTTTTCTGCAACGCATCGGTCAATTCGTATACTTCTTCTATGGTCTGTGTGCGCAATGATTTCCACGTCTGGACCTTATCCCACGGGCATTCTTTGCGCAATCGTTTTAGTACGTTTGCAAACTCTTCGTACGATTTCATTGTTGTTGATTCAACTATAAATAATTGCCTTATTTTTGCGACACCAAAAGTAAGCATTTATCTCCTTGATGATAGAAAAACTAATCTATTTAGATACGGTAGACATGGCTGAGTTTTGTGGCATCAATAACACAAAATTCGACCTAATCCAATCTCACTTTCCTAAACTGAAAATGGTATGTCGTGGCAACTGGATAAAAGCCATTGGCGAAGCTACAGATGTGGCTGATTTCGAGGAAAAAACGACGCTACTTATTCAGTATTACAACGAATACAACGTGCTTACCGAAAGCGCCATCAACGATGTGCTGAATGGTAACACCGCTCTGATGAAGACTGCCGATAGCTCCATCATTCTTCATAATATTGATGGTCACCCCATCCGCCCGCGCAGTAGTAACCAAAAGAAACTAATAGACGCTGCCGATAATAATGACATGCTTTTTGCCATCGGCCCTGCTGGTTCAGGTAAAACGTATTTGGCTATAGCACTCGCGGTTAGAGCTCTAAAAAACAGACAGGTAAAGCGCATTATATTAAGTCGTCCTGCAGTTGAAGCGGGCGAAAAATTGGGCTTCCTTCCTGGCGATATGAAAGATAAAATCGACCCATATTTGCAGCCGCTCTACGACGCTCTTGCCGACATGATTCCGGCCGCAAAACTGAAGGAATTTCTCGAAAATGGCACTATTCAGATTGCGCCGCTCGCCTTCATGCGCGGTCGTACGCTCAATAATGCTTTTGTTATTCTCGACGAAGCGCAGAATACCACGATACCACAGATAAAAATGTTTCTTACGCGTATGGGCACAAATGCTAAGTTTGTCATCACTGGCGACACAACGCAGATCGACCTACCTAATGTGCGCCAAAGCGGTTTGATATTCTGTATGCATATACTCAAGAATATCAAAGGGTTAGCAATGGTCAATTTTGATAGCCACGACATTGTGCGCCACAAACTTGTGCAGTGCATCGTTGAGGCTTTCGACAAAGCCGAGGAGCAAGCAGCAAAACGCAAGGAGACGCAAAAAACTGAAGATTAACACGTAAAACTAAATATTATGAGCAAAGCAATTGTTGAAACAAACTTCAACTTTCCACGTCAGCGTAGTGTGTATAAAGGCAAAGTGCGCGACGTCTACAACATCGATGATAAGTATATGGCTATGGTCGTAACTGACCGAATATCAGCCTTCGACGTTGTGCTACCTAAAGGAATACCTTTCAAAGGCCAGGTGCTGAATCAGATTGCAGCAAAATTCCTCGACCAGACTAAAGACATTCTTCCAAACTGGAAAGTGGCTACTCCTGATCCAATGGTTACAATTGGTTTGAAATGCGAGCCTTTCAAGGTTGAGATGGTTATCCGTGGCTATCTCACTGGTAGCGCGTGGCGCGAATATAAAGCTGGCGCTCGCGAACTCTGTGGCGTGAAGTTGCCCGAAGGAATGAAAGAAAACCAAAAATTCCCTTCGCCTATCATCACCCCAACTACCAAAGCCGATGCTGGTCACGATATGAACATCTCTAAAGAAGAGATTATCGCTCAAGGCATCGTTAGCCGCGAAGACTATGAACAGATTGAAAAATATACCTACGCTCTCTTCCAGCGCGGAACCGAAATTGCCGCTCAGAAAGGTTTGATTCTCGTAGATACTAAATATGAATTTGGTAAGCTTGATGGCAAAATCATTCTTATCGACGAGATTCACACGCCCGACTCATCGCGCTATTTCTACTCTGAAGGCTATCAGGAGCGTTTCGAAAAAGGCGAAGAACAGCGCCAACTCTCAAAAGAGTTTGTTCGCCAATGGCTTATAGAGAATGGATTCCAAGGCAAAGAGGGGCAGAAAGTACCAGAAATGACCGAAACAAAGATTCAGGAGATTTCCGACCGCTACATCGAACTCTACGAGCATATCACTGGCGAAAAATTCCAGAAAACAGTTAGCGAAGATGTGGCTGCTCGAATAGAGAAAAATGTAACCAATTGCATCAATAGCTTATGAAAAGATTATTTATTGTAGCCGTTGCTGCTGCTTTGTTGTCAGCATGCTGCAATAGCAATCAGTCTGCTGCGGTAGATGCAGAAAATCCAATGAATCTTCGTGCCGATGGTAAATGGGAAAAGATTGACGCCAAGGAGCTCAATCTCAATATCGATAAGTATGTATCGAAAGCAATGGCGCTCACCGTTTCGAGTGGCGATAGCGTTAACACCATGGCCATAGGTTGGTTGCAAACAGGCCGCATTTGGAACCTCTCTACGGCTACTGTTTATGTGCGTACTTCTCGTTATACCTATGATTATATTCAAAAGGCCGACAAGTTCGTTATCAGTGCATTGCCCGACGAATGCCATGGCAAGGTTATGTATATTGGTTCAAAATCGGGTCGCGACGAGGATAAAATTACGAATGCAGGTCTTACCATCGAACGCCTCGAAGATGGTCAGGCAGCCTTCACCGACGATATTCTCCGCATAGAATGCCGTAAGATTTTTACCCAACTTCTCGACACTGCCAATTTTGTAGATAAAGGACTTGGTGAAAGTATGTATGCTACTGAAGCCCCTCATTATGAGTTTATTGGCGAAATAACGAACGTTTGGGTTCGCCGATAATTGTAACTCGTAAATAAGTATACTTAAGTATGGCGACCGCAGCAATGTGGTCGCCATTTTTTTGTTTTATACACAGCTGGCTGAGTTTGTCGAAGCCAACTATTTTACAAGCTTTTTCATTTAGCCTGACCATTTTTATTCATCCTTCACCGAACTACCGTTTTCCTACTATTACTAATAACTGTGTTTTGGCGAGAATTTGTGTCCTGATGGGCTCGATAATCTGTCAGTTTTTTATTGTTTGTGATATTTTACTATGCATATGTAATATGTGTGAAAATTCAAATAAAATGCGGCTTAGACTATGCTTTTTATCACAATTATTAGTTAATTTCGTTTATGCAGAAATGAACATTTGGAGCATATCCAAATGAAGTAAATGGGAGGAACAGATATGGAAATTGAGAAGATTATGAACAACTTGGAGCAGAAGCATCCAGGTGAGAAGGAGTACTTACAAGCCGTAAAGGAAGTATTATTGTCAATAGTGGATGTTTATAATCAACACCCTGAATTTGAACGAGCCAAAATTATTGAACGCCTTGTAGAGCCTGAACGCATCATCACTTTTCGTGTGCCTTGGGTCGACGATAAAGGCGAAGTGCAGGTAAATATTGGCTATCGTGTTCAATTCAATAGCGCAATTGGCCCATACAAAGGTGGACTTCGCTTTCACCAGTCGGTCAATCTGAGTATTCTCAAATTCCTTGGATTTGAGCAGATATTCAAAAACGCGCTCACCACGCTACCTATGGGCGGTGGCAAGGGCGGTTCGGACTTCTGCCCTCGAGGCAAGAGCGAGGCGGAGATTATGCGCTTCTGTCAGGCATTTATGAACGAATTGTTCCGCTATATCGGTCCGGAAATCGACGTTCCGGCTGGCGATATAGGCGTTGGCGCAAGGGAGATAGGCTATCTTTTCGGTCAATATAAGAAACTTACACGCGATTGGAGTGGCGTACTTACGGGTAAAGGACTTGAGTTTGGCGGTAGCCTCATTCGCCCAGAAGCAACGGGTTTTGGCGGCCTATATTTTGTAAATGAAATGTTGCAGACTCATGGCCTTTCTATCGAAGGCAAAACGGTAGCAATCAGCGGTTTTGGAAATGTGGCTTGGGGCGCAGCCAAGAAAGCTACGCAGTTGGGTGCAAAGGTCATAACTATAAGCGGCCCTGATGGCTATATATACGACCCTGCCGGACTCAACGACGAGAAGATCGCATATATGCTCGAACTACGTGCATCGGGCAACGACGTCTGCAAACCATACGCCGATAAGTTCGCGGGCAGTACTTTTGTGGCTGGCAAACGTCCTTGGGAGGTTAAGTGCGACATTGCTCTCCCTTGCGCAACTCAGAACGAACTCAATTGTGATGATGCCAATATGCTCATAAAGAATGGTTGCATCTGCGTGGGCGAGATAAGCAATATGGGTTGTACGCTCGAAGCCATTGAGGCTTTTGTGAACAACAAAAAGATTTTTGCTCCAGGTAAGGCCGTTAATGCTGGTGGTGTGGCAACTTCAGGTCTCGAAATGAGTCAGAATGCTATGCACATCAGTTGGACCGCCGAAGACGTTGATAAGCATTTGCATAATATTATGCACAACATACATAAGCAATGCGTTCAGTATGGTCAGCAGCCCGACGGCTATGTCAACTATGTGAAAGGAGCAAATATTGCTGGCTTCATGAAAGTAGCTAAGGCTATGATGGCACAAGGGATTGTGTGAAAAGGATGCTTGTGCTGACTGTTCGTCAGGCTCATGAATAAATACGAAGAGAGCGGCCTCAATGGTTGCTCTCTTTGTTGTTTTTACATGGATTTATCTGTTTATACTGCAAAAAAGTCTCCTTGGAACCCGTTTTTGCAGTAGTAAGAATAAATAGTTCAATTCTAAATAAGATATTTATCAAATTAGAGGCTTATCTTTGCGTGAAACAAAAAAATGGCCTATGTCTCATCAAGAAATAGAAAAGATTCTCGCAGAAGTCGGCATTCGGCCTACGTCGGTGCGACTGCTTGTGTATGAGGCTATTTCTAAGATAAATCACACTTTCTCGCTTGCCGATTTAGAGAAAGAGAACATCAACCTTGAGCATAGTAGCATTTTTCGTACACTCACGCTTTTCCACGAACATCATCTCATTCACGAGGTAGACGATGGTAGCGGCTCTACTAAGTACTGCTTATGCACGGGTCACGGTATTTGTCATGAGGGTGAAAGCCATCTGCATTTCTTTTGCGTGAAGTGTCATACCACCTTCTGTATTCGTGAAAATAACCTGCCGCAAATTTCTATGCCAGAGGGATATACTGTTATGAGTACAAACTTCCTTGTGAAAGGCGTTTGCCCGCAGTGTGCGAATAAGAGTTCCAAGTGACTTTTGCAACTTAGTTGCAACTAATCCGCAGTAACTATGCATCAAAAAATAATTGATGTCATGGAATACATATTTACACTCCTCAACCTGACGGGCGAAATGGCGCCATATCTGCTACTTGGCTTCTTGATTGCCGGCTTGTTGCACACCTTCGTTCCGCAAAATCTTTATGCTCAGCATCTTGGTAAACCAACAATGGGTTCGGTGTTGAAAGCAGCACTTTTAGGCATTCCGTTGCCGCTCTGCTCATGCGGTGTGATGCCAACAACAGCATCGTTACGCAAAGATGGGGCGAGCAAAGGCGCTTGCGTGTCGTTCCTAACAGCTACGCCTCAAACTGGCGTCGATAGCATATTGGCTACGTGGTCGCTAATGGGTCTGCCTATGGCTATAATCCGCCCAATAGCGGCATTGTTTACGGCTCTTTTCGGCGGTTGGCTTGTAAATAAATATGACGATAATAACACTCATAAAACTAATATTGATGCACCCAAATGCGACTGCGGATGCGATGACCATTGCGCTGATGATGAGCATATTACATTTTCGAAAAAACTTATAAATGCCTTCAAATATGCATTCATCGAGATGATGGCCGACATAGGCAAATGGCTTATTGTTGGTTTGCTTATTGCGTCGCTCATAACTGTTTTTGTGCCAGATAGTTGGCTTGCTGTATTTGCAGGTAATCCTTGGCTTAGCTACTTACTCGTGATGCTCATCGCCATACCTATGTATATATGCGCAACTGGTTCAATACCTATTGCCGTGTCGCTACTTATGAAGGGCATCACGCCGGGCGCAGCACTCGTTATGCTTATGGCTGGTCCGGCAACGAATATCGCGTCGCTGCTCATTGTGTCGAAGATTCTCGGCAAGCGCACCACCATTCTCTACGTAATATCTATTGTGCTTGGCGCGCTCGGTTTTGCTGTAATTATCGACTACCTATTGCCATCGGCATGGTTTGCATTGCCACAAACCATTTCGGCTGACATCTGTTGCGCCGAAGAGGTGCTGACGCCATTCCAGATAGTTTGTGAAGTCATCTTAGGAGCAATGCTCGTCTATGCGCTCATAATACATAGGCACAACCATCACCATCATCACCACGAAGACGATGATTGCTGCTGCGAGTGTGAAGCAGAGAATAGACTGGTGTTCAGCGTGAAAGGTATGAATTGCAGCCATTGTGCAGCCAATACCAAGAAAGCCATTCAGTCGGTTCGTGGCGTCACCGATGTTGATGTCGATCTCGCAGGAGCAAAAGCTTATGTATCAGGTAGTGACATAAATACCGATGAAATAATAAAAGCCGTAAGCGAACTTGGTTTTGAAATAGAACAAGAGAGCTAACTATGTCATTGATATAAATATGAGAGCCTCACCTAAAAAGTGAGGCTTTTTTTGTGCCCCTATTTTAGGTCGAAACTAAAAAATAAGCTATTTTAGCACGATTTTTTGAGATGAGAGTCGATTTTCGACACCCCATCGACGAAACAATAACATAAAGAAAAAACAACTCAAAATGGCTTCAGAAGAAGAAGTATTAGGAGAAAGAATTATTCCGGTAAAAATTGAGGAGCAAATGAAAACGGCCTACATCGACTATTCGATGTCCGTTATCGTTTCCAGAGCACTCCCTGATGTGCGCGATGGTTTGAAACCAGTACACCGTCGTATCCTCTACGGCATGAACGAGATACACGTTACAGCTAATTCCCCGACAAAGAAATCTGCACGTATCGTAGGTGACGTACTCGGTAAGTATCACCCACACGGCGACTCGTCTGTCTATGGCGCGCTTGTGCATTTGGCTCAGCCTTGGGCTTTGCGCTATCCGCTTATCGACGGTCAAGGTAACTTCGGTTCTATGGACGGCGACCAACCAGCTGCCATGCGTTATACCGAGGTACGTATGCGCAAAATTGCCGAAGATATGCTCGTCGACATCGAGAAAGAGACTGTCGACATGGTGCCAAACTTCGATGAATCGCTCGTCGAACCAACCGTATTGCCAACGCGCATCCCATATCTTTTGGTTAACGGCGGGCAGGGTATTGCTGTAGGTATGGCTACTAATATGCCACCTCACAACATGCGTGATGCTATCAATGCTGTAATTGCATATATCGACAATCCAGATATTGAGATTGAGGAACTCATCAAAGTGATAAAAGCTCCTGATTTTCCTACAGGTGCTACTATCTATGGTTATCAAGGTGTTAAGGATGCTTACCTCACAGGTCGTGGTAGAATAGTCATTCGTTCAAAATGCGAATTTGAGCAGATTCACGGCCACGATTGCATCATTGTTACTGAGATTCCTTATATGGTAAATAAAGCCGAGATGATTATGCGTATTGCCGACCTTGTGCAAGAAGGCAAACTCTCGGAAATCTCCAATATCAACGATGAATCAGACCAACGCGGTCTTCGTATTGTTATAGAACTCAAGCGCGATGCTGTGCCAAACATTGTTCTTAATCATTTGTATAAGAACACAGCACTTCAGTCGAGCTTCGGTGTAAATAACGTTGCTATCGTCAAAGGTCGTCCTAAGATTCTCAACCTCAAGCAGATAATCGAGTGCTTCTATGAGCATCGTATGGATGTTGTAGTTCGTCGTACTAAATACGAGAAACGCGAGGCTGAGAAACGCGCTCACATCTTGCAAGGTTTGATTATAGCTAGCGATAATATCGACGAAGTTGTACGTATTATTCGTGCCGCCGATTCGCCCGACAAAGCTAAATCTGACCTTATTGCTCGCTTCGGTCTTGATGAGATTCAGGCTCAAGCAATCGTAGATATGCGTTTGCGTCAACTCACTGGACTTGAACAAGATAAACTCCGCGCTGAGTTCGACCGCCTTGAGAAACTTATCGCCTACCTTACCGATTTGCTTGCAAATGAAGATTTACGTAAGGGCGTAGTGAAAAAAGAACTTGAAGAAATTGCCGAAAAATATGGTGATGAACGTCGTACTAACATTGAGTACACCGCCGAGGAATTCAACCCTGAAGATTTCTATGCCGATGAAGATGTTGTAGTAACAGTTTCGCACGTTGGCTACATCAAACGTACGGCACTTAGCGAATTCAAGTCGCAAAGTAGGGGAGGGGTTGGCTCAAAAGGCTCAAGCACTCGCGACCAAGACTTCATTGAGCATCTCTATTCTGCTAAGATGCACGACACCATGATGTTCTTCACCAAATCGGGTCGCTGCTTCTGGAAGAAAGTTTACGACATTCCTGAGGGCAACAAAGCTTCAAAAGGTCGTGCTATACAGAATTTGCTCAATATCGAAACAGGCGATTCTGTCAAAGCATTCATCACCGTTCGTGGCTTAAACGATACCGATTACACCAATTCGCACTACATAATTATGGCTACTAAGCGAGGCATAATCAAGAAATCGCTCCTTGCCGATTACTCGCGTCCTCGCCAGAATGGTATCATAGCTATATCTATAAAAGATGGTGACGAATTGCTACGTGCAACACTCACCGATGGCGATTCCGACTTGATGATGGCTACACTACGTGGTCGTGCAATACGCTTCAACGAGAATAAGATTCGTTGCATTGGTCGTACAGGCGCTGGTGTTCGCGGCATCACACTCGAGTCGGATGACGATGCTGTGGTTGGCTTCGTTTCGCTTCCACAAGACTCTACCGATAATGTATTCGTACTCTCGGAGAAAGGCTACGGT
>JAEEGL010719765.1_pt1 | contig 14673 bp, 11 predicted proteins | sample 9134231 | NCBI WGS metagenome assembly JAEEGL01 (sample SAMN16246548, study PRJNA631951) | gut metagenome | biome: gut microbiome; feature: rumen; material: fiber-attached | host: Bos | place: Iran: Karaj | collected 2018-10 | reverse complement strand
TTTCAAATACTACAGCCATGATTAATTCTCCTTTCCTGCAAGCTTGCGAATCTCGCCAAGTACTTCGGCAGGTGTGGGAATGATACCACCTGTACGTCCGAAGAATTCAACATCCTTACGACCGTTGACTACAAGCTTGACATCATCGATCATCTGTCCCTTGTTCATTTCAACGCAAAGGAACTTCTTGGCTTTATCAATATTCTTCTCGATAGTCTTGTCAGGGAAAGGCCAGAGTGTGATGGGACGGATAAGACCTGCCTTGATACCCTCTGCTCTTGCCTGCATAACTGCACTTCTTGAAACACGTGAGCTTGCGCCGAAAGCAACTACGAAGATTTCAGCGTCATCGCACATAAACTCTTCAGCTCTCTGCTCGTTCTCTTTAATCTTAGCGTAACGCTCATATCTCTCGTTGATAAGATTTTCGAGTTCTTCGGGCTGAATATATAATGAGTTGATAATGTGTTTCTTTCTCTTGTTCTGGTGACCGTTTGTAGCCCAGGGCTTGTCAGCGATGGGTTCGTCCTTCTTTGTGGGGAATTCTACGGGCTCCATCATCTGTCCGAGCATACCGTCGGAAAGAATCATTGCAGGAACTCTGTATTTTTCGCCTACTTCATATGCGAGGGATACGAAGTCAACCATTTCCTGAATTGTTGAAGGAGCAAGTACGAAAAGCTGGAAGTCGCCGTGACCTAAAGCTTTTGTAGCCTGCCAGTAATCTGACTGTGAGGGCTGGATACCGCCGAGTCCGGGGCCGCCTCTCTGTACATTTATAATAAGAGCGGGAAGATCGGAACCACCGATGTAAGATACACCTTCTGATTTAAGTGAAATTCCGGGTGAGGATGAAGATGTCATAGCTCTGACACCTGCACTTGTTGCTCCCAAAACCATGTTAATTGCCGCTACTTCCGATTCTGCCTGAAGGAATACACCTCCTTCTTTGGGAAGTCTCTTTGACATATATGCGGCTACCTCTGTCTGAGGTGTTATAGGATAACCGAAGTAATGTTTGCAGCCGCACTGGATAGCAGCTTCGGCAAGTGCTTCGTTACCTTTCATCAAAACTTTCTCTGCCATTTATACTTTCCTCCTATCTTTCTACCGTAATTGCCACATCGGGACACATAATCGCACATGAAGCACATCCTACGCACTGTGACTCATCTTTCATAGTGGACGGATGGTAACCTTTAGCATTAATATGGTCTGTCGCAAGTTCCAATAAATTCTTAGGACAAGCTTCAACGCAAAGACCGCAACCTTTACATAAGGTTTCGTTAATTGTCACTTTTGCCATAGTATTTATCCTCTCTTTCCCTATCGTTCCTTTTTGCCGTATTTATATATAATATGCCTTAATTTACAGTATGTAAACAAAAAAAATGTTAAACTTTAATGAAAATCATTCCCACGGAGCCTTCACGTAAATCTCTATCGGGAAGAACAGCTCGTCGGAGGATTCTATCTTCTCTTTTGTCTTTCCGTCCTCAAGAAGAAAAGCGGGAATTGTCGTTCCCATAAAAGGAAGACCGAGTTTCTCAGCCACTTCCTTTGCATAAGGAATGGATTCTTCTATAATCTCAAGAGTGCTTTCTTTCTTTAAGTGGGAATTGTTTATTACTTCCGTGGCATGGCATCTTGAAGCCGCTTCGATTTCTTTTAAAATCTCTACCGTATCGTCAACTTCGGAAGTAAGGTTTCTGTATTTATTCACAAGATATGTCATTTTGTAATCGATTGCCGAAATCTGTGATGCGTATCTTCCGAGCACTACCGCACCTGCGTCATCGCCGCCAAGATCAAGCACTACATCCCTGTCCGTTTCAAACATAAGGTTTAAGTCAGCGGGAAGAGCCGGTGTTTCAACGTTCGTGTTGGCAAAAAGCGGAGCGATTACCTGAATGCCTTTCTCCTCGAGCATATCCTTATAGCCGGACGAAAGGAAATAAGGGTTTACAAGGTCGAGATCCACAAGCATTACTTTTCTTCCCCTGCCTGCCATATCAAGCGCAAGGTTAATGGAATAATTGCTTTTTCCGCAGCCATAATGACCGCATATAATATTAAATGTTCTTTCGTTCATTCTTTTTACCGTTCAAAAAAATTGTGATCAAGGATTAAATATCGGACATACATTGATATTCGCGAGAGATTCTTCCGTAAAAGACATTTCATTATACGGCGAACCAGTACATACCTTATTTATATTAAAAAATTATCGCGTCTATGATAACACAGCAAATTTTATAAATCAAGAAGCATATTATTGTGAATTCTTGCTATTTTCAAAGTTTTTTGTTAGAATGATAGAGCATATTTTTCAGGAGGTTATTTCCAATGACCAATTTATTGTTAATTAATACATTCTCCATCGTAATGCTTTCCATTACGGGAGTTTTACTTATAGGTGTTATCGTTCTCTTCTTCCTTGGCAAAAGACTCGACAAGAAAAACGCCGAGCAGCAGAAAATCATGGAAGAGAATAAGCAGAGCGTATCAATGCTTATCATCGACAAGAAGAAAATCAGATTCAAAGATGCGGGATTTCCCCAGTACGTTGTGGACCAGGCTCCGAAGATGTCGAGACTTATGAAAGTTCCCGTTGTCAAAGCAAAGATCGGTCCTCAGATAGTTACCTTAATCGCAGACGACAAGATCTTCGATTCGATTCCCGTTAAAAAGGAAGTTAAAGCCGTATTAAGCGGAATGTACATTATTTCCGTAAAAGCAGCACACGGCAAGGTTGAAGCAGCTCCCCAGAAAAAGAAAAGCGCTTTCAAGAAGATGGTTGAAAACCTTCAGGAGAAAGCAGGAGCAAATCCTATCAAGAAGAAATAAAACTATTTTATATATGGAAAGAAGCGAATGCAGTGCATTCGCTTCTTTTTTGCTGTATGTTAAAATGAAATATTATAAAACTCTTCATCTCATGATTATGTTTTCAGAATCATATTCCTGCAATTTCGCAAGACTTATATTTGAATTGAAGTTAAATATTATACTCCACTTCAATCTTCATCTCGCAGTGATTTAAACTCTCGTAGCCCTGCATTATGTCGTAATCGATTTCAAGAACAAGTCTGTCGGCTATTTCGTTTAAAACAAACTCATGACAGATAATATCGATATTGATATCCCCGTAAGCCGTACTGTAAACAGAGCTTGTACTTTCATCCGGAGTAATCAGCATGCTTGTATTTACCGCACCCGACTTTGTATAAAGAAGCTTTCTGTCGCTTATCGTCAGGGTGTTTATTATATCGTATTTGCTGTCTTTATCTTTTTCATAGTATGTAATGCTGATGCTTCCTCTTTTTTCGGTCGCAACGCAGTCATGCACTTCTTCCGTGGGTTCCTCACCGTCCATCGAGGAAGTAATTCGTATCTGTGCTTTCTTTCTGACCTCATCGCTGCTTAAATCTTCAAAGCATGTAACAACCACATCTCCGACTTCCTCAAGCGTTCTGAGTTCGACTGCCGCCCTTTCGGCATTTGCCTTGTTGTCAAAAAGACCGAATACCGTAGGACCGCTTCCGCTCATAAGAGATTTCATCGCACCGTGTGCATTCATTATGTCTTTTAATTTCTGAACAAACGGATAATCCTTTAATGTAACATTCTCTAAGATATTTTCTATATTGGAAGTAATTCCCTTAATGTCTTTTCTGTTGATTGCATCAATTACTGAATCAATATCCGGATGGTTCTTTATATTCTCAACATGAAGGTTCGCATATACATATCCCGTTGATACGCCGAATTTCGGTTTGGCAATAAGGACAGTGCACGGAGGAACATCAGGTAATTTAGTGAGTTTTTCTCCGATTCCTTCAGATAGATATGTGCCGCCGTAAATACAGTAAGGTACATCCGCTCCGATCTTTACTCCCAGTCTGCAGAGTTCTTCTTCGGTAAGTCCGAGACCGAAAAGTTTATTAAGACCCCTGAGGGTTGCTGCGGCATCTGAACTTCCGCCTGCCATACCTGAAGCCATTGGAATATTCTTTATAAGTTTAATATCAACGCCCTGTCTGATATTGTATTTTTCCATCATCAGATTGGCTGCTTTGATAATAAGATTTGTTCCGTCAAGCGGCAGATTATCGACATCTGCGATTAAATTGACTCCCTCGGTCGATGGATTGGTTGAGAACGTAATTTCATCGCAGATACCTATTGTCTGCATAACCATTTTTACTTCATGGTATCCGTCTTCTCTTCTTCTCAAAACATCAAGTCCGAGATTTATTTTTGCATATGCTTTTTCTTTTACGGTTTTGCTTATTGCCATTTGTTTACCCGAATCTTTCCTGTCTTACCTGTCAGTTAATGCTGTAACCGAATCGAACTTCCTTTTATATTTCCGAATATGCTTTCAATTACGGTCAGCATTCCTTTTATATATCCGAATGTGCTTTAAATTACGGTCGGCATACCTTTTGAATTAAATATATTAACCGCCGGATGCTCATATTAAACACATCCGATAATCTCATTGATATCCGAAATGTTGTGAGTCATCATGTATTTTTCTATTCCTTCTTTAACCTCAACGGTTGCATAAGGATTCATGAAATTAGCCGCACCGACAGCTACTGCAGTTGCGCCTGCCATCATAAATTCAATTGCGTCCTCGCCTGTCATGATTCCGCCCATTCCGATGATGGGAATCTTAACAGCCTGAGCGCACTGATAAACCATTCTTACCGCAACGGGTTTTACGGCAGGGCCTGACATTCCGCCCGTTTTGTTAGCGAGGATAAATCTTCTTCTTTCAATATCAATCTTCATACCGGTAATTGTATTGATTAAAGAAATCGCATCGCTTCCCGCAGCTTCTGCTGCCTTTGCCATTTCTGTAATATCCGTTACGTTGGGACTTAATTTCATGATAATGGGTTTCTTTGAAACCTTTTTGATTCTGTCCGTGATGTTGAAAAGAGCATCTGCTTTCTGTCCGAATGCAATCGCTCCTTCTTTTACATTGGGACATGAAACATTGATTTCAAACATATCCACGTTTTTGTCATTAAGTCTTTCAACAGTTTCTATATAATCTTCGACACTTTTTCCGCAAACATTAACGATTACCTTCGTATCGTATTTTGCAAGGAAAGGAAGGTCTCTTTCTATCATCACGTCAACGCCGGGATTCTGAAGTCCGATGGCATTGAGCATTCCGCCGTATACTTCTGCAACTCTGGGTGTGGGATTTCCTTCCCAGGGAACATTGCTTACGCCTTTGGTAACCACTGCTCCGAGTTTGTTAAGATCAACGAACATGGAATATTCCATTCCCGATCCGAAAGTTCCCGATGCCGTCATTACGGGATTTTTAAATTCTACGCCGGCTATTGTAACTTTAGTATTCATCAGATATCCACCTCCTCGGCATCAAATACGGGCCCTTCAGTACATATTCTTCTGTTGTTTACGTTTGAATGATCGTCTTTCTTTACGGTCTTGCATACGCATCCGAGACACGCACCAATACCGCAGGCCATTCTTTCTTCAAGAGAAATGTATGCTTTGATTCCGTTTTCTTCTGCGTATTTTTTGATGGCGCGAAGCATGGGCATCGGTCCGCAGGCCATAATGATATCCGGCTTAAGATAGATGCTTGCTCTTAACGCATCAAGAACATTTCCCTTTACTCCGATGCTTCCGTCTTCACTTGCAAGATAAACCTTGGAATACTGCATGAATTCGTCGGAAAGGAATGTATCTTTGTTTCTGTATCCGAGGAATGAATGAACATCGTTTCCTTTTAATGCTTTGGCAACGCCGAGCATGGGAGGAATTCCGATTCCGCCGCCCATTAAAACAACGCATTTGCCTTCAGCTTCCTCAATGGGAAATCCGTTACCGAGATTTGCAAGGACTCTTACTGTATCGCCTTCTTTTAAAGAAGAAAACTCTTTTGTACCTTTGCCTGCAACTCTGTAAACAAATCTTGTTGCGTTATCCTTTGTCTCGCAGATACTTATGGGACGCATAAGAAGCGTATCCTTTGAGTTGGGGAATATACCCGCGAACTGTCCGGGATTGGCCGCCTTGGCACCCTTGTTTTCAATCAGCAGACTGAATATTCCGTCTGAGATTTCTTCCTGTGAAATTACTTTTCCTTCATCAATTCCTCTGTAAAACATGCATCCTCCATAAATCATGTGTTTTTATATTTTCTAGAATCATTTTTTCCTTTTCGATTAATGAAAAAATTATTCCTTAACCTATTGATCAGTTTCGGCTCGATACAAGATCCGTCCTTACTTTCCGTATACGATTTTTCCGTTACATATTGTCATTCGTATTCTTCCGGTAAGTTCCTCGCCGATAAAAGGTGTGTTGTGCGATTTTGAATGAATATCGTTATCACTCACAGTCCATTTTTCGTTTAAATCGGCGATTGTTATATCCGCTGACTTTCCGGGTGTAAGTGTTCCTCTGTCAAACCCGTAAAGACATGCGGGATTGACCGTAAACTTTGAAACAACATCTTTAAGACTCATTCCCGCTTCATTTACAAGATGTGTAACTGCCAGTGCAAATGCGGTCTCAAGTCCGATCATTCCGCTCGGTGCTTCCGTTATGCTTTTTGCTTTTTCTTCCAAAGCATGAGGAGCATGATCCGTTGCGATAATATCTATTGTTCCGTCTTTTAATCCTTCAATAATTGCCTGTCTGTCTTCTTCCGTTCTAAACGGAGGATTGAGTTTTGCCAGTGTTCCTTTCGCAATCAGTGCATCTTCCGTAAGCGAAAAATGCTGTGGTGTTGCTTCCGCATGTATATTCTTTCCGCCTGCGTTCTTTGCTTTTCTTACAAGTTCAACACCTTCCTTTGAAGATATATGCTGAACATCAAGAACTCCGTTTGTTTCAAGCGCTATCTTAATATCTCTTTCGATTAAAGAGGTTTCTGCTTCTCTCGGTGCCCCGTAAACTCCGAAATGTTCGGAAGCTTTTCCGTGGTTGATTCCGTTATTTTTAATGAGCGTTTTGTCTTCTTCGTGAAGACTTATAGGAAGTCCTTTTGCTCTCAAAAAAGCTCCCCTTAAAATATTCTCATCCATAAGGGGAATTCCGTCATCCGTAAATCCGACAGCACCGTGTCTGATAAGCTCGTCGAAATCAGTTAACTTCTCTCCCTTAAGACCGTAAGTTACGCTTCCGCATGACTCAACTTTTATATCTGTTTTTCTGCCTTTATCCAATACGTAATCAAGTGTCTCGGCATTATCCACAGTCGGCTTCGTGTTGCACATAAGAACCACAGTGGTATATCCGCCTGCTGCCGCTGCCTTTGCACCTGTCAGAATGTCTTCCTTATACTCGAATCCGGGATCGCGGAAATGCGAATGCACATCTATAAATCCCGGCATTACGGTAAGACCTTTTGCTTCAATAACTTCAGCACCGGCGTATTTTTCTTTTAACTCATCTAAAGAAAGATTTCCTTTTATTCTGATGCAATAATTCTTTTCTTCATCAGATTGATATTCTTTCTTTGTCTCTGAATTCTCAGCCTTCTCTCCGGTATCAGAAACCTTTTCAATTATTCCGTTATCGGCATCATAAAGAACCACCGCTTCAATTATTTCGCCGTCAATATAAACGTCTCCGGTTCCTTCGATACCGTTAGCAGGATCCGTAATGAATCCGCCTTTTATAATCGTCATTTTCAGTCCTCTTGCTTACTCTTCTTCGTTTACAAAATAGAATCCGAATTCGTCTATGCCGTCTTTGTAAACTTTTGCTTTTCTTCCGTTATATACGCTTACGGCAAACATATTTGTTCCCATGTTTCTTATATAAACTTTCTTCTTTGAAACGGGAATATAATTAAGGTCAACACTGCTGCCGATTTCTTTTACGTTCTTTCCGTTGTAAAGATTGATTTTGTAGAAGCCGTCGGCATCCTTAACCTGATAAGCAAATACATAGTAACTTCCATATGCGGTTTTCTTAACGCTTCCCGTCGAGATGTTTCTTGCCACGAGATTTCCGTCGCAGTACAGATCAAGAAGTCCGCTTCCGTCGTTCTTTGTTACGAATGCTTTCTTGTCTCCGATATATTCGACATTTTCGATATTGGTTTCCTCGCAAACCGCTTTCTTTGAGAAACCTATGCCTTTATACGATACCGAATAAAGAGTTGTTGAACCGTTCTCTTTGCTTCTGGCCGTGAAATAAACTTTTTTAACTTTGCCGTCAACGCCGACAACATCAATGGGATCTGCTTCATCCAATCCGTTTATCTTAAGTGCGCTTCCGTCTTTTATGAGATAGAAAGTACCGTCGCCCTTACGCATGATAAATGCCGCTTCGTTAAACTCTTTTCCCATCATTTTCTTGCAGTTGTCGCTGACCTTTTTAGCCTTCAAACTGTTCTCTCCGAAATACCAGAGATCTTTTGAACCGTCCTCGAAATATACCTTGGCTTTTTCGGAATTCGCAGGGAAATAATAAGATATCGAATCAGTTGTTATCGTTACTGTTTTCTTACCCTTTTTGTTCATGCATAACGCACCGTCTTTTGAATAAATGATTCCGGTCTGTTTTTCATTGACATGTAAAAGAGCAGTAATGTTTTCTTCAATGAGTTTAATCGATTCTTTATCGGTAACATTCATCTGATAAATCTTCGCGTCGTATGTTTCTAAAATAATCTTTTTGCCGTTAAGGAAATATGAACGCACATTCTGAGAAAGAAGTTCGGTATCGTTTTTCTTTGCGTTGTATAAATACAGATTGTCGTTTACTTTGTAAAGAAGTTTGTTCTTTCCGATGGTTTCATATTTCTGCACATTTTCGGCGATATCTTTTTTGCCTTTGCCGTTTGAATTGCAAACCTTTAAGATTTTTGCCTGGCCGTTGTCGATTTCGAAATAGAAATTCTTTCCGTCATAAAGTATCGCGGGATTCTGATAATTATCGGGATCCTTAACTGCATTTTCACCTGCTTCGATAATCACATTGTCTTCGATAAGACCTTTTGTGCAGTAGCCCTGAGTTGTACGGAAAACTACTTCACCGGAAGTAATTTTCTTATATTCGTTAGTCTTGATAATGCCTATTGCTGCCGTAACGATTACGATAACCGCACAGACTGCAATAATAATTGCGATAAGCTGCTTTTTCGCACTTTTCTTTTCCTGCTGGTCAGCTGTCAGATTCTGTCCGTCGGATGCTTTTTTGTTCTTTTTCTTTTTGCCTTTTTCTTCAGTTTCGGTAACCGCTTCCGTTACAGCCGCACCTTCAGTCGGAGTTTCGGCTGTCTTGCTTAAATTCTTAATATTTCCTATAGGATTGTCATCACTGTTAAAAGAAGTATTCTTGAAAAGTTTTTCTTCTCTTTTTGTAAACGAATCTTTTTTGTCTTCATTCATCAAAGCATCCAGAATACGGTTGAATTTCATACCATTCGATGCCTTAAGCAAAACCGTATCGTCTTTTTTGATAAACGTATCGAGTTTTTCGATTGTCTCTTCAACGCTTTCAAAATAAAGAACGTTTGTAAATTCCTTGTCTGCTGCTGCCGTGAAGGCTTTATCATACATTTTCTTTGAAAGAGTTCCTACGCAGACAATCGTATTAATATCTTTATTGGCAGCATATTCTCCGATTTCTTCATGACTTTTGTCTTCGTTCTCACCCTGCTCGTACATATCACCGAGAATTGCAACAGTGGGAGTTACCGCCTCGGTAAGAAGATCGAGTGCGGATTTCATTGATTCGGGACTTGCATTGTAGCAGTCATCTATAATCGTTATTCCGTTTTTCTGTATAAGATTGTTTCTTCCCTGAATAGCCTTAACGCATGAAATACCGAAGCTTATATCCTCGGCAGAAAGATTGAGAATCTTTGCAACGCTTACTGCAGCAAGCGCATCATATACCATATGCTTTCCGGCAAGAGGAATGCTTATGCTGAAAATTCCGTCCTTATCCTGCACGGTACATTCGCTTCCCCACAAACCTCTGTTCAAAACCTTTGTGGGATGAACGTCATTATTTTCGTCAAAGCCGTATTTAACAGGCTTTTTGCCTTTTACATCTTCAATCTTTGCGAGTCTTTCGTCATCACCGCAGACAACAACGCAGCCGTCTTCTTTCATGTGTTCGAAGATTTCCGTCTTTGCCTTGAAAACTCCGTCAAGCGATCCGAGTGTTTCGAGGTGGCATTCGCTGATATTCGTGATAACGCAGATGTCGGGCTTTGCCATTTCGGAAAGAATAGTCATCTCTCCGAATTCGCTGATTCCCATTTCCAGAACTGCGATTTCATTTTTTTCCTTGATATTTAAAATCGAAAGGGGAAGACCGATAAGATTGTTCTGATTTTTATCGGTTTTGTAGACACTGTATTTCTGAGAAAGTACAGTGGCAATAAATTCTTTGGTAGTGGTTTTTCCGATACTGCCCGTAACGCCGACTACCTTTATCGAAAGACTCTCTCTGTAGTAGCGTGCAATGCTTCTTAAAGCTTTGATTGTATCTTCGACTACGATACAGATACCGTCTTCGCCTTCGGGCACTCTTTCGCAGACTACAGCAAGCGCACCGTTGTCAAAAGCCGATTTGATATAATCATGTCCGTCTGTTTTTTCGCCCTTAAAAGCAAAGAACAGAAAGCCCTTTTCAACTTTTCTCGAATCAATGGCCGCTCCTGCTATTTTTTTATCTTCGAAGCCCTCGCCGTTTACTATTTTCCCGTTACAGGCGAGTGCAATACTTTGAACTGTTAACATTTAATTCCCCTCCGAAAAAGGTTTAACCTTTATTCATACTTCTTAAGTGAAATCTCTATAATCTTCTCGCAGAGAGAAGGAAAATCGATACCGACTGCAAGTGCTTCCTGAGGAAGAAGCGAGATGGGTGTCATACCAGGAATCGTATTTGCCTCAAGGCAGTATTCCTGTCCGTTCTCATCAAGAAGAAAATCGATTCTGGCATATGCTTTTAAGTGAAGTGCTCTGAAAGCTTTCTCTGCACTTTTCTGAATTCTCTTCGTGATATCCTCTTCAAGATTTGCGGGGCAGGTTTCCTTTGTGCTTCCTGCCTGATATTTGTTCTTATAATCGTAAAAACCTTCAAGCGGTTCTATTTCGACAAGGGGCAATGCCTTTCCGTCAAGAATACCGCATGTAAACTCTCTGCCCTTAACGAACTGCTCAAGAAGAACATGGTTATCAAGCTTAAAGCAATTTTCAACTGCTTCTTTTGCTTCGTCTTTGTTGTCAACGATGAAAACACCTACGCTCGAACCGCCGTTGGGTGCTTTGACAACCATAGGAAATCCGATTTCTTTAAATCCTTCTTCAGCCTCTTCTTTCGAATAAATGCTGAACGCTTTCGGTGTCGGAACGCCGTTCATTATAAGGAAATCCTTGGTAATGCTCTTATCCATACAGATTGCACTGCTAAGATAATCCGTTCCGGAATATTTTACTTTGCAAAGATCGAGCGATGCCTGGATTTTACCGTCCTCACCTTTGGCACCGTGAAGAGCCAGAAATACGAAATCAGCCTTAAGACAGATTTCTTTTACGTTCTTTCCGAAGAAATCCTTTTCGTCACCCTTTAATGCTCTGATTGCATTTATATCGGGATTCTTTTCGCCGATTTTGCTTATCCCTTCCGCCCAGTCTCTTTTATCTTCAAAAACATGTTCTACATCTACATCATCCACACCAAGATATACATCAAGAAGAACAACATTGTGTCCTTTGCTCTTAAGTGCTTCGTAAACTTCTTTACCGGAAACCAGTGACACATCTCTTTCTGTCGAATCTCCGCCGGCAAGTACTGCTATATTCATAACGATATCTCCTTTTATTCACAATATCCTTATTATTATACTACTTTCTGTATAAACTGTGAACTACTTTGGGTTGTTAGAAAGCATTGAATTAAGGCATCATGTTCACTTTTTACGTCTTTCGGGATATAATTATTTACGTGACTAAATCAACGGCAAAAAGCACTTGTTGACTCATTTAGTCATTATTTTTGGAAATATGCTTAATCAGGGAGAAAATCAATGATTTACGAATTGGAAAATACAGATAAAGTTAAAGATTTGTTCGAAGGCTGGGAAGAGACTCTTATCTATTCATGCCTCCAGAAGGTAATGGGAAAAATTTATGTTACGGATCTCGAAAATCCCGTTTCGGCTCTGGCTTATGTAGGTTGTTTCGGCTTCTTCGCAGGAAAGCCCGACAAGGAAATCACACTCGGTATTCCCGAAGGCTTTTCAATCCTTGCACCCGAAAATATAGAGTGGGAAGAAATGATTGAAAGCTGCTACCCTGATGCAAAAAAGCACACAAGGTATGCCATAAAGAAAGATACCAAATTCGACAAAGACGCATTACAGAAGAATCTCAAACTTCTTCCGGAAGGATATGAAATAAAGACCATTGATTCGGAAATCTATGACAAATGTCTTTTAAATCCCGTTACCGCCGATTTCGTTTCTTCTTTTAAAACCAAAGAGAATTATCTTAAATTGGGACGGGGAGTCGTGATCCTTAAAGACGGTGAAATAGTATCCGGCGCATCTTCATACACTCGTTACAAAGAAGGTATAGAAATCGAAGTTGACACAGCAGAATCCGAACGAAGAAAACACCTCGCAATCATCGCCTGCAGCGCTTTAATTCTTAACTGCTTAAAGGAAGGATTGTATCCAAGCTGGGATGCTCAGAACATGAATTCCGTTAAGCTCGCCGAGAAACTCGGATATGAGTTCTCGCATGAATATACCGCATACGAAGTATCGTCTGATAAGCGGACTCATTAATCATAATCTTAATTTCAAAATTATATTTACGAAAAAATCGCTTCGAACAAAACGAAGCGATTTTATTTTCTCCTGTAATGAAAAAGGAAACCGTCGTCGGAGTTCTCCGTGACCGTTTCCTATTTCAACTTTTCTAAATTCATTTCGACACCTCATCGATCCTAAGCACCGACAACCGACTAATGTCGATTACAGTAATTTCGGAGGATAATCTTCATGATTCCTGTCCCCCACTTTTTCTAAATCTACTTGATCTTAATTCCTACCTCTGTATCCGATCAATCCGTCTTCTAATCTTCAAATTTCTTGTCACAGAATTTAACAAAAAACGTCACTTTTTTATTAATGTTATTTTTAAGAAAACAAGAAAATTAAATTTTAGAATTCGGATCAAAATTCAACTTCGCCAGCAATCTTAATCTTTCGATTTAAAAGGTTAACTGTTTATTTCCTTTTGATGTATTAAATATACCACAATTTTTTTATTAGAAAAGAGGTTTTTCATCAATAAATAATATTTTGACACGAACTAAATTCTATTGTAATTAATAAGACATCCTTTGAGAATAATCTGTCTTTCTTCGTCCGTAAGTTCACCGATTTGCATGGTGAATTTCTTAAGTTCGCCGTCCTTTACAACGTATGCTTCGATGTTCTCTTTCTTCTCTTCTACAGCCTGTTTGATGCCGGGAAGGAAGATATAATCAAGGTTCTTGAAAGGAAGATCACCCTTCTCAATAAGGAAAGGAAGCATACCCCAGTTAATGAGGTTGGAACGATAACGCTTTGTAGCATATTCGTTGGCAATGTTTGCCCAGCCGCCGAGAACTTTCTGGCAGCTTGCAGCCTGTTCTCTTGCAGAACCGTCACCGGGTTTTACGGCGAAGATTGTTGAACCTACACCGAGGTTGTCATGATCTACGTTTGTGAATGTCTTTTTAACAACAGACATTACTTCGCCTACTTCGGGTACAGCCTTGCCTGCGCACTCGCCTGCTTCAAGAGCCTTCTGTGCAACCTGAACTGCTTTTGCACGGCCTACGTACTCGGGATCCTTTCTCGAAAGAGCAAATTCAGCAAGTCCGAGAGGATTTGAACGATAACTTGAAGTCTCGCCCGAAGGAATAAGTTCATCTGTTGTTGTAACGGGATCGTGAATCTCAGATACAACTTTTAAGAGCAGGTTCTCAGGTAATGCAGACATCTTGGGCCAGTCCTTGATATTGGGACCAAACTGAATTTCCTGGTTGGGATCTGCAACTCCCTTTGAATCAAATACTCTGTTTTCGTATATTGATTTATCGAAGTGATATTTGTATTTTCCGATTGTACCGTCAAATTCATCTGCTGCCGTAAGAACACCCTTATTTGCAGCAGTTGCAGCGATGGAACGAGCGTCCATAAGTGCAACGGAAGAAATCTGGCCGTTCTGAAGTTTGGAACCTTCTCTGTTGGGGAAGTTTCTTGTTGAATGACGGATACTGAATGCATTGTTAGCGGGTGTATCGCCTGCTCCGAAGCAAGGTCCGCAGAATGCGGTCTTGATAACAGCACCTGCTTCGATGAGATCGGCTGCCCTTCCGTTCTTTACAAGTTCCATGTAAACAGGCATTGATGCAGGATAAACGCTCAATGAGAACTTGTCATTGCCTATATCGGCTCCGCGCAGGATATCGGCCGCATCGCAGATATTTTCAAACCCGCCGCCGGCACATCCTGCTATTATACCCTGATCTATGCGGATCCTTCCGTCTGCAAGCTTGTCGGCAAGCGAATAATTGATGCTGTCGCCAAAGCTAACCCTTGCACGTTCTTCACATTCATGCAGATAATCCGCGGGGCTTGCAAGCACATCCGCGATC
>JAEEGL010038452.1_pt1 | contig 14673 bp, 15 predicted proteins | sample 9134231 | NCBI WGS metagenome assembly JAEEGL01 (sample SAMN16246548, study PRJNA631951) | gut metagenome | biome: gut microbiome; feature: rumen; material: fiber-attached | host: Bos | place: Iran: Karaj | collected 2018-10 | reverse complement strand
CGTAGATATCCGCTGTGCCGGTGTGGAGCAAGCCATCCGCTACCTCACCATCCTGCTGGATATGTCTGATGAGAACAAGAAAGATTTCGATGAACTCATCTTGGAGCGTCGAGGCATCAAGTACTGGATTCACTTTGCGGTCCGTCCTGAGAATAACCGTCGCAAAATCCTCTTCCTGCTGGAATAATCTTCATATTTGCGATTAATCATCATCATTCCCACCACATGGTCTGCGAAGATTGTGTGGTGTTTTTTTTATAAAAAACCAAGTATTTCTTTGGAGTAATTCATATTATTCTTATCTTTGCAATAATAATTGTTTATTTAACAAGGCATAAGATTATAGAAAAGGAAATAAAAAAGCAGGGACGATAACAAATAATAAAGTCGAGGTCAAAAAACGGGAATGTATATGGCATTTGTAGAAATTGGTATTCCATGCATTTGCTTTTCGAATATGGAGTAATTGATTGCTTGCAAAACCTAATTGAAAACGGTGCTATTGTTCAGTTTGAACTTTAGCATCGTCTTTTTTTGATGAATTTCTCAAAAAATAATCGTTGAAAGTATTGAATTATTGAGTGAAATGACATATATTTGCATAGAAGATTGTCTTTTGCGAACAAAGCCTTCGTAAAAGCTTTATACATTTGCAAGCGAAAACTAAAACAACGAAATATGCCAGTAAAGAAGAAGCCAATAGTGAGATACCAGATACTTGACGAGCTTTTAGCCGACAGGTATCACAACTACTCTTGGGATGATTTGACTAATGAGGTCAATCGTCGTTTGGGCGAACTGGGTATGGAGTATGTTGTTCGCAGGACTATTGAGAAAGATGTCGAGTATTTGGAGTATGGCCCTCAATTTGTGGAGATTGAACGATATTCTGCCTCATATCTCGACCAGAGAAGTCTGACTACCAAGAAGAAAAGGTGCCTTAGGTATGCCGACCCCACCTTTTCTATATATAAGAAGGAGATGACCAATGACGAGAAGTACCTTCTGTCAGAAGCCTTGTCCATATTGGGTCAGTTTGATGGCCTCCCCAATTTTGAGGCATTAGAAAAATTGCAGAAGAGCATTGATGTAAAGCCTGAGAGGCAGATAGTGTCTTTTAGCAAGAATCCCCTAGGTGGGCATCCCACCATGTTGGCCGAGTTATTCACTGTTATCTCCAACAAACAGGTAGTGGAAATCCATTATCATAAGTTCGACAGAGCCAATGAGGATGTTCACATCATCAGCCCTTATCTTTTGAAAGAGTATAATAGGAGATGGTATTTGCTGGGGGCTGTCTATTCAGATGATAAGTTGATTAATCTGGCACTCGACAGGATTGTAAAGTGTGTGCCATTGCCCAGTTATATATACAAGGAGTATGATGGCGACATCAACGACCGATTTGAAGATATTGTGGGTGTTACCCTTTATGAGGAGAATCCAGTTGAGAAAATACTGTTTTGGGTAAGCGACAGGTCGAAGGATTATATTGAGACCAAGCCAATTCACGATTCCCATACACCTTGTCGAGGAGCAAAAGAAACTGAGTTAAGACAAAAATACCCTTATTTGAAGGGTGGGGCCTTTTACACGATTCAGTGCAGAAAGAACTACGAGCTTATTCGTGAATTATGTTCATATGGCAAAGACCTTCTGGTTTTAGAGTCGGATGGTGATGTTAAGGATGAGGTTGAGAAAAGAATTCGTGAGATGAATGAAGAATATGCTAAGTTGCGAACATAGATTTCGTAAAAGTATACTATCTTTGCAGCAGAAATAAGGACGTTAAAGATAATAAGACATAATATATGAGAGTAGAAACATTCTTTTCATTTTATGATTTATACGAAGATATACAATCAATATTGATAGACTTGATCTATAGTGATCAAATCTGTGGTCCTTCTAATGAGGATGAAGAACAAGATATGGAACACTCTGCCAAATTAACAGTTTGTTCGCTATTATATAAATCATATGCAGATAAAAATGGAGAAATAGACGTATCAAATGTTGATTTTGAAGAACTCTATGACTCCATGCATAATGCACTATTTAATGAATTTAGTCGTTTCGGTAGAGATAATCATTCCGACTATGATGATTTTTATTAGTTGATTTTGTTAGATAAACGAATTATTCTGAGTTGCGAACTTTGTGTTCGTAAGCGAGTAGTATTTTTGCAGCAATAATAAATTGAATAACGATATGAATACAAATTTAATAATTAAGAATTTCAGAGTATTTGATGAGGATGGCGTGAAAGTTGAAATTAAGCCATTGACAATACTGACTGGTTGCAATAGTTCTGGGAAAAGCACTATTGTCAAAGCTGCATTTTTACTTTATTCATTCATGAAGCAAGTTAGTAATGCTATTGAGAATGGAGATAAATTAGAACTAAACAAATTTAAACTTGATTTTACGTGCTATCCTAATAATTTATTGGGGAGATTTGACAAAGTAATCCCAACAGGTTCTTCTTTTCAAAAAGTGACTTTGGGGTATACAGTTTTTTCGTATATGATTTCCCAAGATGTAGATGTTAATCTCGTTTTTGCAGTAGATAAAAATGATGATCTTAATAATGCTTATCTTGATACTATTTCCATAAGCAATGAAGATGGCGTTTTTTATTTGTCTGATAAAGAAAAAGGTAATTATTGTAATCTTAATATTATCAAGAAATACTGTCCTGATTTCTTGAAGATAGAGTATCTTATTAATACTTACTGCGGATTATATAGTTATTATGATGGTTTTGGGAATAGTTCGTTAACCGAAGAAGAATTTGAAACACAAGTGAAAGCTATGCTGGATATTCTGCGAGGTTTTGGTAAAAACAGAGTTGAAGATATAGCAAGGTATATTCGTTCAAAAAAGAAAGGTTATAAATGTATTGCTACTAAAGACAAACTTGAACTTCTTGATTGGACAGAACAAAATGGGTCATATTTCTTCATACCCGTTTTGGACTATTTGAAAGATATTCCAAAAGATGATATATTATCAAAGGTTAATGAGATACTAGCATCTAATGAACATGACAATGCTTTATTGTCTTCAAGAATTGCCGTTAATTTGGCGACCAATAAGATTATTACTGATTATATCAACTCAGATTTTATTTCTTTTAGCGATTATTTCAAAGACTTCGAAGTTCGTCACTTTGAGTTTATTCATGACAAAGGTAATAATGCTCCATGTATGCTCACAGTTGAGCTGAATCAGAATTATACGACATCTTATCCTGGACGAGGTGGAATTGTATGGGAGTCTGTACCTTTTATTAAAACAGATATAGATCAGGAAACAGAAGAAGAAAAAGAGTTAGCTGTTAAACAAAAAATTGAGAAATGGGAGAAACAGCCTTTAACTTTTGATATGTTGTATGAAGTTGTTATGCTTTGGAATGAAAAGTATACCCAAGAGAAGTGTGTTTATTATAGAGAAGGGCAAGATGTCAAAGTAGGTTCTGGAACTTTTATTAACTACCCTGACGGTTATTATCATTATGCTTTTGGGATGTTGAGTAATTTTGCAAGCAAACTAGCAATGGAAATTATTAATCCTGCAAGCTTCGAAAAAATGTCTTATGTAAGTTCATCTCGTGCTACAGTAAAGAAACTATATTCTCTTGATGAAAAGGATGACTTTACAGAACTGCTTCATAGATATTTTGAAGCTAAGCGCATTTTTGAAGATAAAAAAGACAAGTCATCCAATACACCAGACTATGAAACGAATAGCTTTCTCAATAAATGGATTAAGTTGTTTGGTATAGGACAATCGTTGTCATTCGAACTTGATGAAGAAGGTTTGGGTGTTAAAATTTTTCTGGTTAAATCGGCTGAAGGCCAAGTAAGACTTTTGGCAGATGAAGGCTACGGTATAACACAACTTATCTCTATTCTATTACAAATAGAAACTGCTATTCTTTCTGCCGAAGGAAGAAAGACCTTGAATATTTGGGGTTTATCTACTTTTGATAAATATGACACAAGTGTATTCCATTTTGAAGAGAATACTATTGCTATTGAGGAACCTGAGATTCATTTACATCCTAGCTATCAGTCTAAGTTGGCAGAAATGTTTATTGAAGCATACAACAAATATAATATTCATTTTATGATTGAAACTCATAGTGAGTATTTAATCAGGAAATTACAAACTTTAGCTGCTAGAGGAGTGATAAACTCAGATGAAATATCCATATTATATGTATATAGTCCAAATATTGAGGATCGTCCTCTTTATGTTCCACAGATATTATCAATTGGTATAAAATCAGATGGCAGACTTACGGATAGTTTTGGTCCTGGTTTCTTTGATGAGGCTGATTCCCTTGCAATGGAAATATTAAAATATACTATAAGAAGAAAATGAAACCTTGGGTTATATATTTACAAAAAGGTTTTTGGAAAAACCTTCAGGGCGACACTTCTATCGCAGGTCTTCAATGTATGATGAATGTTTATGAAGCAATCGCGGATGCTAATTTACGTACTGACATTGAGGATGACGTTTGGGATACTGATCCATTTTTAAAACTATTATGGAAAAGATACCTTTCAAATCAATCAGATATCGAACTGTTTGAATGCTTTTCAATAGATAAACTTGAAGATAATATTGAGGATTTATCTGCTGTATATCTAATAGATGGCGATACCCAAACATGTGATAATCTTGGGAAAGAATATGGGATAGAAGTTATTAATAACTCTGAATTACCACGTAAGGAGTATCTTTTTAAAGGTGATGGTTTTTTACTGAAGAAGAATAAAATTTATGAGGATAGATATCTTCAATTTGAGTCTTTAATTCATTATCCTTGCAATTCGATGATATTAATTGATCCATATTTGTTGTCTAACAAAGATAATATTAGAACGAATCTTTATTATTTGTTTGACGCTATTCTTCCCAAAAAGAAACTTCAAGTTGTATTTCAATTGGCTATATTCAGTATGTTAGGGCAAAATAATAATGATGCTTTGTATGTAGAGAATTACCATACTGAGATTTCGAATTAATAAAGGCAACAAGAAAGGGACTTAATTTTTCATTGACTTTATATGCAATAGGAAAAGCTGAAGAGTTTCATAGAAGAATGATTGTTACAAACAATGTTCTTTTTAGCGCAGATGATGGCTTTGACGCTTTTAAAGCAGATGGGCAAGCATCTAAAAATGCATCATTTGACATTGTCTTACCGAGACTTGTGGGGGATTATCGGCAAGATATGAGTAATTATTTAAGATGGATTAGAGTTTCAAAAAACAGAAGCTCTAGGCAATATAATAAACATGTTTGGGGTGAACGTGTAAACCGATTGTTTAAATTAGTATAGTTTACCACGTTAATTATTATTGTAAATTCATCACAAACATGCTTATTATAATGTGGTAGGCATTATGGATAAACGAAAGATTTGGACATTTGAGTTTAACATATATAATTAATCTGCTGCAAAATAGGTTGGATTAATCTTACTTGGAAATAATAATAGAATGCAGAATAAACTAGAAACCATAGGAATAGTTGATTGGTATAATAGCGAAAAAGGTTATGGAGTTTTAAAGAACCTTCATGATCAGAGAGATTATTTCATTCATCATTCTAAATTAGCTGGTCAATACAAGCACTTGCTGAATAAAGGTGATATTGTTAAGTTTGCTCCTAATTATGACCAGAGACGAAATCGTGAGGTTGCTACTGACGTTCGATACCTAAATAAATTGACCGATTTGCAATGGGCGATAAAGATTTGGATTGAAGATGATTATATAACAGACTCTTGTCTTGGAAAGTTATTTTCTTTTTATTTTAATTATTTCGACAAAGATGAGAGTGCATCATTTGTTCTTGCTCATAATAAGCTAATTGCAAGTATTCTACCATATAGTGAAAACGGTATTGTGTTTAAAAAGATATATTTGCTTATTAAGAGTGCTATTTTATCTTCTTTTGAACAAAAGAATAGTTTGGAGATTGTCGAACTAACAGATTTATTATTATTAGAAAAGGTTCCAGCTAAAGATTTTATATTGTTATTAGATACGATCAAATCGCCATACATATGTTTCCATTTTGCTCTAAATTCATCTGAATACGAAAGCGAAGCAATAAACCATGCGATAAAGGTCTCAAATAAGAATTGTGATTTACTAGATGACTTAATTAGATTCGCAAAAGACATAAATGATGAAAATGTTCAGGATTCATTGAATCACAATAAGAATTTAATAACAAATAATTTATTTTGGGAAGAGATTTGTGGTTGTAGCATTATTTCCCATATTAACAAATTTTTATTCACAGCTTTAAACCATGAAGAATTAAAGGCTCTTGTTAAGCAAGGATATATTGATGTTGATAATAATATGTTGATGATTGATAATCCTGACGCATACAAGAGATTGACAATTGATGCCTACAATGAAGGTTGGGCTGATGACATTGACATATCTTTTATTGAGAGTAATATTAATGAATTCACTGTTTCTGGTCTAATAAAAATAAAGCAAAAGTATAAGCTTTCGGAAGAGAATGCGTCAAAAATATATCTATGTATGACTAGGTATTTCTTAGCAAATAAAATTGAAGTATCTGTTAAAGATATAAATCTTCTTAGTCAGGAAATACCTGATTTAAATAAATGGATTTGTGATAATCGTTCTATTCTTGCTGATAAGGCTGAGATAGAGTTTGACAATTTGAAGATAAGTATTTATAAGAATAAGGACGTAAATGTTATTGACGAATAATTTGTCATTTACTATTTGGATAAATTTAGTGTTACAGAAATATTAAACTTAATAGCCAAAGAAAACGTCACTATTATCCAAAGTAAGAAAATTCTCTCAGCATTATTCAAAGAAGAAATAAAAAAGATTCCGAAAGAAGGTATTCGAAATATATGTACACTTTCAAATCAAGCAAAAGAATTATTGAAAGAAGACTATTCATTATGGATAGTAGAAGTTTGCTCTGATGTTGATAATACTACACAATATGTCCTTTGGAAAAATAAGATTTCGAAGATATATCCGAGTGAATATATTCGTAATAATTTGTTGGTTTCGGAAGAACAAGGGTACATTGAATTTTATAATCTCATACAGAATCAATTAATATCTGTTATTACGGCTAGTAATGAATTGTGGGATGTGTTGAATCAGATAATTGAAATCAAGAACCGACCTACTTTTTATAAGATTCTATACTGTATCAAGTATCTCTTGAAAATTAATGCTCCATACTTGGAGGCTATTAAGCAGAAACAGAATAAGTACTACAACCTTCTTTTGTGGTATCTGTCTTATTCAGAATCGTTTGACTTTGAAACTCTATGCCGACTTTATATCTATTTTGTACCTCAAGACCAAGTTCTAATTCTTAAATACTTATTTTACTTAAAAGAAATAGGTAACTTTGAATTAACTATAGATTGTCTCAATAAACTTATTAGGGTTGATGCAGACTTATATAATATGATTTCATCAGAACATCCGGAAACACCTATTGATGTGTCAACAGAGATTATCGTGAAAGCCCTTACAGATTTATCTAGTACAGGCTTTTTCTCAGCTGATAAGGACGTTCTTGGTATAGTAATTAATGCTTCTAAATATAATAAGAAGGGTAATTTCAAAATAGGCAGTTATTTTCATGAATGTACTGGCCGGAAGTTATATAGATGTATTGGGGTTAGGAGAGCGAATGGTAGAATTAAACAAATAAACGAATCATGGTTTTGTGTTATAATTTTTCCATATTTTGAAGATGGGTATAGAAGATATTGGAATCCTTCTTATCATGAGGCAGTAAACGCCGTGAATAGTATCAACGGGAGAAGATGGAATGATGAGAATAATTATTGGGAAGTTCCAACCGAAGAGAAAGAGCATTTGTTTAATATAGCTTATGAGTTTGGATTTGAAATAGACGGAACCAACAATTCTCATTTGAGAAATTTTACAATTGAGAATAATGGTAAACCTACGGATTTAAACTATTGCGAAGGACGTCCAGCACCGAATAAAGATGATTATGTGGGAAAAGATTTTCTATGGTGCAGAAATAAGAAGTGTTTCTCAGAATGTGTAAAAGAGCATTCAAAGGAAGAATGGGAAAAATATACATTATTAGATTTTTGTAGGATATTTGAACTCGACACGGATTCTACTGATACAAGAAATAGAAATGTAAAATATGGGAAGTATCTTGCTTTTTCCTCTATGATTAATAGAGCTAATACAATCATAAAGCATTTGTACTGTAGAGACTGCGGCGAGATGCTAGAACCTGTTGAAATTGCAAACTTTGCTGCTCATCTTGTAACCAATTTTCATTGTACCAACCCTGTTTGTAAAGAGTATCTAAAGAGTATATATATATCTAAATGCTTTAACTGGAAATGCAATGGAGTTATTGATGATCGTGACCAACGAAAATGCCCTAATGGCTGGACTATTTGCCCTGTTTGTGGCTCATGCTGTTCTAACAGAATTTTTGAACAGAGAATTTCTAATTGTAAAGAATTAGGCATTAGACCTAGCCCCTCAATTCTTAATTTAGCAAATAATAAAATGGGCCATCTTGAAAAAAGAGAATTCTATTGCTGGAAATGTGGTGTAATTATGGAAAATATTGGGGGCAATGTATATAGTTGTCCTACGTGTGGAGTAATATATGAAAGAAGCCGCTACGATTACGTTCCTAATTTTACAAATACTCAAACTTAAAAGTATTGTATTGTTTATGAACATATATTTCGCATAGTCTTTTTACCTTTGCTAACGAAAACAAAAATAGATGACTTTAAGGAAGAGAAAACAAAAAAAGGACAGGAAGACAGATGAGATTCTATGCTGATACAACACGAGTGGAGATGCCTTTCGTCCAGATTGGATTGGATGACGAACATTCTGTTATTATGTTGATTGATACTGGCTCTAATGATAATGTTCTGTTTGATTATGCCTACCAAGAACTGAAGCATATGATGAAAGAAGAAGAGGGTAAAAGTTCTTTGTTTGGTATAGGAGGTGAGTCGTCTTCATTGAATTATGTGAGTGGGGATTTCTCTATTTGTGGTAAGACATATAATATGTTATTTCTACTCCAAACCGATGATGAGGTAGGAAAGAGGCTCTCTCAGGAAATGGGATTCCCCATAGTTGGTATCATAGGCACCAATTTTATGACTGAACATGGATGGATTATTGACTTTGGCAAGCAAGCAATTATCATCCCTAATACGGATGTTTGTTCAGAGGATTTTAAGAAAATAAGAAATAAAGAGGTATAAATGGTACAAACAAAAAAGAAAAAGGATTATGTACATTTTACAATTAGGTTATTACAAATCATCTGAATCCCAATATCCAGATGAACATTTCGAGTTGCATTATTTGAAAGGCGATCCACTTGACTTTGCCGAATTATACAACCTGCATGAAGATTTGAGTTGTGGCGAACTTGATTACCGAAGGGAAACAAACATAGAAGAAGTTAAGAAATGGCTGAAAGACGGTATCATAAGTTTGTCTTATCCATTAAAAGATTCAAAAAGATTCAATGAGTTGGTTTTGCCGGCTCCTTCACCTAAATTAAGAATATCTGTATTCTATTGGCAAAGTGGGTATTGACTAGGAGATTTATACTTCTCAAAAGGTTGATGATGCAGCATATATAAATAATAAACTATTGTTGAAATGGAAAATTCTTAGTATCTTTGCGTCAGAATTAATAGCTCATTAATTTGAGCAACAGGAAATATACATCAAGAACGCAGAAGTGCGTGCCAACCGAGCTTGAGGATTAGAGCAAATCCGGAAGCCACGGTGGCGAGCTGAATAAGCAGATGTGGGCATAACGCCAAAAACTCATATAGCTCAGAGATAGTAGATTTCCTTGTGTGTTCGTAAGGGCATATAAGGATTTTCTTTTCTCCTCCAGTTAGTGTTGTTGTTTGTCGTTAGACCCATAAAAGATTGAAAACTTATTGTCTAACAACTTAAATAACAACAATGGAAAAGAATTACAAGAATTTATAGCTACACATTCCTCACTCGTCAAAGTCTTTCCCTCATAATTCCGGGTGGTCATTTGATGATTTGAATGAAGATGAGAAACGACTTATCGACTACTATACAGATGAGCTATTTATTCCAAAATCAGGAACTATGCAAGTAAGCAAAATGGTATTCCCTTACTGTCGTCTTTATTGCGATGTAGAGCGATTGGTCAATGACCCACTGGAGAAAGAAGGTTTGGGTATTTCATACAGGAGAATAGCTGATGAAACAGTTAGATCGTTCAGTACACTGAAATCTGCATTCAACCTATATGCAGACTTTCATGCCGAAATGGCAAAGAAGATTGTTGGAATAGGGAAGGGTTCTTTGTTGGTAGATTGCCATAGCTTCTCTTGTATCCCCAATCTTCTTAACTCCAATCCGCCAGATATAGATATTATGTATAGGGTATAACGATGATGAAACGTGTCCTAACAAGGTAACCATCGGCAATATCGTTCAGTATTTCAAAGGGAGAGGTTACAAAGTCGGCATCAATGAACCATTCTCTAATAGCAAGACTTTCAATATGCCAGTAGAATATCACTCTGTGATGATTGAGGTGAACAAGAGGCTCTATATGGATGAGCAGACACTGGATAAGACGGAGGATTTTAAAAGGTTGAGGAATGATATCTTGTCTTTATATACAGATGTGCTCCTCTTAATTCAATAATTATAAATTTTGCGAACATTGGTTTCGCAAATTATGTTTAGATTTGCATTGTGAACTGTAAACAAAGGAGGTATGAAGACGATTTGCATTGATTTTGACGGAGTGATCCATGATTACACGAAAGGATGGCAGGGGATTGATGTGTTTGGAAAACCTATAGAAGGGGCAAGTGCAGGAACAAAAGAGCTGAAGAATCAAGGGTGGACAATCATCTTGTTCACGACTCGAAATGATACCCCTGCGCTAAGAGAATGGCTGAAAGCTAATGATATAGCTTATGATTATATCAACTACAATCCCAAACAACCTAAGGGCTCTGACAAAGGGAAGATAATAGCTGACATATACCTTGATGACAGGGGTGTCTGCTTCCGAGGGGATTGGACAGAAACGATAGAAGATATAAACAAGTTCGAACTATGGTACAAAAAGGAAGTGGAAGACTTGTACAAGAAAATGAACCCACAGCGTACCAAAGAGGAGATAGCAAGCTTGATGAAAGCACCAGAAAAACTCTGGCAGCAGCGTATGCAGGACTTCTCTCCCAAGGAAATGGCTCAGTTCTTGGATAGTGGGTTAATATGACAGGCAAAGATAACCAATTTAATGTAGCTCAAGTAGACGGCAATGTATTCATGATATTTTTAAAATAAAAAGAATAGAGATTGGCTCTTGCTTTTGAAGAATAAAACTGCTATCTTTACAGGACGAAGCGGAGGATTCAACCATTAGATTAGATTCATGAAAAAGATACTCTTTTTAGATATTGATGGTGTGCTGAACACCGAAAGGTGGCACAGGAAGATGGTAGAAAGTCATGCTCCAAAGGATAGCTTTGGGTATGACTTTGACCCTGAATCTGTGGCTAATCTTCGTCGTATTATTGAAGCAACTGGTGCGGAGATTGTTATTTCCTCTTCATGGAAGGGCTATGGTATGGATGGCTTGCAGGAGCTTTGGGATACAAGAGACTTGCCTGGCAAGGTAATCGATTTTACTCCTGATGTGGTGACAGACGAGATGCTTCTTCAAATAAACCTCGAAGAGGTGGATATGATGATATGCCGTGGAGAAGAGATAAAGAAATGGTTGTCGATGCATAAAAGCAAGGTGAGCCATTATGCCATCCTTGACGACTATGATGATATGCTTCCTGAGCAGATGGCTCACCTTGTTCAAACTAACTATGAGGTGGGTATCAGCCAAGAGGATGCTGAAAAAGTGATTGAGATATTGAATGAATAAAACAATGACAAGAAGAATACTAGTTGTCCCTGATGTTCATGGCCGGACCTTTTGGAAGGAGCCTGTGATGCACTACCTTAACGATGTGGATAGGGCGGTGTTTCTGGGTGATTACCTTGACCCATATCATGATGAGGCTGATGTTGCTGATGATATCTTTGCTAATCTGACTGAAATCATTAGCTTGAAGCTGGACAACATGGAGAAGGTGGTGTTGCTGAAGGGCAATCATGATCAGCACTATAGTTCTATGGCATTCTACGAGTTGGCAAGAGGTAGTCGTCTTGAAAAAGCAAATTGGCAGAAATATCATGATACTTTCAATGAGTACAAGGACTTGTTTAAGCTGGCTCATATTGAGGAGGTAAAAGGACAGACTTATGTGTTTACTCATGCTGGCCTGACTGCTTATTGGCTCAATAAGGTAAATGCCAAGATGTGGAAGCTAGTGGATAGAGAGGTGTCTGTTGCCGACCAGGACATCATTGACAGAATTAATCAGTTGGATGATAGCATCGATGGCCAGGATATGCTCTCCATTGTGGGCAAGGAACGTTCGATATTTGGCGAGAAGACTGGTAGTGTGCTTTGGGCTGATGTTTGTGAGCATCCCATGCCTGATGCCATACCTGTATATGGCTTAAACAAAGTGTTTCAAGTTTTTGGACATACTAGATTGGATGGTGAAAGGGAAGACCTTGTTGAGTTTAATCACTTTGCCATGATAGACTCTCAAAAGTGCTTCTTGATAGATGAAGCTCTGGATAAGAGGATTGTGGCTTTGGATTATAAATAATTATTATTATGATTATCTACGAAAGCAAGAAACCATATAAGGACGATGTGTCTGGGAACTCAGATCCATTCATGTTTGCATTGGGCGTGGCGTTTTTAATCATCATGCTTGTATATTGGAGTGGGGCATTCATTTATAAAAAGATTAGATTATGAAGAGATTCAATCGCATTTTGAGAATAGGGGCAATAGCATTTTCAGTTGTACTGGTTCTGTCGTTGGCTAGCTACTTGATGGAGTCAAGAAGCGAAGAGGAGCAAACAGAGTATGATGATAATGAAGTGGCTTGGGACGTGAAAACTACTGACTTTTTAACTGTAGTCTATCGTCAGCCCGTAAACGGATACCATGTAGAGGCTTTAGTTAAATGGAATGATTTGGGGGATTTTTACGTTCTTCCTGCAGACCTTATTTTTACAAAAGATGATAAAACATTTACTTTGCAGACAGAATGTTTTGGTGATACCGCATATAGTAAAGGAAGGCTTAACGATCGAGAGAATTTGAGATTGATAAAGGAACATAGGAATAAGACTATTGATGCTGACTACCCAACTGGTCATTGCGAGGAGGGTGAAACTATGCTAAGAGATACACCTTTCTTCTTCAAAGATTTAGATTTTGACGGCATAGATGAGTTGGTAATTGTACATTATTCAATGGCTGTAAGATACCATGATGGCTTTAGTGTATATCGTATTGTAGATGGTGAACCCTTCTTGATAGATTATCCTCCATATAATACAGGAGAATATAAAAGTTTTGGAATGACTGATTATCCTGAATTTGACTTTGAGAAAAAGACAATTGATTGTCATTATCCAGAAGGAGAAATGAAATGGGATGGTCGTACAATTTTTGGTGTTAGTAAAACAAGGAAAGACACCATAGTCGTGAATGGCAAGGAGCACTATTTTAATCATTTGGAGTGGGCAAGTTTAGTTGCCTTGATATAAAACGTTTACTATGCTGGATGAGTAGCATGAGTATTGAGTGATAGAAAAGAAATAGAACTAGAACTAGAACTAGAATCTACAATCTTAATGTCATTATTTCTATGTGCCAACGTGCCATCGTGCCATCGTGCCATTAAAAAGTTAAGTAGTTGTTTGGATAATGAGATTATAGTTGTATCTTTGCCACCAGTATGAACTTTAAAAGCATTTATAACAATGAAACCAACTTTGAATCAAGGTGCAATGGACTGCACAAAAGGCGAGATTGTGATGTACCAACCTGATGAAACTGTCAAGCTGGAGGTAAGGGTAGAGAACGATAGTGTTTGGCTTAATCGTCAGCAAATTGCTTTGTTGTTTGACAGAGATGTGAAAACGATAGGCAAGCATATCAATAACGCATTACGTGAAGAACTGGCAAATGTCCCAACTGTCGCAAAATTTGCGACAGTTCAAAATGAAGGTGGTAGAATGGTAAATAGAGATAGTGGTGTGCCGCCATAACCATGACCGTTTCCTGATTATTGACGATGTGCCATACTTGTTTGGTGCAAGCCTGAAGGATGCAGGGAAGAAGCTATTTGCTTTCATCAAGATGCAAGAAACCTCTGCTTCAGAATTACTCAGCATAATAAGATGATGGGGGATAGTCCATCGTGCCATTTGTGTTTTTCATGATCAATGCTTTTTTTCATTTTTTTGTGGCGTTTTAGTATAAATATCTTATCTTTGTCACGATAATTGTCTGTTCTTTACAAAGCATGAATGTTCTCAAGACCATATTGAAATTAGTGGCAATGGCTTTTGTTGCTATATTGATTGTAGTGTTGACTTGCGACTACCTGGTTACAAGTAATGCCAAGGGGAAAATTTATGATGATGTAGAGGAGATACCCTATAGAGAGGTGGGATT
>JAEEGL017321161.1_pt1 | contig 14674 bp, 11 predicted proteins | sample 9134231 | NCBI WGS metagenome assembly JAEEGL01 (sample SAMN16246548, study PRJNA631951) | gut metagenome | biome: gut microbiome; feature: rumen; material: fiber-attached | host: Bos | place: Iran: Karaj | collected 2018-10 | reverse complement strand
TTCTGGTCCACGAGATTGGTTCCATCTCTTTATAACTCCTTGTAAACCTTTACCTTTTGATGTACCAGTTACATCAACAGTATCTCCACTTTTAAATACATCAGCTTCAAGTACTTGACCAAGAGTATAAGAATTAGTATCTATCCCTCTGATTTCTTTTACGAAGCGCTTAGGTGATGTATTTGCTTTTTTTGCATGTCCTTGTTCAGGATTGCTAGATGTTTTTTTATCAAAAGCACCTATTTGAATTGCGTTATACCCATCTTTTTCAACTGTTTTAATTTGTGTAACAACATTTGGTTCTACAGAAATTACAGTAACAGGTATTAACTTACCGTCAGTTGTGAAGACTTCAGTCATTCCAACTTTACGTCCTAAGATTCCTTTCATTTTTTCTTTTCCTTTCCTTATTTCTTGATTTCGATGTTAACACCACTAGGTAAATCTAAGTGAGCTAATGCATCAATAGTTTCTTTACTTGGATTTTCAACATCAATTAGTCTCTTATGAGTTCTAATTTCAAATTGTTCACGAGAATCTTTATACTTATGAACAGCTCTTAATATTGTAATCTTTTCAATTTCTGTTGGTAGTGGAACAGGTCCGCTAACAACTCCACCAGTTCTTTTTACAGTTTCAACAATTTTTGCAGCAGCTGCATCTACAGTTCTGTGCTCAAATGATTTTAATCTGATTCTGATTTTCTCCTTTGCCATTATTGTATCCTCCTTCGCCTATAATTTTTTATAGACTTGCTCAGTGCAAATTACCTGATTTTCTAATTAGTTTTAATTCAACCTAACCTGGTGTATCAGCAACCTTGCACATCCCAGCCAGTCGTTCATATACAATAATAGCCTAAAGCAGGCTAAAAATCAAGGATTTTTTTCATTTTTTTGCACTTTTTTTACTTTAAAAGAAAAGAGATATATTTTTTATATATCTCTTAGTATTCTTCATACTTTTCTTCAATCCACTGCTCGTATTTTTCAAGCTCTTCTTTGTTTTCCCATAATCTTTCACTATCTTCAAGTTTGATTCCAGATTTCATTTCATCCATACATACCCAATTAAATATCTTTTCTTCAGTGAATGGGAATTTATCCATTTTACCAGTTAATACACTTAAACCATTATATCTCATAACTGGTTGACCTCTTCGGTTACATAAATCAAAAGCTTCCCTTGCTTCTGCTTTTATATCATTAATTGTTAATTTTTCGTTTGTTTTGTTCTTTTCATTATCCTTTTCTAATTTTTCTATATAACGATCGATTGCCATTTTATTCATCTTATCTGTATAATCCTTTTCACTCATATCATTATATAATAATCTTCTAAGAATAAAGTTAAATACATGCATCAATTTATTAGTACTACGTGTAAGTTGATCTCTAACATCGCCTTCATTTGCTACAAGATTATCTTTACCATTATATTCTGGTCCATATATTTGAACACTTGCGTTTTCTTCAATAAGAAGTGTACTTTCAATTAATGAAATATATTTATTTCTATCTCTTTCATCTGCTTCAGTCTTGATATCATCTGTTTTATAGAAGAAGATGTCTAATTTATTACCAGTTTTCTTTCCTTCATCTTCTCTTCTTGTATATCTATATATTGCATACAATTGATCTTGACCATTTACATATATAGTTCCTGTTCCTTTTAGATTTCCTTTGTTAGCATCATATTCAAATGACATACTAAATTGTGGTTTTTCCATTGTTGCTTCAAATTCATGTGTTTTTTCATCTTTTTTACCTAAATATTTAATATCAACAATGAAGTATCCATTTAAGTTATCTATTTTTACATAATAATTATCAACTGTAATATCTAATGAAATTAATTGAGTATTAGCTAGGTTCATATAAAGATTTACTTTAATGCTTTCTGTAACAACTTTTCTTTCATATAAGTCTTTTAAATACTCTTTTACATCTGATTTTGATAAACCTGTTGCTTTCATAACTTGTTGAATAAATTTTTCATCATCTTTTAGGTTTCCAAAACCTTTGTAATAAATTCTTGATATTTGTTCATTATCTAATTCACAACTTGCTAATAAAGCTATTGTTGTTTGATTTTTAATTTTTTTAGTAGTTATTGTTCTCTCTAATTCATTGTCATGGATTTCATCAACTACTTCTTGTTTTATTCTTTCAACTATCTCTATGATTGCATCTGCTCTATCGTAGTCAACTACTAAAAATTCAGAACTATCATCTAATAATTTAGTTACTTTTGTTTCACCTTGAGTTTTTCTCATGGTCTTGTTATTAGCATAAACATTACCACCAGTTAAATAAACTCTTGCATCTAAATCATCTTTTGCTTTTTTTAGTTCTTCAGACGTTCCTGGAAAAGCTTGTAAATCGATACCCATATCCAATTTATCTAAATCAACACCAATAACACCTTTAATTTCTAAACCATGTAAATAATTAGCATTTGCAATATAACCAGCAGATACCTTTGATTCAACTATAAAGTTTGTTTTTTTACTTTTAGCGTCTTTTACTTTATCTGGTATACTTGTTACGCTATTTAAAATGCTATCAATTGCTTTATCGAAAACTTTTGTAGGTGTCATTACTACAAAATAATATATACTTGCTAATAGAAGTAAACTAACAAATATAGCAAAAACAACTATTGGTAATCTTTTACCTTCGGCTTCATTTTCTTCTTCTTCACTAGTATTTACTTTTGCTTCTATATCTTTTTTTTCTTCTTTAATACTATCTGTTTCATTATCATCATTTGGTACAATTAAATCTTCTTGTGTAATGCTACTTAGCACCTTCTGATCTACAACTCCTGGTGATACTATAGCACTTTGTTGAGCAACATGTTGTGCTGATGGAACCACTGGGGCTTGTACTGGGGCTGCAGGAACTACAGGCGCTTGTACTGGTGCGGCCTGTACTACAGATTGTGTAGTAGGAACAGGTGCTGGTCCAGCAGGAGTTACTGGCGCTTGAACTGGAGCTATTGCAGGTACGGCTGGCGTAACAGGAGCTACAGCTTGAGCAACTGGAGCCTGAACAACTGGTGCCTGAACAGCAGGTTGTACAGCAGGAACCACTCCTGGTACTGCAGGTGCTACTTGAGTTTGTACTTGACCCATATTAGTTGGATTTGTATTATTAGTATCACTCATAACTTATCCCTTACCTTTTTATCATATTCATTATAATTTTACCACACATTTTTTTTATTGTAAATTATTTGTTAAAAAATAAAAAGTAGGCATTTACATTCCTACTTAATATCTATTATATGTCTTAAATACAAAGAATCCTTTTTTACTAGAACTTGATGATGTTATTCCAATAGAACCTGTATTATTTCTTGGGGTAGAATCTATCCAAACTGGTGTTCCAGAACTATCTTTTCCTAAATATATACCAATGTGATTAGTTGATCCACCAGCAGTTCCTTTATTATTCATAACTATATCTCCTGGTTTTAATTGACTTTCTGGAATATCAGTAAATGATTTATTCCATGAATATGTTCCAGTATATGCTTGTTGAGGTACATCTAATCCAGCATCATACATACATTTTGTTGCAAATGATGAACAGTCTAATGCTATAGGCGTTCCATTTGCATCAACCTTATTTCTTTCTGGACCTTGACTATATGGAATATTCTTTCCATATAATGATAATGCATTTTCAACTATTTGTAATCTTTCTGGTTCTAAATCGGAAGGCCAACTTTGCATTACTTCATTTAATACTGATTTAGCATAGTCATTCATATTAGATGTATCAATTTGATTTCCATACTTATCAGTTACAGTTGTTTTATCTTTTGTACCTGTTTCTGTTTTATCATCTTTTTTATCAGTATCTGGCTTTGCTTCAGTAGTTTTCTTTTCCTCATTTTGTTTTGCTGCTTCTTGTTTAGCAGTTTCAATTTGGCTGACTCTCTTATCTCTAGCTCCATAATACTCATTCATATATTTATTAAACTCTGAGTCTGAATCGATACCATATTTACTTAAATCTAATTGAAAGTTTTTACCAAAAGCATCATTTCCTTCAGTACTTGCTACTGGGTTTTCAAACGCTTGTTTTACTTGCTCAAGAGCATCATTAATAATTGATTGTGCTTGATTAATTACTGCAGCAAGTCCTTCTAGTTTTTCAATTTCTGCTTCTAATTCTTGCTCTTGTGCTTGTAATTGAGCTAATGTCTCTCTATATGGGGCTATATCTGCTTCTGTATATTTATGCTCCCATCTACAATTACATGAGTATGAGTTTCCATTTGCATCAGAACATGTATCACAAACATAAATCATTTCATTTTCCATAGAAGTTATTGTTTGTTCTACATTTGCTATTTCTGCTTGTACATTTGATAATGTTTCTCTTAATTCTGGTAATCTTGAATCATCTAATTCTGTATCAGAACCCATATAATCTTCTACTAAAGCTACAGCTGTTTGAACAGCACTCTTAACAAACTCTGATGCTTCTATATCTAATGCTAATAAATCTTCATAATGTGCAAGATCTGTTTTAACATTGTCCCACACCCCACCTTGTAATGTCTTAGATGCACCTATTTCACCAATAAAATTATCTATAGATGATACTAATATAGCAGCATTGGCTTCATTATTCTCTAATAGATTAACTGTACTACTAAGTGAACTTTTTAAATCAGAAATACTTACTTTACCTACTCCACCAATAGGTATTGAAGTTCCTAGAGTATTTGATAATTGATTAAATGCACTTTTTGAATCTTCACTATTAAACGCGCTTGTTAAACTCTTAACAGTACCGTCTAATGTTTCAACACATGTTTTTAATGATGAATTAGATGGTGAGTAAAGTGATGACATTGTTTCATCTAATGTAGATGATGCCATTAACGCAGCTACACCATCCATTTGATAAATAGCATCAGCTACTGAATATACCGCATTAGATTCATCAGTTAATTTCCCCATTAAAGTTGAATTAATACCATTTAAATAATTGCCAACACCTAGAATTGAACTAGATATACCGGCCACATTACTTGGCATTGATGTATTTAAATTATCACTTGTTGATATCTTACTAACCAGTGCATTCATTGAGTTACTAACAAATGATAAATTTGATGCTAAGGTATCGCCATTTTCAGAAGTATTTATAAATCTATCAGCAAAATCTGAAAGTGTTGCTCCATTATCATAATATCCTGTTGTTTCTGGAACTAATCCTAGTGATCCGGTTCCTCCTGAATAATATGATCCAAATACATCATCAATCATTGATATCATTTCTGATGAATCAGCATGTGATAATAATTGTGATAATAATTCAATTATTTGACCATTGGAATAATATTTATATTTTAATTTAAGTTTTGCTATTAATTTTTTTAATTCTTCGTCAGTTAGTTGTGATAAATCTTTAGTAATATCTATTTCACCATCTGAATATAAACCTAACGCTGATAATATGCTTTCTGGTATTTTGCCATTTTCTGTTTCAGTAGAACTATACTCAATTTCTAATATATTGGATCCTAATTTAGATACTTTCTTTAATACTTCTTCATAATTTGATTTATCATTTTTTTCATCAGTAACATTTACAATTAATGAATCTTTTAATGCTGAGAAGTCTTCTAGATTTTCCAAATTTTCTGCGTTTTTTAAAATAACAGTTGTTCTATTACCAGTTGATTCTGCATAGTTATTTGCTAGCTCTAAAACGCTACTTGCTGAATCTTTATAACCACTATAAATTCTATTAGTTGATTTAACATCTAAACTATTAGATAGACTATCTATTATATTATTAATGTTATTATAATCTTGTACATCATGTTTCTCCGGAGAAATAACTATTAAATTATTATTACTAGCATTATTAAATGTACTAGATATATCTCCAGTTACATCAGAAGAATTTCCAGCAATAAGAAATGTTGTATCAGATGTTATTTCTTTTGGTATTTGAATATGATATCTTTGTCCATTAATTTCTAAATATTCTTCTCCATAATTATATTTATTATTTAAAATATCTTTTATTATTTCTTCTGTCATGTTATCACATCTTTCAATATTAATATTTCCACTTATATTATAACAAAAAAATTCACTTTTAAGTGAATTATTTTGTTATCAAACTGTTTCCAGTCATTTCTTTTGGTTTACTTATTTCAAATAAATCTATTAAAGTAGGAACCACATCACATAATGATCCTTCTTCTTTTAATTTTATTCCCTCTCTACATATTACAAATGGTACTTTATTATTTGTATGTCCAGTTATAATATTGCCATTTTCATCTTTCATATTTTCTACATTGCCATGATCTGATGTTATAACTAAATCATAAAAGTTTTCATCTGCTTTCTCTAATATTTTTCCAACACATACATCACACGCTTCAAGTGCTCTTACTATTGCTGGAATGTTTCCTGTATGGCCTACTATATCTGGATTACAGAAATTAACTAGTATAAAATCATAATCTTCATTCATAGAATTTAATACTGTAGTAGTTACTTCTGCTATATTCATTTCTGGTTTCATATCAAATCTTGCTACATTTGGTGATGGTATTAACATTTTATACATGTTCTTATCAGATATTTCTTCTCCACCATCAAAATAATATGTTACTTGTTGATATCTTGGTACTTCACTTATTCTAGCTTGTTTAAAATCTAAATCTGCTAGATATTTACCAAATGTATTTGATAATGTTTCATTTGAATAGGCTCCTTCAATTTTATCATTGGTACTGTAGAGAGCCATAAATTTTGTATCTTTAAATTTTTTTACTTGGAACATATTAAATCCTGGATCTACAAATGATGATATTAATTCATCCATTCTTTCAGGTCTAAAGTCTACAAATAATACTCCATCACCATCAACTATATTGCTTCCTTTAGTAATAATACTTGGATTAATAAATTCATCAGTTATATTGCTTTTATAATGTAATTCTAAACATTTTTTATAATCTGCGAATGTATTACCAACATTATGTACTAAAGCATCATATTCCTTTTGAACTCTATCATAATTACCATCACTATTCATAGCATAATATCTACCTGCAATAGTACCAATAGTTCCTAAACCAAGTTTACTAATTTTTTCCATGAATTGATTTATATGAATTATTCCAAATTTAGTATCTTCATCACAACCATCTGTTATAAAATGAAATACTACGCTTTTAATATTACACTTTTTTGCTAATGCAAGTACTGCATAAAAATGATCTATACTAGAATGAATACCTGAATTAGATAATAGTCCTATTAAATGTAATTTACCACCTGTTTCATTGACATGATCCATTAAATCTAGTAAGTGATCATTTTCAAAGAATGTTTTATCTACTATACTTTCATTTATTAATGTAAATGGTTGTTTTATTACTCTACCACTTCCAATTGTCATATGACCAGTTTCACTATTACCTGGTACATTTTTTGGTAAACCAACATTTAAACCATCACATAATAGTTTACTAACAGAGTATTTATTAAATATATTATTTATGTTTGGTAAAGAAGCCATCTTAATTGCATTTCCACTTTCAGCATCTCTTAGTCCAAATCCATCAATTATTAATAATATTACTTTCTTCATAAAAATCTCCTGTGAATATTTTAACAAAAAACATATCTATTGTAAATTTAAATTATTCCTAACCTCATTTTATCTATTATTGTAAATATATATTCAGAATTAGTAGGAACTCCTGTATTTACATTAACACTATTACCAAATATTAATACTATTAAATCATAATCTGCTCTATCAAATGAAATAAAAATAGCATTTCTTATACTTTTTTCTATACTCTTAATTGATTTATTATATTCTTTAGATATTTGTATATATAAATCATTTAATAAACTTATATTATTTTCATATCCTGATATTATTGCTAGTCTAATATATTTAAATGCAATTAATGATGTAGGCATTCCAAGATTACTTAATAATTTAGTTACTCTTGACATTAAATCATTATTATTTCCTATATAAAGATCTAATATAATATTTTTTAAATTATCTAAATCAAATGGTTTAAGTAAAAAATAATCCACATTATATGATTTAAAAATGTTATTAAAACCATTTAATAATATATCCGATATAATAATTACTCTTTTGTTAATATAATTTTCTTTTAAATATTTTAATATATAATATCCATCATTATCTGGCATTATATAATTTAATAACATAATATCTATATTATTGTTTATATATTTTATTGCTTCTTTGGTACTTGTAATATTTGCGACTATTTTAATTTCGCTATCCTTTTCAAAAGTTTTAATAATATTATTATCTAATTCTTTATCATTATCTATTAATAATACCCTTATCATAATTTAATTATATTATAAAAAAAGAAATAAGTTTTACTTATTCCTTTATATTATCCAGTAATTTTTTTAATTCTTTTATATTTGTACTTACTTTACCTAGTACTATTCCATCTGATATTTTTAAAATATCATTTATATTATTTTCATTAATGATACCACCATATAATACATTAATATTTACTCCATATATATTTTTAATATATATTTTTATTCTTTTAATCATCTTAGCTATTTCATAGGCACTTTTTATTTCGGACATACCTATTACCCAATTTGGATCATATACAAGAGTTAAATATTTTAAATTATTTTTATCTAATCCTTTTAAATATAAATTTATATCTCTTTTTATTGTTCCAAATGCATATTTACTTTTAGTATATTCACCAAGATATAATAATGTATTCATATGAGAAGTTATCGATTTAAATAATTTTTCTTTTATTTCATATGAGTTTTCACTAAGTAATCTTCTTCTTTCGTGATGAGCAACCATTGTATATTTGATACCTAAATCTTTTAATTGTTCTAAATTAATTTCACCAGTAAAACTTCCTCTTTTAGAACTATAAAAGTTTTGAGCACCAATATTAATTTTTGAATCTTTATATATATTTAAATAAAGCATTGGTGGAAATAGTATAACATCATAATTATTAAGTTTTAATTTATTAAATTCTTTTTTAAATGATAATACATCATTATATAATAAATAACTTTTTTGATTTAATACTATTTTTTTCATATTATCCTTTTAATCTTTCAAGTGTTTTAAATTTTTTACCTTCAAGATATTCTAAAGTAGCTCCTCCTCCAGTTGAAGAATAAGTTTCTTGAATATTGAAGTAATTTGAAGCACTTACTATATCTCCACCTGCTAGAATTGTTTTATATGGTTGTTCTTTTAAATATTTTAATAAAGATTTTGTTGATTTTTCATAATCTTTTTCTTCATATTTACCTAGTGGACCATTCCATAAAACCATTTTTGCATTCTTTAATTTTTTTTCAAATAAATCGATAGTTTTAGGGCCTAAATCATAACCTATATCTTCACTAGATAAATTGTTTATATCTTTTATACCATTTTGTGTTACTACATCTACTGGTAATATTATTTTATTATATTTATTTAATAAATTTTTAGCATAATCTAAATTTTCCTCAGATACTATTGATGAACCTACTTCTATTCCTTTTGCTTTTAAGAATGTAAAACACATTGCTCCACCAATAAGGATATTATCTGACTTTTTAATTAAATTATCTATAACACCAATTTTATCTTCTACTTTAGCTCCACCTAAAATTAGTGTTTTATTTTTGGACATTACTTCATCCATTACCTTAGTTTCTTCTTCAACTAAGAAACCTGCATATGAAGGAATGTATTTAGAAATACCATATGTTGATGCATGACATCTATGACATGATGCAAATGCATCAAGAACGAATATATCTCCAAGACTAGCCCAATATTTAGATAGTTTTTCATCACAAGAACTTTCTAATGTCTTTGGATAGTCTTCAAATCTTGTATTTTCAATTAGTAATATTTCTCCTTCAAGTAAATTATCTATTGTTTCTTCTAGTAATTCTCCTCTTGTATCAGGTACAAAATATACTGGAGTATTAACAAGAGTTGATAGATGTCTTGCTACTTCTTTTAAACTATTATTTTCTTTATCTTCTTGTGATTTAACTCTACCAAGGTGTGATAATAGTATAACTTTAGCATGATTTTCTATTAGATAATTAATTGTTTTTAAACTAGCTTTAATTCTTTTATCATCTAATATTTTCCCATCTTTCATTGAAACATTATAATCTACTCTAACAATTACTTTTTTATTTTTAACATTTACCCCTTTAATACTCTTCATATTTATACCTACCCTTCATATTTATTATATATTTTTTTAGCGGTATTTTTTAATTCATCAAGTGTGGTATTAATAATTTCTTCATCAAAATTAGTATAATCATCAAGATCTATTTCTGTTTTATGTTTTTTTTGTTCTTCAGTAAGTCCATTATCAAAATTAGGTCTAAATATATGAATATTTATTAATTCTGGATGAACTATTTTTATATCTTCTATTTCTTTTTTGAATCTAACATCACTAACAATAATAGCATCATAGAAGCATGAATAAACATCTATATCATCTATCATTCTTTTAATAAATAGATCATCTTTTCCAAGTTTCATTCTTATAACATCTGTTCCTAGTTTTTGTAATAATTCTCTTGGTTTATCTTCTTCAGTTAGATTCCAGCCAGTCATTTCTCTAGCATAATATTTAATATATTTTGATAATTGTGTTACCATTACCTTTTTATTATTTTCTTCATATACTTCTTTTAAATAACCTGAAAAAGTATCTTTGCCATGCTTTGCTTTTCCACTAACAAGATAAATTTTAGGATTTTTATTTTCAATATCCATTTTAACCCTCCGAAGTTTTATTTTCTACTGTACTATTCTCTTCTGTTTTTCTTTTTTCAAATGCTGATGGAAGAACCATCCATGCATTTGGTAGATATCTTTCGCCAGAATATCCATAACCAACCGGATTATTAATTAACTGTCCTTTTGATGTTGGAGTCTTTCTTGCATATAATGCACTTGATCCTCCACCATCTAAATTAGCTGCATTAATACATCCATATTTTTGGAATAAATCTGCTAAGTCTGCCATTGATATACCAACTGACTTAGATGTTCTACCATCTATAACTATAAATAATACAATTCCATCTGGTCTTTGACCAATAGCACTTCTATTGGCAATTCCCCATCCACCATTTCCTTTAAATTTAGATTTAACTCCATTTACTACTAGGAATGGTCCAAACTCTACAGCTCTATCCATTCCATTAGCTATTGCTTCTTTTGCACTACTTTTAGTAAGCATTAAAACATTATCTTTAGTAAATCCTATTAAACCTCCGCCTTTATTTATTTTACGTCCTTTATAATATACCTTACCATTTAATATTGATGTTCCGGTGTTCCTGTTACCATATGTATTATATACACCACTACCATTCATGGCTACATATGCTTTATTATTTTTTGCCATTGTTGATAAATACTCTCCAGAACCACCAAATTTTTTAGAAAATACTAATTGAACATCAGCCGGATCATATATAACTACCATATATCCAGTCCAATTCTTTCCTTTAATATTTACAAATTTATATACATCATTTCCTTCATCTTTTTCAAGAACTTGTCTTTCATATTCTGAACTATATGTTCCTGATGAAAAATCTGGATTAAATGTAATAGCGCTTGTATCTGTTCCTTCATCAGATTCAATTATCTTATTATTATCAAGTATTTTATCTACCATATCTTCGCTATATAAAATATAAGCAAAGTATTTATGGTTCATTGTAGTCATAGCGGTAGTAACCAATAAATCTCTAAAATATGATATTGGACCATATGCAAGAAAGAAACATATTACTGCCATTACGTCTATAAAGATAATAAATCTAGCAAAATGATTTTTCTTTTTTCTAGTCTTCTTCATTATTACCTCCTAGTACAAATGGATTCTTTGAACTACCATCACCACTTACAATTTTAAGTTTACTACTCATTTGTATTGCACTTCTTACATTATGTTCACTTGATATTGAATCATTAAATACTGTACCATTTTTAGTAACAACTGATATTACATCAGTACTTTCAATTCCTCTTGTAAGAGTAAATGTATCTTTTAATTCATTAACATAGAAATCTGATAATCCTAAAAGACCTACTTTAGCCTTAGTTGTTTCTTTATAAATATTTGTATAATCTAAAGCACCTAGTTCTAGATTTCCAACATACCATTCTTTATCTAATAATAAATCTTTACTTTCAAATGTATTTAAATAATCATTATTTAAATAATAACCCAATGTTTTTTTATCTTTATTATATTTATTTGTTGATTTACCAAATGTAGTTACTAGAGGTCCTTCTTCTCCTTGTAATACTTCAGTACTAGCAAGTTTAGTTATTTCTTCTCCTCTTTCAACTACTTTGAATGTATAATTATCCACTTTAACATATGAACCAATATAAGCATCGCCTAATTCTTTCATATCATGTTTTTCTATAATATATGGTTTTTCTTTTGTTCCTTTTCCAGATAAAAGTTCTGTTTCGTGATTTATTGTTATAACTGGTCTTACACCAAATACGGCATTCATATTTTTATTAACACTTATATCTCCTTCAGGAGTTATATAATAAACATTTCCGTCCTTATCTAATGATACTAAACTATAACTATCATTATTATTTATAAAACTTGATTTACCACCAGCATTTTTATAATCATTTAGGGATAATAGAGATATTTTATTATCACTATTTATATCTTCACATGTAATATTTTCAGGGTTTTCGATTTTATCATCACAAGATAATGTATAGTCTAATAAATCTGAATTAAATAATGATGATTCATATTTTCCACTATGTTCTACATCACTAGAATTTAACCATTTATTAACATAAGATTTACTATATCCATTTTCTAGACCAGCATACATAAGAGTAACAACATCTTCACTAACAGCTACAATATTATTTTTTGTATCTATTCCTAAAATACGATACATAAATCCTGAATAACTTATATAATTATCTTTTACTTCACCTTTATATAAGCAAGTATTGTCTTCGTCATCACATACTAAACCTTTAGTTAAGTCCACATAACTTCTTTTTTTCCTTAATGCGTCAACTAAAAGAGAAGAGTTTTCTTCTCCCTCAGGTTTATGTTCCAATTTATAATATTTAAGAAGTCTTCCAGTATAAATACCTACAATTGCTGCGATAACAACAACATTAATTGCAAGTAATACATTTCCAACTTTTAGTTTAGTCCTTTTAGCCATAATATACCCTTTCTATTAATCTCCAAAATCATTTTGATATGCGATTAAGCTTGCATTTATAACTCCATCAATACTACTAAATTGATCTACTATTGTAGTATCAACTTTATCATCTTTAAGATCTAATTCAATAGAAATTTCTGCTTCTTTTCCAAATACAGATTTACTTCTAACTTTAAATCTTCTAATTTTCTTTAATTTAGCTAATACTTCAGTATGAGCTTTTTCATTATATTTAACAACTAGTAAATATCTATTTGATACTCTAAATCCTAATAAATAAGAACCGAAGTATAAAACTCCAACCATTAATGATGCCACTATTGCAGGGATATATAATCCTGCTCCTGCCATAATACCAGCACTTATACCCCAAAACATAAATGAAGTATCAACTGGTTCTTTAATAGCTGTCCTAAATCTTACGATTGATAGAGCACCAACCATACCTAAAGATAATGAAATATTTGAACTAATTGTTCTAATAATCATTGCTGTTACCATAGATAACATTATTATACATAATGCATAGGCTTTTGAATAAACAACACCTGTATATGTTTTTCTATATACATATACAATAAATAGTCCAATAGCGAATGCTATTATTAATGATAATGCCATTGAACCTACAGAAATAGTTCCTGTAAAATTTTCTAATACTGATTTTTTAATTGTATCTACTACACTCATTTTATTTCCTCCTATTTAATACTCCTACATAATGCGAACTTACTAACTGCTTCTCTACACGATGGTATATCAGCTAATAGATTTGCTATATGCAAAGGTAATACTTCATTAAATTTAACTTCTAAAACTTGTTTTCCTTTTTCATCTAGTGTATATGTTGGCTTATCATTATCAAATAAGTCATAATTATATAATCCACTTTGAATATTATAATCAAATGTTATTCTCACATCACTTACTGGATAAGTAAATGCAATTCTGTGATAAGCAACTATTATTGATGGTAATAACCCTTTAGTTTTTGAATCATAAATAAACTCTTCTAAAAGGCCTTTTGGATTCTCTATTTCATCTAATTTACCTTCTAATATTTTACTATATATATCTTTTGAAATCAACATTTGTTCCTTAGCAGTACTATTATTATGTTTCATCTTTTTTTCTAGTCTTATAAATGAATCATCATCATTATAAATCCTAATTCTATATTTTTTTCTATAAAGAACTCCATCCATTTTTTCATAATATGATTTGGATTCTCTATTATCAAAATATAAACTTTTTATTACATAAGAGCCATCTTTATAATATGCATTAGAATCAGGTGTTAATATCAATGATAATTTTTGTTTTAATACTTTTGCTGCACTATTTGATATTTTAAATTTTAATTCATGTCTATAT
>JAEEGL015242514.1_pt1 | contig 14674 bp, 11 predicted proteins | sample 9134231 | NCBI WGS metagenome assembly JAEEGL01 (sample SAMN16246548, study PRJNA631951) | gut metagenome | biome: gut microbiome; feature: rumen; material: fiber-attached | host: Bos | place: Iran: Karaj | collected 2018-10 | reverse complement strand
GGACGGAACTATTTGATAAAGTTAAAAGTTGAAAGTTAAAAGTTAAAATGATGGGCCTGCGGCCGGCATTTTAAAAAGGGTAAGGGCGAAGCCCTTCCGAGTTTCAACTTTTAACTTTTAACTCTTTCATTATTTGTTTATGTTTATATAAGGTGAACACTATGGTAAAAGAAGTAAATCCCAACATCCACGTCAACGACCTTGACTACCCCGTCTCCGGTCATCACTGCGACGATCCGGAAAAGGCGAAGCTTGTCAAAAAGCTGGCGGTGATGATCACCGACTCCATCCCCCGCAAGCTGCCCGGCAAGCTGAAGGAAAACCACATGGATTTCTGGATCCTCGACCGGCTGCTGACGAAGGACGAGGTCAAGTTCATGCTCAGCTTCAAGCAGCGCCGCGTGGGCTATACCACGAAAGAACTGGCCGAGCGCAACAATATGACCGAGGAAGAAGCCCAGAAGGTCATCGACCATTTGATCTGGATCGGCATCGTGGAGCAGAACCGGGACAACGCGGATCATCACATCCAGTACTGGGTGCCTAAGTGGGTGGTGGGCTCCGGCGAGTATATGGTTGAGCACAAGACTCTGTGCGACACCAACCCGGAAGTGGCCACCATGTTCAATCTGGCCCCGCAGGAGCCGCTGGAGCTGGCGGCAAAGTTAGTGCCGCCGGGCGGCGCGGGCATCGGCATGCACGTGATCCCGGTGGAAAAGGCCATCGACCCGCAGATCGAAAGCGTCAGCGTGGAGCATCTGTCCCACTGGCTGAACAAGTACGACAAATTCTGCAAGATGGTCTGCGCCTGCCGCAAGGCCCAGCGGGTCCGCGGCGAGGGCGTGGGCGATATCGAGGGCTATATGTGCATCGGCCTCGGCGATATCGCCGAGTTCCTGGTGGAAACCGGCAAGGACGCCCATTACATCACCCGGGAAGAGGCCATGGAAATCATCGAGCGGGCGGAGCGCAAGGGTTACGTCCACCAGATTACCAACCTCGACGGTCCGAACCGTATCGTCGGCATCTGCAACTGCTCTCCCGGAAGCTGCTACGGCCTGCGCACCTCCCAGCTTTTCAATACTCCCAATATGTCCCGCTCCGCCTACCGTGCCCATGTGGACGCGGAGAAGTGCGTCGCCTGCGGCAAGTGCGTGGAGGTCTGTCCCGTCGGCGCGGCGAAGCTGGGCCAGAAGCTCTGCAAGAAGGACGGCTCCAAGGTCATGTACCCCGTGCACGCCCTGCCTGACGACAACGTCTGGGGGCAGGACAAGTGGGATCGCGACTACCGTGATCACAACAAGATCAACTGCTACGATTCCGGCACCTCCCCCTGCAAAACTGCCTGCCCTGCGCACCTGGCGGTACAGGGCTACGTCCGCATGGCTGCCGAGGGCCGTTATGAAGACGCCATTCGCCTGATCCGGCAGGACAACCCCTTCCCTGCCGTCTGCGGCGCGGTCTGCAACCGCCGCTGCGAGGATCGGTGCACCCGCGGGACCGTGGACAGCCCTGTGGCCATCGATGAAATCAAGAAGTTCCTGGCACAGTGGGAGCTGGAGAATCCCGGCAATTATGTCCCGCGCTGTGAGAACATGGACGGCAAGCAGTGGGACGACTATAAGATCGCTGTGATCGGTGCCGGTCCCGCCGGCCTGACCGCCGCCTATTATCTGCGCACCGAGGGCTACCCCGTCACGGTGTTTGAAAAGGAAAAGCGGCCCGGCGGCATGATGATGAACGGCATTCCCTCCTTCCGCCTGGAAAAGGACGTGCTGCAGAAGGAGATCGACATCATCGAAAAGATGGGCGTGGAGATCCGCTGCGGCGTTGAGGTCGGCAAGGATATCTCCCTCGACGCGCTTCGCAGCCAGGGCTATAAGGCCTTCTATATTGCCATCGGCCTGCAGGGCGGCAGACTTGCCGGCGTGCCCGGAGAAGGCGCGCAGGGCGTCCGCTCCGGCATCGACTTCCTGCGCAAAACGAACCTTGAAGGTACCCAGGCGCTGGACGGAGACGTCGTCGTCATCGGCGGCGGCAATGTGGCGGCAGACGTCGCCGGAACCGCACTGCGCTCCACAAAGGGAAAAGTCACGCTGCTCTGCCTGGAGCAGCGTGAGGAAATGCCCGCCGCGAAGGACGAGGTCGCCGAAATGCTGGAGGAGGGCATCACCATTGAAAACGGCTGGGGCCCCAAGGAGATCCTTACCGAGAACGGAAAGGTCACCGGCGTCGTCTTCAAGCGCTGCACCCGCGTCTTCGACAGCGAGCACCGCTTCAACCCCCAATATGACGAGAACGACACCAAGACCGTTTCCTGCAGCCACGTCCTCATGGCCATTGGCCAGAGCGCTGAGTGGGGCGAGCTGCTGAAGGGCAGCAAGGTGGAGCTGCGGAGAAACGGAACGGCAGTCGCCGATCCTGTCACTCTGCAGACTGCGGAGCCCGATATCTTCGTAGGCGGCGACATCTGCCACGGCGCGCGCTTCGTCATCGACGCCATTGCCGCCGGGCGTGAGGCCATGGTCTCCATCAACCGCTTCGTGCATCCCGGCCAGTCTTTGACCATCGGCCGTGATCTCAGACAGTTCATCGAGCTCGACCGCGACGATCTGCTGATTGAGGGCTTCGACAACGCGCCCCGTCAGCGTCCCGGCAGGAAGCCCGGCGAGGCCAGGCAGACCTTCTCCGATCTGCGGCTGCCCCTCACCGAGGAGCAGGTCAAGGCGGAAGCCAACCGCTGTCTCAAGTGCGGCGCTACCACCGTGGACTTCAACAAGTGCGTCGGCTGCGGCCTTTGCACCACCCGCTGCGAGTTTGACGCGATCCACCTGTCGAGGGATCTGCCCGCCGCCAGCGACATGCACACCGCAGAGGAAATGATGAAGCTGGTCGGTCCCTACGCCATGAAGCGTATGTTCAAGATCATCAAGAAGAAGGTCACCGGCAAGTCCGATTATCCCTCCGAGCAGTAATCGACCCTGCGGATCCGTATTTATCCTTTGGGAGGTACCGTTATGGAGCATTCGATCAGGGAAATCCTGTTCTACGGCGGACACGCCGCCATGGGCTGCACGATTCCCCATTGTCCGGAGGCGGAGGGGTCCCTGCGCCGTCTCATCCGGGGCAATGCACACTACCTTGAGCGGAAATCGAATCCTGCAGAGCTGACCGACCTCATTCGTTTCCGTACCGCCCATGAGGGACAGCGGCCCTTTGCTGTTGTGGTTTGCTGCGCAGATTCCCGGGTCCCGCCGGAGCACATTTTCGGCGCAGGAATCGGAGACCTCTTTGTCATCCGCAACGCCGGCAACGTCATGACGCCCTCTGCCCTGGGCAGCGTGGAATATGCCGTGGAGCATCTGCACGTTCCCCTGGTCCTGGTCATGGGGCATCGCGGCTGCGGCGCTGTCGTGGCTGCTCTGCAGCACGCTGAAGAGCACGGCGCCTTGGGAGAACTTGTTGCCCAGGTCGCCGCCGCGGTGGGTCATGTCCACGATCCCAGAGAGGCGGAGCTCAACAACCTGCGGCACAGTCTTTCCAGGCTTGGAACCAGCGACTGTCTTCGCGGTCTGTCCGCAGAGAGCCGTGTTGCCTTTGCCGGCGCCATCTATGACATCCGCACCGGCTCCGTCAGTTTCCTGCTGGATGAGTAACACAGCGAAATAAAATCCAAAACAAGTCCCCGCCCGGTCAGGAAGTATCCTGTCCGGGTGGGGACTTGTTTTATCGTTCACGTTCTTAGCGCCGGCTGTTTTCTTTCATCAGCTGCTCAAACGACGCCTTCAGAATATGATAGCGCGCTTCCTTTTCCGGCATCGCAAAGTGCGCTTCCCGAAACTGCTCATGCGTTCGATCATAACACAGCTTCTCATCGCCAAACTGCTCGCTGGTCAGATCGAAGACGTAGCTGCCGACGACATTATAGCAGTGGAAGAAACCGTTCTCCAAGGGCACGCCGTACACCTTCCCGCCGAAGAGATCCTGGGCGAAAAAGGCTGTAATGGAGCACTGGCCGAGCGTCGGATTGTCTTCGCTCCAATGGCTGCGCATCCGGGAGGCGCAGGTCTCGGCAGTCCAGCAGCGCAGCAGGGCTCGATACAGATCCCGGGGGCTGCGGATACCGGGATACGGAGTCCGGGCCTCAAAGGTTGTGTTTTCTGCGCCGTAGAAGCCCATGTTCTGTTCGAGGACGCGAATGCAGTCTTCTCTCATCCCTCTGCCTCAAAAGCCAAGGCTGTCGTTGACCAGGATGACGTGGATCCGGTTCGCGTGCCTGGAGAAACGGGTGATCAGGAACTGGCAGCAGATGGTGTCGGGAGACTTGCAGTTCATGCAGGCGCCGGTCTTGGCGCAGGGGGTGGACAGGCCGAAGCGCTGGGCGTTGATGGGGGCGGCCACGTTCCTGGCCCGCTTCATGGCGGCGTCCACATCCGGGCAGACCTTGTTCATGCCCACGATCATGACGACCTTCTTCGGGCCCTGCGCAATGGCGGAAACCCGGTTTGCATTGCCGTCAATGTTGACCAGAACACCGTCCTCAGTGATGGCGTTGCAGGAGGAAAGAAAAACATCCGCGTCATAGGCGGCCAGCATCGCAGCGCGCTTGTCGGCCATGGCGTCCCGGTCGATGAACCGGTATTTTCCGTTTTTTACAGCCTCCACCAGGCCGATCTCATGGGCGCTCATGGCGCCGCCCATGGTGACAGCGCTGCCCTCCGGGATCAGCGAAAGCGCAATCTGCAGGGCTTCCTCTTTGTTTTGCGCGAAATAGGCGGACATATTGCGGGACTGCAGGCCTTTGATGACCTTTTGCGCCAGAAGGGTATTGCGCTTGACAATATTCTCGTTCATAATGCATCCTCCGTAAAAGTTTTTTCTTTTTCAATCATCCCAAAACAGAACATAGCGTTCATACGCGGCGCAGACGGCCGCCCTTGCTTCCCGGCTCTCCCTTCGCCACGGGGTAATCATATCGAACGCGTGTGTGCTCCCGGGGTAGACCCTCGCTTCCGCGGGGACACCTGCCGCACGCAGCCGGGCGGCAAATTCCAGCGTCTCGTCCAGGAAGGGCTCGCCTTCGGAAACAAAGGTGAACGCAGGCGGCAGGCCGCGATAGTCTGTCTCCCTTGCAGGTGAGGCGTAGGCGGGCACACGTTTTGTACCATAGAGCGGGCCGAGATACTTTGCCCAGCCGTGATGGTTGCGGCAGGTGTCCCAGATGAGGCCGTAATTCTCCCGCGAGGATGGCGTATCCTCGCAGTCCAGCATCGGATAGAGCGGGAGCTGAAAACAGACCGGAATCTGCCCAAGGTCACGCGCAAGGATACAGAGCGCAGCCGCCAGCCCTCCGCCCGCGCTCTCCCCGCCGACAACGATCCGCTCAGGATCGACGCCCAGCTCGGAGGCGTGACGATACAGATAGACCAGAGCGGCATAGCAGTCGTTCAGGGCAGCCGGGTAGGGCTTCTCCCCTGCCAGCCGGTATTCCGGCGACAGAACCACCGCGCCGTACTTTTTCGCCAGCATCGCGCCGCAGGAGAGATAGGCCATGGAGGCAAAGCCTGTGGTATAGCCGCCCCCGTGGATCCAAAGGATTCCGGGTACGGTTCCGATTTGTTCCTTCGGCCGGAGAATCAACATCGGCAGGCGGCCGTAGGGCCGTCCGACAAATCGCAATTCCGAGTTCAGTTTCATTTACCGTTCTGCGTCCTTTCCGTTCAGCGCCGTCCACGCCAGATAATCTTCCTCTGTCTCGACCTCGATTCCTTCGGACAGCAGCAGCTCGGCACAGACTCCGTTGCCGGAGACAAGTGTGCGCGAAAAGGTCCCATCGTAGATCCGGCCCTTGCCGCAGGATGGGCTTCGGGCCTTGAGCACAGCGCAGGTACAGAGGTTTTCCCGGGAAATGTCCAGGGCACGCTTCGCTCCGAAGACGAAAAACTCCGTGACGTCCTCACCGGCAGCGTTGATTACCCTGCCATCCGGCAGGCGCTCGCTGGGCGTCCGGGGCGTCGGAAGACCGCCGAGAACCTCGGGACAGACCAGAACGGCCTCTCCCCTTTCGTAGAGCTCCCGAAGCGCATCCACAGGCTTTGATTTGCCGTCCATTCGGCAGGGAACGCCGGCCAGACAGGCACTGAGCAGGATCAACGCCGTCACCCCTTTCCTCCATTTCACCTATGATATCATATCAAAAGGAGCATTTCAAGTATTTGCGTGCTTGCAATTCACGGAGAAACAGAGTATAATACCAAAATCAAATGAATCATGTGAGGTTATTATGGACATTATCGCAACGCTTGCAGCGGAATTGAACAAGAGCAGGACCCATGTGGAAAACGTCGTAAATCTGCTGGATGAGGGCAATACCATTCCTTTTATCGCCCGCTACCGCAAGGAGCTCCACGGCTCCATGGACGACACTGCCCTCCGCACGCTCGAAACGAGGCTGCAGTATCTGCGCGGTCTGCAGGAGCGCAGGGAGGCCATTGAGAAGTCGATCGAAACCCAGGGGAAAATGACGGAGGAGCTCCTTGCCGCCATCGAAAACGCAGCGACCCTGGCGGAGCTGGAGGATCTGTATCGGCCCTATAAGCAGAAGCGCCGCACCCGCGCCACGGTCGCCCGTGAAAAGGGACTTGCGCCGCTGGCGGAGCTGCTCTTCGCGCAGGCAAAGGACTGTCCCATGCCGGAGGATGCGGCAAAGGACTATATCAACCCCGAACTGGGCGTCGAGAGCATCGAGGACGCGCTGACGGGCGCTTCTGACATCATCGCCGAGCAGATCAGCGATCACGCAGATCTGCGCAAGGCCCTGCGTCGGCTGCTTTGGGAGAACGGCACGCTGCGCAGCGAGGCCGCCACCGAAGAGGACACGGTCTATGCCACCTACTACGACTTTTCCCAGCCCGTCAAAAAGCTGCAGGGTTATCAGATCCTTGCCCTCAATCGCGGAGAAAAGGAAAAGATGCTGAAGATCTCCCTGGAGCTCAACGAAATGCTGGCCATGCAGACCGTGCGGCGTGCCGTCGTGAAACTCGGCAGTCCTGCAACTGCGTTCGTCACTAAGGCGGCTGAGGACGCCTATGACCGACTCATTTTCCCCTCTCTGGAGCGCGAACAGAGAGCCGCTCTGACCGACGCAGCCTGTGAGGGCGCCATCGGGCAGTTCGCCTTGAATCTGCGCCCCCTGCTCATGCAGCCTCCCGTCAAGGGCAAGGTCACCATGGGTCTGGACCCCGGTTATCGCATGGGCTGCAAGGTCGCGGTTGTAGACCCCACAGGCAAGGTGCTGGATACCGCCGTGGTCTACCCTACGTACGGAGAGCGGCAAAAGAACGAGGCGATTCTCACCCTCTCGCGTCTGATCCGCCGTCACGGCGTAGAGCACATCGCCATCGGCAACGGGACCGCCAGCCGCGAGACCGAGCAGATGACCGTGGAGCTGATCCATCGGGAGAAGGAAGCCGGAAATACCGTCAGCTATATGATCGTCTCAGAGGCAGGCGCTTCTGTCTATTCCGCGAGTCCCCTGGCCGCCGCCGAGTTCCCGCAGTACGACGTGAATCTGCGCTCAGCCGTCTCCATTGCCCGTCGTCTGCAGGACCCGCTGGCAGAGCTGGTCAAGATCGAGCCCAAGGCCATCGGCGTAGGACAGTATCAGCACGACATGCCGCAAAAGCAGCTCGAGCAGGCTCTGGACGCTGTTGTTGAGGACTGCGTGAACGCAGTCGGCGTAGATCTCAACACGGCCTCTGCTTCCCTTCTGCTGCGCATCTCCGGTCTGACCGCCGCGACTGCGAAAAACATTGTCGCCTACCGTGAGGAAAACGGCGCGTTCACCGGCCGTGCGCAGCTCAAGAAGGTCCCCAAGCTCGGGCCAAAGGCCTTCGAGCAGTGCGCAGGCTTCCTGCGGGTCCCGGAAAGCAAAAACGTCCTGGACAATACCGCCGTGCATCCGGAATCCTACGAGGCGGCAAAGAAGCTCCTTGAACTCACCGGCCACAGCCTGACAGATGTACGGGCCGGCAAGCTCGACACCCTGAAGGCCGAGGTGGATCGCTTTGGCGCGAAAAAGGCAGCCGACGTTCTCGGGATCGGACTGCCGACGCTGCAGGATGTGATCGGTGAGCTGCAGAAGCCCGGCAGAGATCTGCGGGATTCCCTGCCCCAGCCAATTCTCCGCACCGACGTGCTGGAGCTCAAGGACCTGAAGCCCGGAATGGAGCTGACCGGCACCGTGCGCAACGTCATCGACTTCGGCGCCTTTGTGGACATCGGCGTTCACCAGGACGGGTTGGTCCACGTCTCGGAGATCGCAAACAAATTCATCAAGCATCCCTCGGAGGTCTTGTCTGTCGGTGACGTGGTGAAGGTAAAGGTCCTGACGGTAGACGAAAAGAAAAAGCGCATCGGCCTGTCCATTCGGCAAGCCGGCAAGTAAAATTTGTTCCGAACCAAAGTCATCCGGAGGAAGCACTGCAGCGGTGCTGCCTCCGGATGACTGTTTTCTGATTATTTCGCACAACACAACGCTCTCAGCCTAGTCCGCAGAGAGGGAGCGTCCAGCTCCGTGCGGTCGATCACGTCGATCCCGAGCTCGGACGCCCTGCTCCGCATTGCGGAGCCTCCAAGCTCGGAGGTAATCACAGCCGCTCTGGCCATCTGGCCGCCGAAGCGGTCCCGCAGGACGGCGAGTTCATTCAGGGCGTCTGTCCGGACCTCACAGGTCTTGCAGCTCAGGAAAACCGGGACAAGACCGCTGGTCGCGACGACATCCAGTTCATTTGTGACGTCGGCAGTGTTGTCTTCACCCTCCCAGTCCACGACCGCGCTCAGAATCACGTCGTCGAAAACGCCGGCGTCCTGACAGGCCTTCCAGACGTAGAGCTCCAGAACGCTGCCGACGTCCCGCAGCCAGGTGCGGATCTGCAGATCCCGGAAGCGGAAGCTTACCTCCTGTTCGGGGACGATCTTCAGATCGCTCAGCAGGCCGATCTGCTCCAGATCCTGAAGCGCCTGCTCCGGGCATGGAAGCCTTCCGCCGCGCTCTGATTTCACGGTGTAGCTTCCGTGGACGTGGGTGGACAGCTCTCCGTTCTGTCCCGGGGCGGAGACGCGCTGGATAAAGGTCACGATTCGGTCCCACTGTCTTCTGTGCCTGAGATATACGTCAAAAAAGGGATCCACATCCTGGGTATATCCTGACAGAATCCTGTTGTCGACTCTTCCCTTTCGGATGCTGCCGCCGGCCATCCGGAAGAAATCCGCGGCGCTGAATCGCAGCGCAATCGGATCGTCCGTCACAAAGGGGGCGTTTTGTATGTTGAAAAAGCGGTTCTTCTTCCGGCTGTAGGTCACGACGGGAAGGGCGCGTTCGGCGCAAAGGCGGCCGGCGGCAAAGAGAACGGCGTCGGTGCCGCCGGTAATATCCACAACGCAGTCCGGATAGCGCTCCACAGCGCGGCGAAGAACTTTGTGCACCGTGTTGGCGTCGTAGACCGAGGCGCGCTGAAATACCAGCTCCGGCGTCAGTCCTCGCTGCGTGAAATAGGTGCGAAGCTTCTCCCGCAGTCTGACGTCAGAGGCGACGGAATCGGGACATACATATACGACTCTGTTGGGTCTGAAAACCTCGACGCCCAGAACATTTTCCAAGGGACGCTCGTCATAGAGCTCGATCAGGGTATCCGGTACAGACATTTGGCATCCCCCTGTTCCGCTGCGTTACAGCGCTTCGAAGCGCTCGACGCCGATTTTTTTCAGCCAGAAATAGAGCAGAACGCACAGGGCCAGCTGCAGGACCATGCAAAGGCCGAGATAGGAAACCGCGCCGATCCTCCATCCCGTAAGGAAATACAGGCCTGCAAGGACTGCGGCAACACCGAAGCCTCCGAGGATCGTCATCGTCACTGCAGCGCCCTGCTTGACGGGGATCATTTCGCTGGTCCATTGCAGATTTGCAAACCGAATCCCGGCAAACAGTCCGAAAAGGGCAAAGAGCTGAACATTCAGCAGGCAGACCAGCACGGTCAGAACCTTCAGCGCGACGTTTCCGTGGATCATAACCGCGGCGACGACGGCAGTGAAGAGGGACGGAAGAAGGCTCAGCCGCAGCTGCAGAATCAGCTTTGCACGAAGGATCTTCCAGGTCGGCACGGGGAGCGAACGGGAAACCCAAAGATTCTTTCCCTCCAGAGAGACAGAGGGCGCTGTTGTATCCACCATCGACAGGCAGAAGGTGAAGGCTGCGCAGAAAATCACGGCAAGGCTGCCGGGGCGTTCCCAGAGAAAGCCCTCCAGCATTGTGACGGTATCTTCTCCCAAGATCAGCAGGAAGATACCGATGGCCGGGATAAAGAGGAGGCCAAGTCCGCAGTTGAGCATGTAGACGGAGCTGGAAGTAAAGCGGGCAACCTCCTTATGGAGAAGCGCACCGAAGGCAGACCGCTGTTTTGCAGTCTTTTCCCGGTATTTTGCCTTCGGCGCCGCAGACGTAGCGGTGACGATCTTCATAAAGCTCTTGGAGATCAGCCAGATGCACAAAGCAAGAAGCGCCAGCACAACCCCGGAGAAAACCAGAAGCTCCCACCAGCCGCCCTCGCCGGCGCGGCCAAAGATATACAGGCTATAGGCAGCCCCGCGAATCTTTTCTCCGTAAATGACGGCGTTTTCCACCAATTTGCGGACAAGACTCTGCGCCTTGAAATACACGAAATAATACAGGCCGAGGCAAACCAGGGCAATCAGTACCGTAAGAATGCTCCTGTTTTTCAGCCGCAAGCTGATGCGCGCCACCACCCAGCCCAGAGCACAGGACAGCGCCAGGACAAACAGGGAGATCATTGCAGACCATACAAGGCCGCCCACAACGGTCATGACCGTCACACGTGCCATGCACCAGTAGACGATAACGGCCGGGAGCGAAACGACCAGCGTGTACATGAGAGACAGCAGAAGCACCGTCATCAGTCTTGCTGTCATGACCGTCCTGGGCGGGATCGGAAGGCTGAAGAGCAGGTCGTTGTCCTTCGCGAGATACAGGGTGGAAAAGGTGTTAAATACCGAGCCGAGCGTGCCGAACAGGACTGCAATCATACCCAGGATCAGGAAATACAGCCAACCGACGTTCGCTGCTGCCAGGGAGCCGCAGATACTGACGCAGAGCATGGTCACCATGCCGCCGATCACGCCGACCATGAGCAGGAAGAACAACGCAAAGAACAGGATGCTGCTTCCCTTTGTGCGTGCCTTCCCCTTTTTGGCGTCATAGAAATAGCTGCGGAAAACCTCCGTCATCTGTTTCTTAATCAACAGCTTCAGCATTCCTCGGCCTCCAGTTCCAGGAAGACCTCCTCGAGGGACTCGTCTCCCTTGACCTCCTCCATGGTTCCCGCGCGAATGAGCTTGCCGCGGCGGATGATCGCCACCTTGTCGCAGAGTCTCTCCGCCACCTCCAGTACGTGGGTGGAGAAGAAAATGGCGCCGCCGTCGTCGCAGAGCTCCCGCATCATCTGCTTGAGCAGATGCGAAGCCTTCGGATCCAGACCCACGAAGGGCTCGTCCATGAGCACCAGCTTCGGCCGGTGCAGCCAGGCCGAAATGACCGCCAGCTTCTGCCGCATGCCGTGTGAATAGGATGCGATGGGCTGGGCAAGGTCCGAGGTTAATTCAAAGCGTTCTGCAAGCGAATGGATGCGCTCTCTCCGCTCCTCCGGGGAGACACCGAAGATATCCGCGATGAAGTTCAGGTATTGGATGCCGCTCATAAACTCGTAGAGATCCGGGTTGTCCGGAATGTAGGCAAGGCTGCGCTTGCAGGTAAGGGGATCCTTGAGAATCGAAATGCCGTTGATCAGAATTTCTCCTTTGTCGAAGGACTGGATCCCGACAACTGAACGCAGCGTGGTCGTTTTACCGGCACCGTTGTGGCCGATAAAGCCGTAGATCTCGCCGGGGGCAATGTGCAGGGAAAGGTCGTCGACGGCGACTTTTTCGCCGAAGGTCTTGGTCAGATGTTCGATTCGAAGCATAACCAAATCTCCTTTTTGTGGATTATCTATCAGTTTTTTTGAATTGTAATGAACCGTAAAAATGCTGCGCGAGCGATTTCCGGAAAGAGGATCTTCATCGGCAGCAGAACAGGGTCTAACGCGTTTCAGGCAGGAAAAGCTATCGGTCCGTCTTGCGGCGGTCCGGCCCCGGAGTCCATGCCTTCTTTTCCGCCTTGACGAGGCGGCAGACGGGAAGCCGCGGGATCAATATCGGGGCCTGCATGCCTCTTCCCGCCCATTTTATCTAATGTATTATACATGATGAACACTCTGCTGTCAAGGACAGACCGCGCCGGCAAATGCAGCTGCGTTTCGTTCCGCAGGAACTGTCGATCGGCCGGTTTTTCTGCTTGCCAACCGGATACGACTGTGTTATGATAAACTCAGCATAAGTTGAAAGGAGGTCGTCTATGCTCCAATCGATCATTAACAATGGGGTCTGGACGCTCGGAATTGACGGAAAGCTTCTGCTGGAGCACAAGCCGGAACATCCCTTTGCGACGGCCATGCACAGAGAAAAGACCTATTCTGCCAATCGCGGCACCGTGAAGGAGCAGGTCGTTGAAAAGGATCGCTGCGGTCTTTGCGCTGCATCCCAGGAGGGAAACACGGTTACTCTCACCGGAGCAGACCACAAGCTTGCGATCACGCTGAAGGAGTGCCCCCTCGGCGTCGAGCTGCTTCTGTCCGGCGAAGAAGGCTGGGCATATGAATTCTCCCTCCCCGCGAACCCGGAGGAGGCCGTTTTCGGCGGCGGCGAGCAGTATCGGCAGGTCAATCTCCGCGGAGAGACCGTCGTCAACCTGGTCTCTGAGCACATCCAGGCAGCCACCGTCATTCAAAAGGCCCTGCTGCCGAGAAAGCTCTACAAGGAGAAGCCCCACAGCCAAATCGGCAGTTATGCCCCCATGCCCATCTTCGTAACGGATACAGGACGGATGATCCTCTTCGACACCGACGCTGACGGCATTTCCGTCTTTGGGGCCGAGGCCTACACCTTCACCTTTGACGCCTGCCCCGAACGGCTGATCCTCACCCGGGCGGAGCGCTATGAGGATCTATGCAGAGCCCTGACAAAGGAGCTCCCCAACCGTCAGTATCTGCCGGACTGGTGTCTGGACGGCATGATCCTGGGCGTCCAGGGCGGAACGGAAACCGTCCTGAACAAGGCCTTCTCCATGCTGGACGCCGGCGCAATGGTCTGCGCCGTCTGGTGTCAGGACTGGTGCGGCGAGAATCGTACCGCTATGGGCAAGCAGGTTTGGTGGAACTGGGAGGTCGATGAAAAGCTTTATCCCGGTCTCAGGGAAGCCATCGCAAGGCTCCGGGAACGGGGCGTCCGCTTCCTGGCCTATATCAACCCCTATCTGGTGAAGGACAGCCGCCTGTACAACGAGTGCAAGGAAAAGGGCTGGCTCATCACCCGGCAGGACGGTACGATCTACCACATCAAGTCCACCACCTTCGACGCGGGCATGCTGGATCTGACCAATCCCGACACCGTCCGCTTCATTAAAGACGTACTGATCAAGCAGAATATGCTGGATCTCGGCATCTCCGGCTGGATGGCGGACTTCGGCGAATATCTGCCTGTGGACTGCGTGCTTCACGAGGGCAATCCCGCCCGGATGCACAACCTCTGGCCGGTTCTCTGGGCGAAGATCAACCGGGAAGCCATTGAGGAATACGGCGCAAGGGACGTGATGTTCTTCTCCCGCTCCGGCTATCTCGGCGTGCAGAGCTACGCACCCATCCTCTGGAACGGCGATCAGCACACCGATACCACCCGGGACTACGGCATGCCCTGCGTCATGCCCGCGAGCTTCTCTCTGGGCTTCTCCGGCGTGAGCCTGGTCCACAGCGATATCGGCGGCTTCTTCTCCTTCACGAAAATCAAGCGGGACGAGGAACTCTTTATCCGCTGGATGGAAATGGCCTGCTTCTCTCCGCTCATGCGCAGCCACGAATCCCTGCGGCCCTGGGCAAACGCCCAGTTTGACGCGCCCGGCGTCGTTCCCTATACCGTAAAGCTGACAAAGGTCCACGTCGCCCTGCGGCCCTATCTGGAGCACTGCTTTGCCGAAGCGAAGGAGGGCATTCCCGTCATGCGTCCCGATTTCTGGGAGGCAGTGGACTATTCCGAGAGCCGGGATCCCTACAGCTACTTCCTGGGAAGCGACCTCTACGTCTGTCCGATCATCGACAGGAAGCAGGACTACCGCCAGGTCTTCCTGCCGCAGGGCTCCTGGGTGCACTTCTGGACCGGCAGAGAGCTTGAGGGCGGAAAGGAGTACCGCGTCGGATGCTCGCTCGGAAAGATCCCCGTGTTCTATCGGAAAGGCAGCACCTTTGCCGAGGTATTCAAAGCAGCGGCACAAATTAAGAAGTAAGAAGTTAGAATTCAGAATTCAGAATTGGAGGAACCCGACATGAAGCAGTCTCCCCTTGCCGCCACCCGGGGCATCGGCATGAAGGACAAACTGGGCTACGCCTTCGGCGACCTGGCCTCCTGCCTGGTCTTCGGAGTGACCCAAATCGTACTGAACAAGTACTATACCGACGTGCGGGAGATCTGGGTGCTCCACGTCATGATTGTGACCGTCATCCGCCGGATCTGG
>JAEEGL013036175.1_pt1 | contig 14674 bp, 13 predicted proteins | sample 9134231 | NCBI WGS metagenome assembly JAEEGL01 (sample SAMN16246548, study PRJNA631951) | gut metagenome | biome: gut microbiome; feature: rumen; material: fiber-attached | host: Bos | place: Iran: Karaj | collected 2018-10 | reverse complement strand
GAAAAATTTGCAAAAAATTTGTTTTATTTGTGCAAGTTTTTGTATATTTGCGGTGTGAAGGCAGAGGGTTAGCCCCACCACAAAGCAGAAAAACAATACATAACAACTTAAAACACAAAGAATTATGTCTGCATGTCAGTGCCCTGCGGGTGCGTCTATCCCCTCCGTTCCCAACGCAACTTGCCCGCAAGACTTCGGTCAGATTCAGAAGATTATCTTTCAGCGTATCTTCTCCTCGGGAACAACTAAAAACTCCATGACGAAGGCCAATGCCGCCACCCTTGCCGCTTGGACACCCCTGTTCAGCGCATCCGATGGCACGAAGGCCGTTATCACCCCCTACGTTGAAGCCCCCACTGCCGATGGCGGTGACGCTATCACCTATGGCGGTGGCAACGACACTCTTGGTGGTGTTACCAAGGTGATTGGCACGAACCCCACCAACATGACCTTCGCCCTCCGTCAGATTGTTCAGACTATCGCCAAGGCCCTCAAAGCCCTCATGTGCGAACTGAACATGGGTGTGTACTTCGTCAACGGTGACGGACAGATTATGGGTAAGGAAGTCTCCGAAGGCAACTTCGGCCCGATTCCCATTCAGACCCTGTTTGTGGGAGACCTCAAACTCAACGGTCTTGAAACCCCCGATGAAAACGCTCTGTCGTTCTCTCTGCCCGCCAATTGGAGTGACGATGTAGCAATCATCACCCCGTCCGACTTCAACCCTCTTACCGACCTCGCAAACGCCTAATCAGCCATGCCTACCAAAGTAACAACCGTCCGTCTCCGTGCAGGAGAAATAGAGCGTGAGTTCGAGGTGGGCCACGCTGAGAGGCTTTTGAGAATGCCTAACAATGGGGGTTGGCATATTGCTGACGATGAAAAAGTAGAACTTACGGAAAATGGGTTTAAGCCGCGAAAACATAAGTAACGAACTCCTCAAACCGAGCAAACGGAGCGAGATAGAGCAGGCCAAGGCTCAGCAGGATTGGATTAAGTTTCACACTGACACCAACCTTGACGAGATACGAGGCGGTCTGCCCTATCAGCGTTTCCGTACTTTCGTGAAGTCTCAGTTGCCCGAGGACAAGTTTCTTGCGTCAATGAACAACTTGAAGTTCCCTCTGCCTACCAATCGGCTGACGGAGAGTATCTTTACCAAGTTGTCGAAAATCTTTGACGGGAGAAACCCTGCCTTCAACTATCAGTTCCACCGCTCCCAAGAAAGGGACGATTGGGAATGGTATCGGCAGGAAATCCTCAGAGAACCGAGCGTGTGGTCGCAGGATGCTTGGCGGTTCTTCCAAACGGAAATCAACTGTGTAATGATAGTTGACATGCCCGAGGATGGAGCAACAGACCGCTACCCTCAGCCCTATTTCTACTTCCTTCCCATCAGTGATGTGGTCTCCTACAAGGTGAACGCTCGCACAAAGAACATGGATTGGATTATGTTCAAGAGCGACTATGACGGTAAAAAGCGTTTGGTCGTGATTGACGAACTATCCTATCGAACCTTCGACTTCCAAGGCGCAACCCTCGGGGAAATGCTCAGCAACAACCCCCACAACCTCGGTTACTGCCCTGCAAGGTTCTTTTGGAGCGAACCCCTTTCCCTTTCCCGTCCCGACATCAAACGTAGTCCGCTCTCCAAAGAGTTGAGTGCGTTGGATTGGTACTTGTTCAAGAGCCTCGGTGTAAAGCACCTTGACACCTACGCAAGTTATCCGATTTACAGTGCATTCGAGGAGGAGTGCGACTACGTTGATAAGGACGGAAACACCTGCCACAAGGGCTATTTGCAGAAACCGAGCGGAGAATTTGTTACCGACCTTAATGGTAATCCCGTTCCCTGCCCGCTCTGCAAGGGTAAGAAGAACCTCGCGGGCGCAGGCAGTTTTATCACTGTTCCTGTCCCCGTAGAGGGCCAACCCGACCTCCGCAAGCCTGTGGATATAACAACCATAGACCGCAATTCTCTTGACTACAATGTCGAAGAACTGAAACGCCTTGAAACTCAGATAGTTAATTCTTGCGTTGGTGTGGATAACACCATTCTCAACGAGACCTCCCTTGCTGACAAGCAGGTGGACGCTACCTTTGAGAGCAAGGACAACGTTCTGAATAGGGTTAAGGCGGGATTTGAGGAGGCACAGGCTTGGGTAGATACCACCGCTTGCTTGCTCCGTTACGGCACGGCCTTTATCAGTGCCCATGTGAGTTATGGCAACGAGTTCTACACGCTTACCGCAGAAACCCTGCAAGCCCGTTATACCAAGGCCAAGGAAGGTGGTGCAAGCGAGGCTGACTTAGACACGCTCTACACTCAGATGCTCGAAACCATGTACCGCCACAATCCTATGGTGCTCCAAAGGATGATAATTCTGAAAGACATTGAACCCTTCCGCCACCGCTCGTTGGACGAGGTGGGAGCGATGCTCGAAAAGAAACTCATTAAACCCGAGGAGTACATGCTGAAAGCCGACTTTATGGGCTTTGTGGCAAAGTTTGAGAGGGAGAATGACAATATCTTGGAGTTTGGGACTGCAATTCCCTACTCCGATAAAATAACAAACATTCAACAAACACTTTTAGAGTATGCAAAAAGAGCAGTCAGCCCTTCTCGTGCATAGAGAAAACTATGATGTTCCAAAGGGGCAGGAACAGTCTGTTCACTACAAGATTGCCAAGGTAGATGACAAGGGTAACTTCTTGGAGAAACCCCGTATCTGCAAGGACAATCCGAAGGAGTTCGATTCTTCGCTGAAACGCAACCTCGAAATCCTTGGTTACAAAGTGGAAATCCTTCACCACCCGCTCGGTACTTACACCGACACCCGTATCGTGGATAAGGATGCCGCTATGAAGGCCAAAGACGCTGAGATTGCCGCACTCAAAGCGAAGGTGCAGGAAGGGGCTAACGATGCCCTCAAAGAAAAGGATGCCGAAATCGCCAAACTGAAAGCCGACCTCGCAAAGGCCATGGCTGACAAGGAGAAGGCCGAGGCTAAGGCTAAGGCCGCAGGCGAGAAAGCACCGAAAGAGCCCAAAGCACCCAAAGAGCCGAAAGAGCCCAAGGGTGGTAAGGGAGAAACCAAGGAAAAGTAAGGAGGACTGAGGTATGTTAACAGAGGAAGTTCTGAAAGCAAACGAAAGTCTGAAAGACTTGACTGCGGAGCAGATTCAGACTATCGCCACTCTCTCTGAGAATGACGAGAACACTGTAATCGGGCAGAAGTTTGGCGAGGTATATCGTCAGATGGATGCAACTATTGAAAAGGCCACGGGTATCAAGCGTAACGGGGACGAAAAGACCTACGTTTACCTCGAAAGAGCCGCCAAGGAGTTCACGGGCAAATACGGGGACTACGAGGCTCTGAAAACCAAGGTGGCCGACCTCGAAAAGCAGGTTGCAGAAGGCGGGGATGCCGCTATCAAGGCTCAGTTAGAGCAGGCCAAGAACGAACTTGCGGCCACCAAGGAGCAGTTCAACAACGTCAAGGCCGAACTTGACAAGGCCAACTCCGACCACGCAACCGCTCTGTTGGGGCTGAAAGTAGATGCTGAGATTGCCAAGGCCAAGGAAGGATTCACCTTCAAGCAGGGATTCTCCGAGGCTGTGATGAACACCCTTATCGGGCAGGCAATCGCCAACGTCAAGGCCAAGCACCCGACCTTCGAGGAAAGCAACGGAGTATCGGTATTGGTGTTCAAGGACGATAAGGGCGTAACCCTTAACAACCCCGAAAACAAACTCAATCCGTACACCGCCAAGGAACTGTTGCAGAAGGAGTTCGAGGCTATGGATATTCTCGAAAAGAACCCCGCAAAGGGTGCGGGTAGCCACGGTTCGGGTAGTTCCGCTCAGACCACGCTTGCAGGCGTAGCAACGCAGGTGCAGGCCAACGAGACAATCACGAAGATGCTCCTCGAAAGAGGCATCGCCAAGACCTCGTTGAAGTTCGGAGAGGAATACAAGAAACTGTGGGAGGAGAACCACTGCGGAGACCTCCCTCTCCAATAACAAGGCAAGGGGTAAGCCTTACAAAAGCAAAACAAAACCAAACACAAACAATTAAAAAACAAACAAAACCATGAGTTTAGCAGCAACCATTCTCAATTCCATTCGCGTCAAGAACGATAGGCTTGACAAGAATGAGCACCGTCTGTCCGAGTATGGGGCGTTTGACTTCTTTGTTCAGCAGAGTAAGACCAACCCCCTTCTGACCGAGGAAATGCGTACCAAGGCCATTGACAGTATGGGTAAGACCTTGCAGATGCCTGTAATCACCTACGATGGTGTAGTCAGCGTCTCCAACGTCCGCTCCTGTACCGTGGCTGACGCTGAAAACACCTCCGCTCTCGTAGGTCTGACCTTCGCCACCTATGCCGTAGGTTTCACCGTAGTACCCGCCATGTACTCCAACAACGAGATTGACATGCGGAACGACATCGAAAAGAAGTTCAAGAAGTGCGCCCGTGTCCTCGGTGCGGCTCTTGACAGTGCCGCCCTCGCCATCCTGTCCGCCAACAAGACGCAGGTGTTCGGTGACACCCTCATTTATAGTGAGGTTTCCGATGTGATTGCCGTTCCGTGGGCCTCTCGTGAGGACATTCTCTCTGACATCGAACCCATGATGCAGGCGAATGACTACTATGGCCGTGTGCATATCATCGGTAACGCAGGTGTCCGTAGCCTTCTGAACAAACTCGCTGAAAAGGGAGAGTTCAACTACGTTAACAAGGCCCTCGAATGGAGCAACAAGGAGTTCCACTTCACCAACCGCCTTGTCAATGGAGATAATGACTACGCCACCTTCTATGCCGTTGAGGACGGTAATGTGGATATTCTGTTCCGCTATGACCGCGAGGCCGCCCGTGGCACTAAGACTGCCATCGGCCACGAGTGGGACATCATCGACATGCCTTACATTGACGTTCCTGTTGGCCTGCACTATTACGAGAGTGTGGGAGACCAGAGCGCAATCGCAGGTGCGGCCACTGCCGACCTTACTTGCGCCAAGAAGGAATACTACGGATTCTCCGTTGACGTAGCCTTCGTTGTGGCCTACAACAGTGCAATCGCCACCAAGGCCAACCCGATTATCAAGGCCGCTATCGCCAAGGGTAACACCTACGCTCAGCCTGTAACCGTGGTTAACGATGCTACCAACCCTGTCCGCACACAGGAGGTTCAGTAGTCCCCTTCCAAGTCTGAGTAATGGGGAGGTGGAGGTTTGACTTTCACCTCCCTTTTCATTAACTTTGTGGCATTATGTACAGATTAGCAGAATTAGTGAAATCGTTCTCCACTCTTGTAGGGTGGAAAGACACCGCCCTCTCCAAGTCTGAGAGTGGCCTATACTACCAAGAGGCGAACCCGCTCCTCACCCTTCGTGCGCTCCGTGGCGTAATGCCAAAGGACTTGGCCGACAGATACCCCGCCTACGAGCAGGGCCGTATCTATAACAAGGGAGTAAAAGTCTCCAAGGCAGGGAAGATTTACCTCTCTCTGAAAGACGAGAACAACCAAGACCTTGTTAATACCCTCTATTGGACTGAGTATGACGTGTTGGAGGATTACCTCACCGCTATCACCGAAAGGGGCATAAAGAAGGCTATCGTCAAGGTTGTTAACGAGAAGATTATCGGCCTCGAAAGCAAGAACCTCGTTGACAGAAGGGTGCTCTTTGACGGAGCAGGCCGCAAGGAGGCCCGCACCCCCAATCGTGGCAACCTCGTGGGATTCGAGATTACCCCTATCCGCACACAGGGCATCACCACCACCCTTAACAAGGTGGGTATTCAGATGTACGGGAATGTAGGGGACGTGAAACTCTACCTGTTCCACTCCTCTCAGCCCGAGCCGATTGCCACCAAGGTAATCACCATTAACAAGTCCAACGGCACGTTTATGTGGGTGGATTTGGATTGGGTTCTGCCGTATGTCAATGACGAAATCAATGCAGGTGGCAGTTGGTACGTGGTGTATAACCAAGCGGCCCTACCTTCCTACATGGAGAGCATCAATTTCGGACGGGATTGGAGCAGAGAGCCTTGTGGCACTTGCAACAAGGGAGACCTCCAACTCTACCGCCTCATGCAGAGGTACGTCACCCTCAGCCCGTTCTATGTGGCTATCAGCGATTGGGACGGAACTCTGTGGGACGTGGAGGATAATATCTACACCCCTGCCGACAACTACGGCCTCAATATGATGTTCACAATGGCCTGTGACGTAACGGAAACCCTCATAGCAGAGAAGTTCCAATTTGCGAACCTCATTCAGTTGCAGGTGGCCGCAGAGGCCCTGCGGGATATTGCAACCAATCCCGAGGTGGCCGTGAACCGCACTCAGTCCAACGTTGACCGAAACAACGTCCTCTTTGAGGTGTTCGGTGACGGAGCGGGCGTGAAGGGCATCCAAGGAGAACTCACCCGAGCCTACAAGGCCATAGCCGTTGACCTCAAAGGGCTTGACCCTCTTTGCATGAGTTGTAAGAACAAGGGCATCCGATACGGAGCAATCGTGTAGTATGAGCAGTATAGAGAGAATTGTCGGCATATTGGAAAACATAGATTTTCCCGTTGGGGACGATTTGCCCTCTGCCTTGGGCGGGGACGATTTGCCCACTGCCGACATTCCATATTTGCTCTCTCGGTTCTTCACCCGTTCCGACATACAAAAGCGGATTATTGACATAAACACAGACCGCCTCTACGCTGAGCAGGGAGACCGCAATTACAAGCAGTTGGGCACGTACTCTCCGTACACAAGGAAACTCAAAAAGAAGAAAAACCTTCCTTATGAGCATTTCACCTACTACGATTCGGGAGACACCTACGATAGCCTCATAGTTGTGGCAACGAGAGAAGGGGCATCCGTGGAACTCGGAGAGAATGCACCCGATTATGCCCACGGCCTCAAAGAGACCGCTTGGGGTTTGACCGAGGACGAAACGGAGCAGTTGAAGGAGGAGGTTCTGCCCGAGGTGAAGGATATTATTGTTAATGGCATTAAACAAGCATTGATAAATGGATAGAATACCCCAAAAGACCAACCCCAAGATGTTCGATTTGGCCGTGCTCCCGATTCAGAAGGCATTGGCCGCTAACCTGCCATGGTTAGACCACTCCATCGGCATCTGTGAGCAACTGACCGACATAAAGAACAAGAAACCCTTTAACTTCGCGGCCCTGTACCTCAGCAACGAGCAATACGAACAGGTTATGCCCTGCGAGGAGTTGGGCAATTTCTCGTTCTTCTACCTCCGCGACCCGCAGGTTACAATGCCCAAAGACAGAAACCTCGTAAAAAGCCCGTATTCGCTCGTTTTGTGGTACGACCTAACCAAGGTATCACTTCCCACCGATGAACGCAATAGAGAGCAAATAAAGGGGCAAATAATGGGTATTCTCAATGCCCTTCGGATTCCGTACTTCACAATCACCCGTATTTTCGAGAAACCGAGCAACGTTTTTGCCGATTTTTCCTACGTCCATACGGATAACCAATTTCTCATGCACCCCTACGCAGGTCTGAGGATTGACGGGGAGATTGTTGCTCGCGTAGATTGTCTCCGTCCCGCAAGCGGTGAGGGAGATTCCTATGGTAAATCGTTTGACAATTCTTTCGACAGATAGTATGACCTACGCATGTCCCAACGTACTTCCCAACGTGCCCAATATGAAGTGCGAGATTAAGTTCGGGCAGATTCAGAAGGTGGCCTTTCAGAGGCAGGGGCAGACCTTTACCCGCGAGGAGATAACAACCAAGGCTGGGTGGAGCGCATTTCTGACCTCTCAGACACCCTCCAAGATAGTTGTTACTCCCTTTGTTGAAGCCCCCACCTCGGACGGGGGAGACGAGCGCACCTTCGGCAGTGGCAACCAAGTCCTTGACGGGATAGAGATTATCATGGGCATAAACCCCGTGAAAATGACCTTTGCTCTCCGTCACTACCCGCAGATTATCATTGAGGCCCTCAAACACCTTATGCAGTTCCGCGACCTCGGTGTGTTCTTCTTTACGGGGGACGGGAGGATTATCGCCTTGAAGGAGGACAAACTCTACAAGGCCATTCCTATCCGCTCTCTCTTTGTGGGAGACCTCCTCTTTGGTGGCCTCACTCAGCCCGATAGAAACCAAATGAGTTTCTACTTCAAGGCCAACTACTCCGACCACCTTGCATTGATTCAGCCCGAGTTCAACCCTATGGAACTTATGAATATCAATGACGTAATCGGGGATGGCTCGTTCAGCAGGGCCTTCAACTTCTCGTTTGACGTATAATTTTTACGGATAGGAGGAACAAACCATGCTTGAATTTGTCTTGTGGGTATTCTTGGTGAGCCTTGCCGTAAAATTCTTGCGGACGCTCATGGAGAAATGGGGCATCAGAGAGTGGTTGCAGGTGAACGCACCCTGCGACCTTCTCCACGAAATGCTCATGTGCGACTTCTGCCTTTCCTTTTGGATGGGCTTGGCTATAAGCGTGTTTTTGGCTATATTTGTGCATTGGTGGATGCTATTCATCCCCGTGTTTTCGTGTAACCTTAGATACGATTAGACCATGATAAAAAAGATTTGCTTTTCATATTTACCTTTCGTATCTTTGTATAGATTAAATCTATCAAAAGGTATGAAAGAGATATGGAAAGACATTTGTGGGTACGAGGGTATCTACAAAATCAGCAACAAGGGGAGAGTTCTCTCTCTTGCAAAGGACATCATGCGTGGTAAGGGGCACAAGACGCTCGTGCGTCAGCCCGAAATGCTCTTAGTTCCAACTGTTGACAAGTGGGGATATTGTTGCGTTAGCCTATGGAAAAACGCGAAATTCAAGCGTGTTAAGGTTCACAGGTTGGTGGCCGAGCACTTCTTACCGAACCCGCTCGGTCTCAAATACATTAACCACAAAGACGAGAACAAGGAGAATAATCGCGTTGAGAACTTGGAGTGGTGCACAACTGCGTATAACAACACTTACGGCACTCGTGTCGAAAGGATGCGCCTTGCAAAGTTCAAGCCCGTTGAGCAGTACACGAAAAGTGGCGAGTTTGTTGCGCGGTATGGTAGCCTTAACGAGGCGCAAGAAAAGACGGGCATACAGGCAAGTAACATTTCAAAGGTCGCTAAGGGTGGTATCTATGGATTCAACTCTGCGGGTGGCTATGTTTGGAGGTTTGCGGAATGATTACGAAAAGGCTTAATAATCACAACGTTGTCTTTTACGATTCCGTGGAAGATTTGCCTGTCGTGCAGTTTCACCGCTATTCAAAATTCATTCTCGTGGAGGGTGGCATTGGCGATACTATCAACGATATAGACCGCCATATAAGCCGTATTTTGCAGTTCATCAGAACCGACATTAAGAAGGCAACCCAAGAAATTTTGAACCTGCGTCAATGCCTCTATGTGGTAGCAACGGAGCAGGACATTCATAACAAGGCCACCTTGTGCCTCATTAAGAGCGTGGACGGGCAGGATTGGACAGACTTTTCCGACAACGGCCTTGACAGGCTCTATGAGGTTGTTAATGGGGCAAGCCTCAAAGAGTTGGACGAGATAGCCGCCAAGGTACGGGATGCTATTGACGAGAACCTCCTGCAATACTTCCCCCATGTGTTTGAGGATAGCACCCAAAAGAACTATACCGACCTTCTGAGGCAAAGGGCCATGTTGCAGATAACGGCCATTGTTAAGGAGGAGGATAACTCGGACAAGGTGGAGGAAGTAACCCAAAAAATTCTTGCTATGCAGAACCCCAAAGGATTCATGGGAGCGGATAGCGAGGAAGTGCGCTTTGACAAGCAGTTCGAGGATATGTGCCTGTTAATGGCAAAAGAGTTTGGTGGTGGCATAAAGAAGTACACCACAATGGAGTTTTACACGGCCTTTGAGCGTCTGACCCGTCAGTACAACGAGGCCAAGAAGTTGAGAAACAATAGAAAGAGATAGTTATGAGCAACGTAATCCAATTTTCCGACCTTTTCTCCCCTACTATCACCGAGGATGTAAAAAGCCTTTCGGATGCCGTTACTGAGGTTGGGAAGAACCTTCAAAACATGCTCGCGGGCGTGAAAAAGGAGGCTCAGACCCTTGGGGAGGCTTTGGCAGGCGTTTCCTCTGCGACCAAGGGCGGGAGGGACACCACCAAGGCCGATTCCGCACAGGTGGATAAACTCTACGAGGCTTACACCCAACTGAGCAAGATGTACGAGGAGAACCAAAAGACGTTAAGGGCTCTCCTTGAAGTGGAGAAAACCCAAAATGAGCGTCTTAACAAGTCCAAGACTGCCACGGACGAATACGCCTCGGCCCTTGACAGGTTGAAGGCGCAGGCGGCTCTTGCAAACGAGGCTCTTGCGAAGGTGGGCACGAGCGGAAACACTGCCGAGGTAAAGCAGTTACAGGCCATTGTTAAGGGCTTGGAGGAACAGATAAAGAACCTCACCAAGGCTCAGAACGCCAACGCCACCTCTACCAATGCGGCCACTGCCGCCCGAAAGAGTAGCAAGGTTGAACTCCTTTCCACTGCCGAGGCGTACCAAAGCCTTGCCCCTCTCATTGAAAAGACGGGCATAGACTTGAACACCCTTATAACAACTGAGAAACAACATCAACAGGCAAGCAAGAACGGCCAAATCGCCAACACTGCGCTCGCAGGGAGTTACAACCAACTCTATGCGCAGTACAACCTCATAAAACTCGCCCTCAATGCTATGAACACCGAAATGCGCGATAGCGAGAGTGCAGGAAAGGTGTTGGAGGCTGAGGCCGCAAGGATTATGGCTATAATGAAGGAAATGCAGGCGGCTACGGGCAAATATACCCTTGACGTAGGTAACTACTCCGAGGGTGTAACCAAGGCTCTTAACGGCTTGAATATCGCAACCATGCAGGTTATGCGAGAAATGCCTACCTTGGCAAACTCCGCTCAGCAGTTCTTCATAGCAATATCCAACAACGTCCCTATCTTTGTGGATAACTTCAAGCGGGCACAGGCGGCTCTTGGTAGTTTCTCCAAGGCCCTCGGTGCTACGCTATCTGCCGTGTTCTCGTGGCAGAGCGTGTTGCTTATCATACTGACTATCCTTCCAAGGGTGGCGAAGGCCATCCACGACAAGCGCAAAGCAAACGAGGAGGAGGCCAAGGCTCAGAGGGAGGCCAATAAGGAGAATGAAAAGGCGGTCTTTATTCTGAAAGACATGCAGGAAATGTTATTGGGTATCAGAAAGGGCGCAGAGGAGAGTGTGGTTGAGATAAAGTACCTCAATGACGTGCTTGGAGACAACGCCCGCTCCATGCAGGACAGGATAGATGCAGGTGCTCGGTTAAAGCAGATTTTTGACGAGGAACTGAGCGGATTCTCCGCAGAGGAGATTGCTATGGGTAAGGCCGCAGAGAAGATGCAGAACCTCACCCAAATGATTTACGACCAAGCGGAGGCCCGTAGGACGCTCACCCAGATTACCGAACTTACCAACCAACTCCTTGACCTGCAAGACCAACAGGCGAGCCTCGAAAACTATCGCGGACTGAGCCAAGAGGGCAAGACCTTGAAGGAAATGTTCGATAGTTACCAAGAACTTATCGCAGGCGGGCGCAGGAACATTCATTTGGACGCTTACACACAGGAGTATTTCGACAAGTATCGCAAGGTGCTTTCGGATATGACCGCAGTGCAGGCGCAGATTGATTACCTCGCAAAAACCATTAAGCCTGTTAACCTCATAGACACTTCGGGAACGGATAAGGCAAAGCAGGATATTTTGGAGATTCCCGATGTCTATAACGACATGCTCCAAGCCCTTATTAACAACATGGAGGATGGGTTTGCCAAAGAACTTGCGCAGTACGACCTTGACTACAAGATGCAGAGGGAGCAGAGGCAGGAGCAGATGGAGAAAATGCAGGAACTTCTCACCAAGGGTAACGAGGAGGAGCAGAAGGCCATCCGTGAGCAGATGTCTTGGCTCAGCGCACAGATGGTTATTGAGGAAGATACCTACTACAAGACCCGCGAGAGAATGTGGCAGGAGCACCTCAAATCGTACAGGGTGGACGTTGAGGACGAGGGAGACCCCGAGGAAGAAACCCGAAGGAGCATCGAAATTGGGTTGCAGGTTGAGCAGAAACTCCGTGATGCGGCCTCTTACAAGCGATACGAGGAGGCAGTCAAGGCCGACAAGAAACTTCTCGACCAATACGACAAGGATTCCTCCGAATACCTTTCGCAGGTGGAGGCAAACACCGAACACGAGCGCGAACTGAGAGAAACCCTCAATAGCGAACTGACCGCAAGCAACCGCGAGTATTGGGAGACCTACCTTACGGAACTGCGAGAGGCAGGTGTGCTGACCGTTGACGAGTATAACAAGATAATGGCAAACCTCGCCAAAGGAACGGATGCCACCAATAAAACGCAGGGAAGGGGCAGGCGCAGAAGGGGTGGTGTAAGAAACCTTGTCGAACTTGGCTTTGCCCTTAACCCCACCACGGGAGAGAAAGACCCCGAAACGGGTATGCTCCGAGTGAAAGACCAATACCAAGACTTCGCCAACGCAGTTAATGAGGCCCTCCAAACCTCCATGGACTACATGGATGAATGGATGGATAAGCGCATTGAAATGGCCGAGGTTGCCGTGGAGGCCGCTCAGAGGGAAACCGAGAGTGCAAAGACCGCCTTGGACTACGAAATGCAGGCCCGAGCCAATGGCTACGCCAACAACGTAGAGTTGGCCCGCAAGGAATACGATGAGAAACTGCAAATGGAGAGGCAGGCCATAGCCGAGAGAAAGCGTTTGGAGAAGATACAGGAGGGTATCAATACCGCTCAGCAGATTGGCGCATTGGTAACGGCCACCGCGAACCTTTGGAGTGGCTATTCCGAGATTCCGATTGTCGGCCCTGCGTTGGCTATTGCCGCTACGGCCCTCATGTGGGGCAGTTTCTTTGCCGCCAAGATACAGGCCGCTCAGTTGGCGAACCAAACCACCTATGGGCAAGGCATGGCCGAATACGTGGACTATGGTGGCTCTCATGCCTCCCACAATGACGTGGACTTTGGCAGGGACAAGAACGGCAAGCGCAGAAGGGTTGAGAAGGGAGAGGTTATAGGAGTAGTCCGCAAGGACAAGGTGCAGAAGTACGGGGTTGAGAGGGTTATGAACATCATAAACAACCTCAATAACGGCACTTTCGAGAAGAACTACGTTTCTTCCACCGAACTTGTAAACTCGGTTATGGGAGAAAGCCCCGAAAGCAGGGCAAATTCGGCTTTTCTCTCCGCAAAGGTAGAAGATATGCTCCGCAGTGCCGAAAGTCGCTCTATGGGCTTAAAAACGGGCAATACGGGCATTTTCGATGCAGGGCAGTTGGAGGCCAACTACGAAATGGCCTTCAACGGAGCATCCACCGACCTTTCGGGAGTTGAACGGGGCATTGAGACGCTCATTGAGCAGAACAAGGTTCGGGTGGTCTCTACCCCTTGGGGGAGAATTGAATACAAGGGCAACAACAAACGGATAATCAGAAATGGATAACGTCAATATCAAACTGAGCATAGGGAGTACAATCGTGCTCCCTGTGCATCCCGTTTTCGGGGACGATGTGAAACTCAAAATAACCCAAGCGGACAATGAAATCTTCTATCGCACCAAGATAGATGGCAAGATTATCTTCTCGGGAGCGGACTTCGACCTCATTGACGGTTGTAATGACGAGGTTGAGTTCACCATTTCCGTGTTCCGTGGCACAACCCTCATTGGAGAAGGCAAATTCATTAAGCCCGATTGTGTGCTGAACTACGACAACAAGACCTGCGAGGTGAAACTCTCCACCACTGACCGCTACGAGAATATCATGGCGGGATTGGATAACAAGTACAACCTCGTGAAACTCGCTCCGAAGATTGAGAGTTTGCTCCTTGTTAAGAGGCCCGTCCTTCAACTCTACATGTTCGGAGATAATCGGCTCACGAACTTCTTTGGTAACATGTCGTTTGAGGCCGATACCATTAACGAGGCCGAGGGTAAAACTGCGGCCCAACTTGAAGCCCTCACATTTGCCCGAGTTTACTCCTATTCCTCAGTAGAACTCACCATTGGCTCTCTTCCGAGCGGATGCCTTAACTCCGATGAAATTCTCGCCTTTAACGGAAAGTATCGCGGTTCTGCGAGTGGTTCTGTTACGACCTACTACAAAGAGGGTGATTCGAGCAGAACACTTCGTGCCACAACAGACCCGCAGGGCTATGCTTGTTTCGCTCTCTATTACAATGGCAGTAGGGTTTCTGCCAAGTACGATGATGGTGAGGGTGGATATTTCTACCGTCAGTACACTTGCACCATTAACCAAGGCATTATAATTGGCAGTGGTAATGTTTACGAGTGGTACTATGATGGTGAGAGCGGAGATTATTCCGTGAGCTGTGGAACTACGAGTAGTAACAACAGAACCATTTTCGCTCGCCTCCTGTGTGACGAGCCAAAGACCATTAGCGGTTACACGACCAAGGACGTAACAACGCTCAATGACGATATTTACGAGAACGGGGGCAACTATCGGTATGTGATAAGTGCCGCTTGGCTGAACGTGAGCAACTATATCCGCACCTCTACGGAGAAAACCACAACGCCAACCGAGTATTACGATGGAAACGGGGAGTAT
>JAEEGL012207704.1_pt1 | contig 14674 bp, 6 predicted proteins | sample 9134231 | NCBI WGS metagenome assembly JAEEGL01 (sample SAMN16246548, study PRJNA631951) | gut metagenome | biome: gut microbiome; feature: rumen; material: fiber-attached | host: Bos | place: Iran: Karaj | collected 2018-10 | reverse complement strand
GCTGTTGCAAAGCTGTGGTTACCATCGCCCATAGCGAAAAGTAATGGATTATTCTTATCAAGAGAAGCATAGATAGCTTCAAAAGCTTTGCAGATGTTTTCTTTATCTTCATCGGAATTTACAAGCCAAGCTTCGAGATGGCCGCCGTTCTTCATAAGTTCAACATCATAAACGCTTTGAAGTTTGTCTTTCTTTGCTGCTAATGGTTCAATTACAGAGCGCTTTTCGTCAGAAATCAAAACCATGATGTGAGGAATTTCGAGAGGAGCGTCTTTTCTGATTTTCTTTCTCGGTGGAATTCTAGAAAGAATTGTGCCTTCTGTAGCTCTGATTAAGGTCTTGGAACCTTTTTCCCAACTATAGCGGTCAAGGTCTAATGCAGCCATAAGGCCCCATCTGGATACGCCGCTGCAGGTTCTGCGAACTAAGAAGAAAGATTCTTTATATGTATCAAATAACTTAGCGTCAACATACTTCTTCATTGAAGCATTGATGTTAGCAATGCGTTGATCGCCATCATTATCTTCAAGATAACATTCTGGGAATATAAGACGAAGAGTTGAAGGAGCTTCGCCAACTATATCTGAAGCTGATTTCCAGTATTCTTTTTCTGATTCATACTGGTCACAGGCTACTACTGCCCATTTAGAAAGATCTGTTCCCTTCTTTGGGAGCATAATATCTGCTGCCTTCAATCCAACTGCTTCTAATCTTGCGTTAATATCTGACATGTTGTGTTATTCTCGCTTTCCTTTACTTTTTTTCTAGTTTCAAGACTTAAGATTAAAGAAAAAAGATTAAAACAAATTATCGAAGAATTGTCTATCTTCTGTCTTCAATCTTCTATCTTAAATCTAAATTATGATTCTATTTCATAAATTTTATAGTGGCAATATTTTTTTAATAAAAAAATACTGATTTATTTTGAAAAATAGTATATTATATTCGCTGAAAAATAATATAAGAAAATAAGACCTTTATGAACATAGCTTTTGACCCGTCACCTTTTATCGCAAATTCTAAGCTGATAGAAACAACAGAAGAAGTGGCTGCATTTTTTAAAAGAGCAGCCAATGAAGATGTTATAGCAGTAGATGTAGAATCAGCAGCTTTTTATCGTTATTATGCAAAAGTTAATCTGATTCAGATTGCAACTCGCAAAGAAGCCGCAATTATGGATCCACAAGTCATAAGCGATTTTTCTCCTTTTCAGGAATTTGCTTCGAAAAGTAAATGTATGTGGCTTTTCCATGGTGGCGATTATGATATTTCAATGCTTGCAAAAGATTTGCAGATATTTATTCCAAAAATGTTCGATACTCGTAAAGCTGCTGAAATAATAGGTATGACAGAGCTTGGCTTGAGAGCATTAACAGAAAAATATTTAGGTTTTACATTAGATAAGCATTTGCAAAGATGCGACTGGTCTAAAAGACCTTTAACTGAAGCTATGAAAAAATACGGCTTGCTTGATGCCGTATGTCTTATTCCTGTTTATGATTGCCTGATTCAAGAACTAGATGAATTAGGTCGTATTGAATGGGTCATGGAAGAATGCGATGCTATAGCTAAGCAGGCTAGAGAAGCTCACAATCAAGAGCCAGATCCCTATGCTTTCCATATAAAGGGAAGTTCATATCTTTCTTTGCGTTCATTAGCTGTTTTGCGTGAAGTTTGGAAGTTAAGAGAAGAAATCGCTGAAAGCATAGATAGGGCACCATTCATGCTGTTAAGCAATCAGTCTTTATTGGAGATAGCTAGAGTTACTCCTAGAAGTATCGCTGGTTTGAATACAATAAAGGGTATGAATCACGAATTTTTAGCAAGATATGGAACAGATATTCAGAAGGCAATAAGAGCTGGATTAGAAGCCGAATTAGTAGACTTAGAAAGACCTATCCAGAAGCATTCTCGTGAAGAACTGCTTAATGCTTGGGAAGGCGAACTTGCTAAGGCAATCAGAGAGGTAAGAGATAAAATTGCTGCAAAAGCCAACATTCCACCTTCTGTTTTAGCTCCTTCTCATGCGTTATATAGTCTTGCAAAATTGCGACCTCAGACTTTGGGTGAACTAGTTCAAAGCGAAATACTGCATGATTGGCAGGCAAGACTATTGGCTGACGGAATAATACCTCTTTTAGAACAGGAACCTCCGAAACTCTCTAAAAAAGCACGTCGCAGAGGCAGACGTTCTGCAAGAAGACCAACGATTTAGAGCCAAGCAGAGCTTGGCGTCAAAAAGACAAGGTCTTTTTGACGTTGTGGTTGGTAGTTGGTGATTGGTGGTGGGTGAGCTAAACCCTTTTTTAGAGCTAAGAGACAAGAGAAGTCTATACATTGTCATAATAAGTATAGCGTATGGGCTTTAGCCCTGAAAGCTATACGTTTATGACAATGGGTAGACTACACAGAGCAAGCAACTGGCCGCTTTTAAAGGAAATGAGAAATGAGAATTGAGAATTGAGAGTTCAGAATACGCCTTTTAGTAACAGAAGTCTGATGATGATGTTTGTAATCATGCCAACAGCAACATCATCGGCTACAATGCCTTTTCCACCTTTAAAGGTTTGAAAAATAGAAATAGGGTAGGGTTTGAAAAAATCTAGTGCTCTGAAAAGTAGAAAAGCCGTTATTATCATTGTTAAATTTGCGTCCCAAAGACCAAATAAGGCTACCCACATTCCGGCTGTTTCATCAATAACTATTTCAACAGGGTCTTTGGTCTCATCTATGTCTTCCATAGCCTGAGAAACTGCGATTGCAAATATTAAGAATGCTGTTATAATCAGCCCTTGAACCCAGATGTTTAAATCTTTTGTAATTAAGAAAAATACAATGCCAGGCAGACTACCAAAGGTTCCTGGGAATTTTTTTATATACCCAAGATAGCAGCATGAGCCAAGCAATCTTACTAGTCGTCTGGCTTCAGGTCTATTTTTCCAAGAAGGATTTATTTTTTCTAAAGTAGTCATATCCAGAATAAATTGTTGCTATTGTAGCAATTCCCATTAATGTATAAATTACATACCCATAGTAGGTATTAAACATAACCGGAAAGTTATTCCCAACTTCTGTTGAATAATATGTATCTAAGATTACTCGAATAGAAATAAAACAAAGAGCTGTAATTATTGCAACAAGCTGAGATACGGTTTTGAATTTTCCTGCATTAGAGGCAGCAATAACTACTCCTTTTTCTGCACAAATCAATCTTAGACCTGTGACAGAGAATTCTCTCGCGATGATTATTACCGTTACCCAAGCAGAAGTATAAGATATTTCTCTATAGGCAACCATTACGATTAGAGCTGCTGAAACTAATAGTTTATCTGCTATTGGGTCAATAAACTTACCAAAAGTAGTTACCATATTATATTTTCTGGCAAGATAACCGTCAAAATAGTCTGTTATGGCGGCTATTATAAAAATAACTGTAGCAATTATCTTACCCCAATCGCTTACAAGGGAAACTCCAGGAGATTTCCATAAAAAAGCGACCATAAATAAAGGAATAGCTATAACTCTAGCTAAGGTAAGTTTCGTTGCCAGATTCATTCTAAAATAACAGCTTTAAAGTCGTAGGCATCTGCATCAGTAAGCTTTACTTTTACTATATCGCCCGGCTTGTGACCTTTCGAATCATTTATAGTTGTGATGTTATCAACCTCATAGGCGTCATAAGGGGTTCTTCCTGTAGCGACCCCCTTTGAGGATACTTTATCTATTATAACATCAATTTCTTTCCCAATCAGCTTTTTATTTCTTTCTTCTATTATAAGCTGTTGAAGGGTCATTAGTTGATCTAATCGTGCCTGTTTTGTTGACTCTCTGACCTTGGGAGTCATTGAGTAGGCTGGGGTATTTTCTTCGGGGGAATACATGAACGAACCTACTCGGTCTAAGGGGTATTCTTCGATGAAATTTATTAATTTGTCAAAATCGCGTTTTTGTTCACCTGGGAAACCAACAATAAATGTAGTTCTAATAATAGCGTTAGGGTAGTTAGAACGAATATGTTTTATCAGGCTTATCATATGTTCTGGGGTAGTATGGCGGTTCATTGCCTTTACTAACTTTGCAGAAATATGTTGAAAAGGAATATCAAAGTAGGGGAGAACTTTTTTTATAGAAAAGATATCATCTATAAGCTTTGGTGTCAGACCTCTTGGGTGCATATAATGCAGTCTTATCCATTCAACCCCTTTAATTCTAGATATATTTTTAAGCAATAAAGGAAGTTGGCAAACTCCACCTTTGTCAGTACCATATCTTGTAATATCCTGAGCAACTACTGATATTTCTTTGGCACCTGAAGCAACTAAGTTTTCGCAGTCTTTTATTATCTCATCTTCTGGTAAAGAGTAATATGGTCCTCTAATATTAGGAATAGCGCAATATGCACATCTGTTATTGCAGCCTTCACCAATTTTCAGAATTCCAATATGTTTGGGATTAAAGAAACGGCTGTTGTTAGAATAATCAGGTTCTTTGTAGTTCTTCCCAGCCAATTTGCAAAGCTGAGTTATTTCTTTTGGAGTTAGGAAATCAAATAAATAATCTATTTCAGGAATCTGTTCTTCTATTTCTTTGTGGTAACGTTTAATCAAACAACCAAATACTGCTATTTTTAAACGAGGATGCTTTTCTTTTAAAGAAATAGCTTCCATAATATTTCTTAATGATTCTTCTTTGGCATCATTGATAAAACCACAAGTATTTATAAGTATAAGGTCAGATTTTTCTGGAGCTCCAGACCATTCCCAGCCTGTAGCTTTAAAATGATTTGCAATGTGTTCTGAATCGGCTGTGTTTTTGGAACAACCTAAGGATATTATATGGAATTTCATGTTTTTCGATTATTAGCTACTTATTGCTTAATTTAGGGATTAGGGCATAGGGAAATTGTTTAGTTTCTTACTTAAACCAACAGACTTTTCGATTTATCGTTAGTTTATTATATTAAACTATTTTTTTCTCTTATAATTCCTAATTCCTCACTCCTAATTATTAATTAATCTCCCTTAGAACGTTCAATGTGGATGATAGAACGTTGAGCGTCTTTGGCAAGAGGTCCGGTCGGGTCTAATTCGATGACTTTATTGTATTCTTCACTGGCTCTATCAAACATATTCTTAACTCTGTATATGCTGGCCAGTCTGAAGTGTGCTTCAATATAGTTTGGATCAAGCTGAATAGCTTTTCTATATTCTTGCATTGCTTCATTCTTCATATTGACATCGTAGTTTTCGTTGTATGCTTCGCCAAGTTCATAGTGCGCTCTAGCGCTGTTTTCATCACGTTTAAGAGCTGTTCGGCACATCTGGATTGCTTCATCATACATATGTTTACCACTGATTGATTGCTTACTGTAAACATATTTAAGACCCCATAATGGCCACAACAAGGTATTCTTACCAAGCATGTCGGCAATCTTGAACTGGTCGATAGCTCTTTCCTGTTCTTCTTCTGTTGGTGTAAAGCCACTTCCAAGAGTAATATAAGCGTAACCGAGAGCGAAATGAGCCATTGCATCTTCTGGATTGGCTTCAGCCTTAGCTTGGAAGTCTCTAAGAACAACGCTGAGCTGGTGTTCACGATCTTGTGCTTTAGCAAGCATTTCTTTGCTGGTATCTATGGTCTTCATATAATATTCGCCATTAGTAGGATCTAATTCTATTAACTGGCGTAATTCGGAGAGTGATTCCGGATATCTTTGCATTGTAATATACAAATCTGCAAGTTTACTGTGGACATAGATATTGTCTGGGTCTTTTTCAAGAACTTTCTTGAATATGTTTTCAACTTCAGCAAACATGCTCTTTCTATGATAAACTTTTGCTAATTCAATCATTGCGAAAGAGTTATCTGCATCAAGCTGTAAAACCTTTTCGAAACATTCAATAGCTTGGCTTACAGCAGTTTCTTCATCTACTGATTTGTCAAGACCTTTGGATAAGAACATACCAAGTTCCATCCAATCACAGAAATTAGCACTATTGGCTGTAGCAGTTCTAATTTCATTATTGGTGTCTTCAAGTTCTTCTTTAGAGCAGAAGCCGTTCAACTGTTTAAACTTCAATTGAGTTATAAAGTCTATGCGGATGTCTATATTGTCTGGGAAATAAACTTTGGCTTGTCGCATTAATTCAACAGCTTCAACAATCTTACCCTTTCTGATGTGTAACTTACCAAGTTTCAATGGAAGTTCTTTGTATTTTCCATTCGGGTCATTATTAATAGCCTGTTCATATTCAAATGCGGCTTCATCAAATTTATTCAGTGATTCATATAGAGTGCCGAGTTTGTATCTGGCTTCAAGATTATGGTTATCCAAGTCGATAACGCTGTCGTAATACATGATTGCAGTATCGATGTTGCCTGCTTTTTCAGCTTCAACAGCATTATTGAAGGCTTCGTCGATTTCGGCATTACGCTGTGAAGCAGAAAGATTTGCAAAGAAGTCAGTTGCTTCAGTAATACTTGGATTAAGATCTATTACCTTCTGGAACCAAATCTTGGCATTTTCTATGTCGCCACGGTCTCTGCACATAATACCAAGCTGCAATACTGGATCAACTTCTGTGTCAACGACTTCATGAGCTGCCTGATATTTTTCAATAGCTTCATCAATCCAGCCTTTTTCCTGGAAGATTTTACCAAGCATATACAGACCGGTGTAGTGGTCTGGACACATTCCAAGTAATTCCTGAAGTTCTATAGAGGCTTCGTCTGGTTGATTGGTCTTTAAATAAGCCTGGGCAAGAGTAATGTAAACTTCAAGTTCTTCAGGATTAATTTCTTTCGCTTTCTGCAATGAATCAATAGCGCTTTGATAGTTTTCAAGATTAAGCTGTAAAGCACCAAGTTCAAACCAAGCAATCTGATTATTGGGTTGAAGCTTAATTACGTTTTCATATTCCGTAATAGCGTTCTTAGTCATGCCTCTTTCAGAGTAAACTCTAGCTTGTTTGATACCTTCATTAGCTTGTTCATCTGTTTTTATACCAACAAGTTTACCATAGTATTCTTTGGCTTTTACGTGTAGAGGTTCAAGATCAAGGACTTTGATAAATTCAGGTAAAGCTAAGTCGAATTTTTCCATGTCGTAATAAGCAACACCTAATTCATAATGTGCATTAACATGGTTGTTATCAAGGCTTATAGCAGTTTTTATTTCTGTGATACCAGCATCAATCATAGAATCATCATTATAGGATTTACCCATGCTGACAAATAACTTACCCAGTTCAACGTGAGCATCTGTATTGTCGCTCTTTTCCGCAATGATATTCTTGAATGTCATTGTTGCCTGGTCAATCATGTTGCTGATTGCATAAACTTTACCAAGTTGAATCTTAGCAGCATAGTTAAGAGGATTCTTCTTGATAAGATTATTCAATTCCATGATAGCCATTTCCTGGTCACCAGACATAGCATAGGCTTCGGAAATAAGAGTGCTGATTTCGTCTGTGTTCGGCTGGTTCTGACGTGCTTCGACAAGAAGCTGAATAACCTGTTTGTAATCGCCAGAATCTTTATATAATTTAGCGATTTCAATAGTAATTTCTGAATTCTGAGGAGCAACAACTCTGGCTTGTCCAAGAATTTCAAGAGCTTCGTCATACATTTGCTGGCTCTTATATATTCTTGAAATCTTAAGATAAAGTTCAACGTTTTCTGGTTCTTGCTGTCGAAGTTCTTCTAATTCATTTAAAGCTTCCTGTGGGAAGTTGCGGAATAGATAGATATCTATAAGCTTGTTGATGATTTCAGAATCACCATTACTAAGTTCTTTTGCTTTTGCAAGAATATTCTGGCCTTCTTCTGCCTGACCTTCCTGGAGTAAAAGACTACCTAGTTCAAGATACAATCTTGGGTCTGAAGCACCGAGAGATACTGCATTTCTGAGAGCTTCCATCTGTTCCTGAGTTTTCCCAAGTTCTCTATACAAATCACTTAATGCAAGGTTGGCTTTTAAATCTTCAGGATTCATACTAAGAATAACTTTGTATGATTCGATTGCTTCATCGTTCATGCCACGAGACTTATAGATGTCAGCAAGCATAAGATGCGGACTCGGATCTTGTGGATTGAGATTTAAAGCTTGCTGTAGAGCAGCCATTGCTTCTGTAATGAAACCAAGTTTATTGTATATGGTTCCAATTTTCAGATACCATTCAACATTTGGAGCTATTGTGCAAAGCCTATTGAGAGTATTGATTGCATCAAGGTCTTTCCCTGCTTTAACCTGGAGTTCTTGCAAATCATTGAGTAATTCCTGATTTTCAGGTTCAAGTTCAAGCAAAGTATTGATTGCGTCAATTTCTTCGTTAACCATACCTTTGCTTCTGTAGATAAGCCTGAGTTCGCCTTTGATATCTGCTCTGTTCGGGTCTAATTCAAGAACCTTTAAGTAGTAGGCATTTGCTTCGTCAACCATAGAATTTTCGCGGTAAGCACGAGCAATAGTCAAAGCAAGTTCTGAATCGTCTGGACGAATTTCAAAGAGAGCAACAAGATTATCAATACAAGGAGCAGGATTACCGCCTGCAGCAACTACTTCATAGATTCTTTCCAGGATTTCATAGTTGTTTGGGTCTGCTTCTAAGGTCTTTCTATAGAACTCTATTGATTTATCAAGATCACCAGTAGCTGCATATGATGCAGCAAGATTTTCCATTATTTCAGGAGAAGAGGTGTCATATTTAGCTATAGCTTCGTATTCTTTTAGTTGAAGGTCATACTGCCCGTGTTCACCATAGAGATTTGCAAGTTCATAGCGAATTTCAAGCCATTCTGGCTTCATTTTGGCTATAGTTTCAAATTCTTTCTGAGCTTCATCAGGCATTTCAAGACGCTGATAGATTTTGGCACAACGATAATATAATTCAATATTATCTTTATCTATTTCTTTGATTGATTGATATTTTTCAAGAGCTTCTTCGTATTTGCCCTTTGATTCAAGGTCTTTACCCAGTTTAAAGTGAACAGCAGAATCGTTTGGATTCAAATATTCTGCTTTTTTGTATTCCATCATGGAATCATCGTATTGACCGTTAAATTCATAAGCTTCAGCCAGTTCAATATGAAGCTTGGCATTATCGGGGTCTATTTCCACTGCTTTTTGGAACATTTGGATAGCAACTTCGATATTGCCCGAATTGATACGAAGTCTGGCCATTTCTATTATAGCAGGAGCGTAGGTAGGATCAATTCTGATGGCAGCTTGGAAGCATTTTTCTGCTTCTTTTTCTTTTCCACTGTGAAGATTTAATAATCCGAGATTGTATTGGAGCTCTTTATCGTTAGGACGAAGTGAAGCAGCTTTAGACAGAACCAGAATACCTCTTTCGGTTTTCCCTTCTTTTAACAGCAAATCACCAAGCTTTTGAGCCATTTCATAATCGGCTGGAGAAAGCTTGACTATTTTTTCTAAAGTATTGATTCCTTCTTGGTTTTTGCCGCTTTGTAACTGACAATCTGCAAGATACTTTAATATGGGTATGTGGTCTGGCTTTTCTGCTAATGCCTTTTCTAAGGCAGCGCTGGCCTTTTCATAATTTTGCAGCTCCAAATAAGCCTGCCCTTTTTCTAAAAGGATTTCCCAGCGGTTAATCATTCACCTGTCTCCTATTTACTATCTCTGAATTATTTGAGGACATTTTATAAATCTTCTTCTTTGGCCATTAATTGGTCGGCTTTTTCCATTGCTTGAGCGTATTCTTCTTTCATGCCCAAAGCCTTGTAGGTTTTACCAAGTATGAAGTAAACCATTGAAGTTGCTTCTGGGAATTCGGAAGCTTTTGTAAGCTCTTTAAGCGCTTCTTCATAATTGCCATGTTCAAAGTAGTCTTGTCCAACATTAAGCAATACTTCGTAGTTTTCTTCCATCTGCCCCTGAGCTTTTTTGAAGGATTCAGTTGCTTTATCTTTTCTATTGATTCCTTCGTAGGCTTTTGCCAGTAAGAAGTGGGCTTCACCATTATCTGGAGTAATCTGAACAGCTTTTTCAAGAATTCCAACAGCTTCCTGGTGCATTCCATTATCTACATAAAGCTTGCCTAATTCATAATAGACTTCTTTGTGGTTAGAATCAAGATTAATTACTTTCTTAAATTCTTCTATTGCATCACCAACTCTGAGCATTTTGTAGTAAGCTTTACCGAGTTCAAAGTGGGCTTTGCTATTAGTAGGATAACGCATGACGGCTTTCTTGTAAAGTCTGACCATCTTATCATAATTCTGAACTTCCCAGAAAATATTACCAAGTGCATAAATACATTCAAGAAGATTTTCATTGAGTGATAATGCACGTTCGTAATATTCGATGGCTTCTTCTTTCTGAGAATTGCCTTCATAGGCTTCACCAAGTTCAAAGAAGAACAGAGCATTCTTAGGAGCAGCTTTAACAGCTTTAGAATAAAGCTGAATCATCTTTTCATAGTTGGAAGTGTTCTTGTATTGTGCACCAAGTCTGTAGATAATGTTCAAATCGCCTGGTTTAAGTTCAAGAGCTTTTTCAAATGCTTTAACTGCATTTTCTTTGTCGTCAAGTCTTTCACATACTTCACCAAGTTCTTTGTAGATTTCATAGCTTTCGGCTTCCATAGCTATAGATTTTTCGAACAATTCTTTAGCTTTTTGCCATTCTTCATTGGCTGCATGGATCATACCGAGTTTCTGATAAGCATCTACATAGTCATCCTGGAGTTCAAGAGTCTTTTCAAACATTGGCAAAGCATTCTGATAATCACTCTTATTGTAGTAAATATCGCCGAGTTCGTAGTAGATTATTGCACTTTCGGAATCAAGTTCTATTGATTTCTTGTATTCTTCAATAGATTCATCTATCTGACCAATATCTCTTAGGTGTCTTGCTAATTCAAGATGTGCTCTTTTGTGATTTGGAGATAAGCCTATTACTATTCTGAATTCAGAAATTGCATTTTCTACAATTCCTTGAGTAGAGAAAATAATACCTAATTCAAAATGAGCAGATGCATTGCGCGGATCGAGGCTGATTACCTTTTTGTAAGATTCTACTGCTTCATCAATGATACCCTGGCTGGTGTATGCCTTGGCAAGTTCGATATTAACAGAAATGTTGTTAGGTTCAAGAGACAAAGCTTCTTTAAATTCAACAATAGCTTTATCTACGCGGCCTTTGTTGATGTAAGCCATTGCCAATTCTCTGTGTGGAATAGGATTGGTGTTGGCGAGTTGAATTGCTCTGTTGAAGTATTCAATAGCTTTGTCAACATTACCTTGCTTACTATGTATAAGACCAATCTGAGTAACAATTTCTTCGCTGTTTGGTTCTGCTTCAAGAGCAGATTCGAATTCGTGAAGAGCATCGGTAAGTCTGTTAAGATGGTCGTATACTTTACCAAGTTCAAAGTGAATAATTGAGTTGCCTGGGTCGATTTGGAATACTTTGACGTAGAATTTTGCTGATTCTTCCCATTTTTCGAGAGATGAATAAATTTTACCAAGTCTGATAAGAGCGTCAGTACGTTCATCGTTGATTTCGGTAACTTTAAGATATTCATCGAGAGCTTTTTCAAGCTGACCAAGATGATAGTAGGTTTCAGCAAGTTTAAATCTGGCAGAATGATTATTAGGATCGATTTCTACTAATCTTCTGTAGCAATTACCAGCAAGGTCGTAGCTTTCCTTGAGGTTATACAAATCACCAAGACTTGCAAGAGCATCAGCAAGTAGAGGATCGATATCAAGAGCTTTGTTGAATTCTTCTATTGCCTTATCAGTCTTTTCAATGCTCATATAAACATCAGCAAGTTCAACATGTGCCTGAGGAGCAGATGGCTTAATATTGATTGCACTATTATATGATTCAACAGCCATTTCAAACTGGTTGCGGCTATTATATATTCTTGCAACTTCAAGATGAGCTTCAAAAATATCAGGCTTGATTTCAATAACAGAATTCAAGGCTTCAAGAGCTTTATCGCGCAAATCTCTAATTAAGTAAATCTTGGCAAGAGACATCAGAGCATCTACGTGATCAGGCTTCAATTCAACAACTTTCAGATATTCATCTTCAGCTTTGTAAATCTGGTCAGTGGATTCATAAAGTTTAGCCAGACTTTCGTGTGCAGAAAGATTTTGTGGATCAATTTCAAGAACCTTAGCATATTCTGTTTCTGCATCATTCAACTGAGAGAGATTTTCAAGGACATTTGCATATCTGAGCATAGCATCAATATATTCTGGAGAAGTTTCAAGAATTTCTTCCAGGACTTTAGATGCTTCAATCCATTGATTAGCACTGACATAGAGTCCAGCAAGGTCGAATTTCATCTTTGTTGGATTCTTAGAAATATGGATTGCGGTTTCGAGTTCTTCAACAGCTTCTTTGAAATGACCGTTTCTATGTTGAATCATTCCAAGATAATAGTGAGCTTCTGCATTATCTTCTTCTAATTCAATTACTCTGCTGAAACGTATCTTTGCTGTTTCATCCTGATGTTCTTCATAACAAATCTGACCTATTGCAAAATGTGCTTCAGTATAATCGATATCGAGTTCAATTGCTTTACGTAAGTTAGACAAAGCTTTTTCATTTTCATTTATTTCCTGATAAACTTTACCTAATTCGTAATAGCCTTGAGCAAAGTTCGGGTTGATTCTGATGACCTTTTGATAAAGTTTGACTGTTTCATCCTGATTGCCTGAGTCATGTTCTATTTCAGCCATGTTCAAATAAGCAGGAATATAGGTCTTGTCTTTTTCAAGAGCTTTTTCGAAATAAGAGAAAGCCTGTTTTATGTCGCCCATGCGATGATAAACATCACCAGTTTCGAAGTAGCCTCTTGGATCTTCGCTGTCAAATTCAGTAACAACTTTACATGCATCAAGAGCCTGTTCATAGAGTGGGGTAGAATCTTCCATTATAGTCATGTAAGAGTTCTTCAAACCCCAATAAGCCCATTTGAAATCGGGTTTAAGGTTGATTGCCATCTGATAGCTGTTAAGAGCTTCTTCTGTTCTTTCTTCCTGTTTATCTTTAAGAACTGCTGGAAGAACCTGACATGCATAAGCAAGTGCATAATGAGCTACAGGATTCTGGAAGTCGATCATAGCAGCATTCTTAAACTGTTCGATGTATTTACTGTAGAGAGTATCAACATCTTTACTGTCTGCTGTTCTGATCTTATAAAGGTCAATCTGGTTGGTAATAGCAAGAGGACTGGATTTATCAATTGAAAGAGCTTTTTGGAAGGCTTCAGAAGCGTCATCATACTGTCTGCGTCTGACAAGAATTTTACCAAGTTCAATCCAGGCTTCCAATGCGCTGGCTTCTTTAAAGAATCTAAGCTTATTGAATCTGTAACCTTCCTGGTAAACTTCATGAATTCTGTTCTTGGAAAGTTCAATAACTTCTTTGAATCTGGAAATGGCCAGTTCTGTCATACCCATAATCAGATGAATTTTACCTAGTCTGAAATGGGCAAACTGATTAATAGGATTAATTTCAAGACCTTGTTTATAGTAGTCTATCGCCTGGTCATAAGAAGCTTTTTGTTCACTAATATAGCCAAGTCTGAAGTAAGCCGGAGCATAGCTGGGGTCTTGGTCTAATAACTTTTTGTAATAGTCATGTGCTTTATTTAAACAATCTTCATCTGATAAAGCATGTTCAGCATGCGCAATAAGATAGCATTCACCTAATTCAAAACAAAGACGTGAGTTGTCCGGATTTTGTGCCATTCCGGTTTCTAACTGTTTAATAGCGCCTTCATAGTCGTTGTCGTAGAGTTTTACATCTTTCAAGCCTAAATGAGCCCAAATATTTTTTGGATCAGCTTCTAAGGCTTTCAACATCAGTTTTTCTGCTTCAGAGCGTTGTTGTTCAAATTTTTCTGTGTCTTGAGAATGAAGAATAAGATAAGCGTTACCTAAGACAGCATTGACGGTTGCTTCATTTTTAACATCTGTAAGTTCTTGCTGGATCTTTTTTATAACACCTGCGTAGCGTTTTTCCTGATCAGGCATATGAGCAGAAATAGCTCTGTATTGCAATATTAGTCTTATCCAGGTTTCACCATCATCAGGATATTCTTTTAAAGACTGACGATAAGACGAAATGGCTTCATCCATAATACCCTGTATAGAGTAAATATCACCTAGAGAGCGATGAATAGCATGGTCTTTCGGCATTAAAATAAGAGCTTTTTTGTAATCTAAAAGTGCTTTTTCAAAATTGCCTTGATTCTTGTTGGTTCCACCCTGACTAGCATAAAGCTGAACACGTTCTGCTTTTTCAGAATCAGAAAAACTGGCCGCACGTTCGCGCATTAATGTCAGTTCGTTCTGTTCCGCCATTCGTTTCAGAGATTCAAGATATTCTCTTGAAGCTGTGCCTATTTCTATGAAAACACATTTAGCATCTTCAGCACGATAGAACATACATTGTTCCTGAACGCATTCGCATCCAGAGAGGTTTCCATCTCTTAACTTCCCTAGAAATGGACATCTTTCCTTGGTCATATTTGAGCATTGCTCCTTCCGTTAAGAACTCTACGCTGTTTTGAACCGTCAGATGGACTAACTATACCATCCTCTTCTAATTGATCCATAATTCTTGCCGCTCTATTATACCCTATTCTGAATTTTCTTTGAAGCATACTTGTTGAAGTTTTTTCTTGATTTT
>JAEEGL012188954.1_pt1 | contig 14674 bp, 5 predicted proteins | sample 9134231 | NCBI WGS metagenome assembly JAEEGL01 (sample SAMN16246548, study PRJNA631951) | gut metagenome | biome: gut microbiome; feature: rumen; material: fiber-attached | host: Bos | place: Iran: Karaj | collected 2018-10 | reverse complement strand
TGGTTCTATCGCTGCTGTCGTTGATGGCAAATGTATTGATACCTCTATGGGCCTCACTCCTTTGGAGGGTCTCATGATGGGTACCCGTGCCGGAGATATCGACGGTGGTGCAGTGACCTTAATCGAGAAGAAACTGGGTCTTGACGCCGATGGTATGAGTAACCTGCTCAACAATAAGAGTGGTGTAGCTGGTCTCACTGGTGGCTCATCCGATATGCGTGAAGTAGAGAATGCAGCCAAGAGTGGCGACGAGCGTGCCAAACTGGCTCAGGATATGTATTTCTATCGTATCAAGAAGTACATTGGTGCCTATGCCGCCGCTATGGGTGGTCTTGACGTTGTCGTCTTTACCGCTGGTGTTGGTGAGAATCAGACCAGCATGCGTTCTGAGGTCTGCAAGGACATGGAGTTCTTAGGTATTAAGTTTGATGAAGCCAAGAACAATGTTCGTGGCGAGGAAGCCATCATCTCTGCTGACGACTCGAAGGTGAAGGTTGTTGTCATTCCTACCGACGAGGAGCTGATGATAGCTACCGACACTATGAATCTGCTGTAATTACTAATACTGAAATATTTTGTGTCGGAGAAGCTACATTGATAGACTATCTCCGACACGTTTTTGTATTATAGAAGGGGAGTATCAGTGTCAAGGTGAGGGTGCAAAAAATGACCAGCGCGTACCTTGGAGCTACCAACTCACTGTTCTGGCTACTAATTGATGACACTGTCAGAGATAAGGAGTCTTTTTATATATGAGGTTAAGACGATGGTTTATGTTAGGATGTCAAACTCGAGCGGCTTTTCCAAGAGTCGCTATAACGATTTATTCAAATATTCAATTATGACAGGAAGGTATTTCAATATGTATATGTAAACTGTCAATTTTAACGTCCAGGTTAAAAAACTGCTGTTTAGGGTAGTTTTCGCTACCTAAAAATGTCTTTATCAAATTAAACTTTAGTATTTTTTAATACCGATGGTCATCGGTGTAACTATTCAGCGATTACCCTATAGTTGTTGTCCGTGCTTAGAATAGAGCGCGGATAGCAACATAAGATGAATTGTTGCGCAGCGTCCTGATGCGCCGGATGTTCTCATCCTTCATGCTTTCCTTTGAAGGTGGAGTACTGCTGTTGCCTGAGTTCTTAAGGTAAAGGGGCATGGCCCAATCTATCTCTAAACAATGGCCGTTGAGGCTCTGTTAAATAGCAAGATGTCGGCGGCTTTTTTCGTCCCATCCGTTTTAATCACTTCGTTCTCATACTCTTTTTTTCTATCTTTGTTGCTTATTTGATAGAAATATCGTAAATTTGTAGCCAAATTGAATAAAAGCAATGAGAATACTATAAAACGAAATATGCAACGACAATTCATTATATCTATGATGCTATGTGCCTGGATAGGCACTAAGGCTCAGTCAACATCAACGATGTTCGACAGCGGTTGGCAATTTACACGCAATGGGAAGACCATCAACGTCAACCTGCCCCATGACTGGGACATCTACGAGGCTCCCAATCCAACCTCACCCTCAACAGGCACAGGTGGCGGTTGGTATCAGGGCGGAAAGGGCGAATACCGTAAACTGTTTAGAGGTGAGTGTTTAGAGTTTAGAGACAGGTTGGTAAAGCTCCACTTCGAAGGTGTCTACCAGAAGGCCGAGGTGTTTGTCAACGGCCAAAAGGCTGGGCAGCATGCCTACGGCTATACACCGTTCACGATTGACATCACACCCTATTTAAAGGTAAAAGGGTTAGAAGACAAAAAAAAAGTAAAAGATGACCAGGAACTGAATGAAGTGGTGGTGAAGGTGGATAACTCTGAGCAGCCTAACTGTCGCTGGTATTCAGGCTCTGGCATCTACCGCCATGTGTGGTTGCAGACAATGCCAGCTCTGCACATTGCCGAGAACGGTGTGTTTGTCACCACGCACGACATCTCACCAGAGAGAGCGATGGTCAAGGTTGAGGTTACGGTGGCCAACGAATCAGACCGAGACAGGAATGCTACCGTCGGAGTGGGTAGCGGCATGTTGATGGTTGCAGTTCCTGCCCGTCAGACCAAGACCGTCACAACCACCTACGCTATTCGAAAACCTCGTCTGTGGTCGCCCGACGATCCCTATCTCTATGAAACGAAAGTGGAGTTGAAAGAGGCGGGGACTGTCATCGACGAGCATCATGTGCGCTTCGGCATCCGTTCGTTCTCGTTCGACGCCGAACATGGTTTTGTGCTTAACGGAAAGCCGCTGCTTATCAATGGGGCTTGTCTGCATCACGACGACGGCATACTCGGGGCTATGGCCTTTGACGCTGCAGAAATCCGTAAGGTCAGGCTGATGAAGGAGGCGGGGTTCAACCTCATTCGCACGGCTCACAACCCAACCTCCCATGCCTTCCTCGACGCCTGCGACTCGATAGGTATGCTGGTTATCGGCGAAGCGTTTGACGGCTGGCGAACGGCCAAGACCCCTTACGACTATTCTACACTTATCGATTCGTGCTACCGTGAGGACATCCACGCAATGGTGCTGCGCGACCGTAACCACCCCAGCATCATCTGCTGGAGCATTGGCAACGAGGTGATGGAGCGTAAAGACATCCGTGTCATTACCACTGCCCGGCAGCTGAAGGCAGCAATCCTTGAGAAAGACACATCGCGCCCTGTCACCGAAGCCCTCTGCTCGTGGGACAGCGACTGGGAGATCTACGACCCACACTTTGAAGTGCTCGACATCGGTGGTTACAACTATATGATTCACAAGCACGCCAGCGACCACCAGCGCGACCCCAAACGTGTGATGTGGCAGACGGAGAGCTATCCACGCGATGCCTTTAAGAACTGGAAGCTGGTACACGAATACCCATATATCATCGGTGACATCGTGTGGACAGGTCTCGACTATTTAGGCGAATCTGGCATTGGTCGCAACTACTACGAAGGCGAGCGACCTGGTGAACACTATGTCAGCGGCGGACAGCCTGACTGGCACGGAGCCTACTGTGGCGATGTGGACATCACTGGCTATAGAAAGCCTATCAGCATCTACCGCGAAATGTTGTGGAGCACCTCCTCAAGCCTCTCCCAAGAAGGGGATGTGTATTTGGCCGTAAGAGAACCAGACGGCTATCATGGAAAGATTTACCAGACAGCATGGAGCGTGTGGCCCACATGGAACTCATGGAACTGGCTTGGCAGTCGCGACCCGAAGGGCGCAACTGTTTCTTCATGGGAAGGCAAGCCCATCGACGTGGAGGTTTATACGAAGGCCAAGGAGGTGAAACTCTTCTTAAACGATAAATTGATTGACACCAAGGCGGTCAGCGAAGCAACGGAGTATAAAGCCGTCTTTACTTTGCCTTACCAACCGGGAATACTACGTGCTGAGGCAAGTGGAAGGGCTACAGTCCTACGTACCGCAGGCGAGCCTGCCCGTCTGCGTCTCACCCCCGACCGTCGCGTCATCACTGCCGATGGTCAAGACCTGTCGTTCGTCACCGTCGAGGTGGTGGATAAGGATGGCTGGGTTTGTCCCGATGCAGCCATTCCCTGCGAGGCCATCGTGAAAGGACAAGGCAGCCTGCTGTCGTTTGCTTCCGCTGACCTGAAAGACCGCGAGCCGTACACGTCATCACACGTTACTACATGGAAAGGGCGCGCCCTGTTAGTGGTACGCAGCACAGAGAAGAAAGGTGATGCCCAAATCCGCATCAAGAGTACTCTGCCAACTGCTACACTGAACATAAAAAGCAAAGCAAGAGGGAACGCTGTACCTCATAAATGAAAATAAATGCTAATTTATTTTGCATTTCACTCGGTTTGCAGTACCTTTGCATTTTAGAATCCAATATGATATCCTAATTATGAATAATATGAGAATGAAACAATTGCTCATGATGAGCTTCCTGTTGCTTGCAAGCCTGATGTTGCAGGCAGCGCCCGTAACTAAAGAGAAGGCCAAGGATGCTGCGGCAAGATTCCTGCAACAGAAGGACGGTAAGTCGTCGTTGCGTGCAGGCAGAATTACACCTGTTGACCTGACGGAGGTTGACGAATCTGCTAACAACGCGTTCTTCGTCTTCAACGTTGGTCAGAACGAGGGTTTCGTCATTGTCAGCGGTGACGACCGGACGGACGAGATTCTGGGTTATGCCGACAAAGGTTTTATCGACAGCAGCACGATGCCCGACGGGCTGCGCTATCTTTTAGACGGCTATGCTGAACAGATAGCCTGGATGGAGTCTCACGGACAGGTTGCCAGAGCTGCATCCCGCTCTGGGGCTCGCTCACCGATCAGTCCGTTGATAGCATCAAGATGGAATCAGGGAAGTCCTTATAACAATAATTGTCCGGAAGTGGGAAGTGAACGGACTGTAACAGGCTGTGTGGCTACGGCTATGGCACAGCTGATGTATTATCACAGGTATCCGACAGGTCAAACTACGGCAATCCCAGGATATACCACTGCCACTAAGAAGATTGCACTGGAAGAACTATCGGATACAACCTTTGCTTGGAATGCGATGACCGATACCTATGATAATAATAGTACGGACGATGCGGCTAATGCTGTGGCAAATCTCATGCAGTATTGCGGCTGGTCACTTCAGATGGATTATAATCTATCTTCTACCAAAGGTTCTTCTGCCTATAATGAATCCATACCTGAAGCACTGAAGACATATTTCGGCTACGATAGTGGTGTCAGAAGTGCAATGCGCAAGTGTTACAGCTATCAGGAGTGGGTGAATCTAATCTACAAGGAACTGGCAAACAACCGTCCTGTCATCTTAGGTGGACAGAGTGCCGGAGGCGGACACTCGTTCGTATGCGACGGGTATGACGCCGACGACTATTTCCACATCAATTGGGGCTGGGGCGGTTCTTCCGACGGATTTTTCCGACTCTCGGCGCTTAACCCCAGAGAACAGGGAATTGGTGGTAGCAGTAGTATGGATGGATTCAGTTATTCGCAAGATGCTGTTATCGGTATTCAAACACCTATGGGCAGCAGCTCTCCCGGGTATTGTCTCTCGTTAGAGGGCTTCAGTTTCGGAAACACTGATGCATCGAAAGTCTATAATAGAAACTCTGGAGAAGAAGCTTTTTCCGGTATCGGTTTCCAGATTGTATTGTGTAACTATAAATTGGGAACGTACAGCTTTGATGTTGCCTTACAGCTGACTGATATGGAAGGCAATGCGATAAATGATGCGTTCCTGGTGGGTACTGAATCTATGACTTTCAATCAGAATAAGACCATAACGGTTAGCAACTATAGCATTCCTACAACAGTAGCAGATGGTACCTATTATATTAAGGTGATGAGCAGGCTGAATGCCTCGACCATCTGGCAAGACTGTTACGACTATACCCAGTACCAGATGACAGCCACGATTAGCGGGAATACTCTGACCATAACGGCACCAATGCCTGGTGTCAGTCTGCCTACGTCTGCAACCCTTACTGTGGCGGAGAACTTGACCGTCGGTTACGAGACGGAAGTGATAGCTTCAGTTAAAGGTGGTTCAGCAGACTACCACCAGAACATCTTCCTGAAAGAAGGCACCAAAATCGTAGCCGGAAAGCAGGTTGATATCCCTGCTAATCAGACGGTCGATGTTCGTTTCCTCTATACACCAACGGAGGCTGGAAATAAGACTTTAAATATTGTTGCCAATAGCAAACCTATAGGCTCAAAAGCGGTCACAGTTGCTGAAAGCGATGCTACCGACAACTTGGAATTGACGTTTGATGCCACAATCAACAATCAAACTGAAGGTGGACAACTGTATGGCAATGCTTTCCGCGCCAGTATTACCGCCACTAACGCCTCAACCAACAATAGCTATGCAGGAAGGCTGACTTGCTCTGTAAGGAAATGGACGGTAACGCAAAACGGGGATGAGACAAAAATAGACTGGGTAAGTTTAGCTACAATAACTCAGCCGCTTGTGATTGACAAGAACGGAGAGACAACACTCAATTTCGCATACGATGGACTGGAAAAAGAAACACTATACAGTTTCCGCTTTACCTATAGAAAGGATGGAGAGACAACTGATGTCATTCACTTAGGTTTAGGGAAATATCAGGCTACGGATTTAGATATCGGAACAATTACCACTACCGATGGCTATAGCTTAGGCGACGCCACGGGAGCCACCACCATCCATCCTTCGTCGTCTGCCATTGATGCCGGCACGTCATGTTTCGTAGACCTTCGTGCCTTGTCGTCCTTAAATGGTATTACCGTTACGCCGAGCAGTAATCCTAACTGCCTCTATCTGTTATCAAGTAATGCCACTGTGCCGAATGGTCTCTCAGGTTGTAACATTGTGATAGGCTCCTCAGCCGGAACCATCACCCTTGCTGACGGTAACGGCAACGACTTCTATTCGCCAATCGACTTCACAGCTCAGGAAATCAGTTACACCCGCACATTTACGTTGGCGGCTAACGGGTCTTCAGGGTGGAACTCACTGATGGTGCCCTTTAATGTCAGTACTATCACTTGTGACGGTATTGACGGCAATGTAGACTGGTTCCATAGTGCAACGGATACAGGCAAGAACTTCTGGCTGAGAGCCTTTACTGCCGATGGTAGTAACACTGTCACTTTTGATTATGCGACGTCAATTGCTGCTAACACACCTTATATCATTGCTGTGCCAGACGACAGGTGGGGTGAGTCTTTGCAAATGACGAGTCGCAAAGTCACATTCAGCGCTACCAATGCACAGGTGTCTGCCACCAAAGATGCGTATGTAAGTGGCGATAACTATAAGTTCTGTGGAACGACTGCTAAAAAGGATCTCACCAATGTCTATAAGCTCAATGCCACGGGTAGTCAGTTCGTCAAACAGGCGTCGACCTCTGCCGGAGCTTTCCGCGTGTGGTTCTCGCCCGTCAGCATCAGTTCGCTGACCCACTCGTCGTTGTCGATCCTGGGTCCTGAGACCACAGGCCTATTACCGATATCAGTTGATGTCCGTGAAACGAAGACTGACAGCTGGTATTCATTAGACGGCCGCAGGCTCTCGGGCAAGCCCACTGCCAAGGGCATTTATATTAACAACGGAAAGAAACAAATCATCAGATAACACAATGAAAATGAAACGTAACTATCAGGCTCCCGCTTTTCGCGTGATCACCCTCCTTTCACGGCCTCTTTTGAGTGGTAGTTCGCCTACTGCCACCTTTATGGGGAATCCCGGTATTAGTGATGGGAATGAGGAAGCTGGCGATCAATAAGGTATGATTCAAAGACAACCGGACAGGTGAGGGCTGTGAACGAAATCAACTCACCGGAAACGATTGTTCAATACTGATACATTTTTCGCTGTTTATGCAACAAAAACGTATGGTAATTTTTGGGGAAATGTATAATTTTGCCGAAAAAACATAAAAGCATGTACAGAATTCTCATTACCGTAGTTTTCAGTTGTCTGACAATGGCGTCAAATGCTATTAACGGAAAGTTCTATTCTTCAGAACATCTGGCAAGCAGCAGCGTGAAGACCATTTGCCAGGACAGCTATGGATTCATCTGGATAGGGACGAACCATGGTCTGTCGCGGTTCGATGGCTATCGCTTCACAAACTACTACCATGTGCATCGGGATAGTACTTCGCTTCCCGAGAACAATATCGGCTGTATACTGACGGACAAGAACAGGAACCTATGGATAGGACAAGGATTAGGTTTGGTGAGGTATGACTATGCCACTAACCGTTTTCTGAAGATGCAGTTCCCCAATAACATCGCTCTACGCGTATCGTCGATGGCAGAAGACGAGTCTGGAAACATTTTCATTGGTACTGCAGGTTTTGGAATGTATATGATGGCCCAGGGCACGGATACCATCAGGCGGGCAGGGGAATTCTCAGATGAGTTGAACAACATGTTCGTTGGTCACATGCGATTTGACAGTCATGGTAATCTATGGACGAGTAACCATAAGAACATGCTGTACCTATACACGATGAAAGACGGGCAGATGCAAGCCTACCGTGAATTCAAAAGTGAGATGGGCGAACCTATGGCATTTGTCGATGAGGGACATGACGTACTCATTGTATGCAAGAAGGGTATTATGCGCTACGACTATGTCACTGGGAGTCTGGCAGATGCAGGCTATGACCTCAAGGATAGCAGCGACATAGGCAGCAAGACCAATGCCATGCTGAACTACGGATATATGGATGAGATGGGAACGCTGTATCTCGGTACCTATGGTCGTGGACTATTGACGATAAAGAGGGGAGAGAAGACAGCCCGGCAGGTTACGCTGCAGCAAAACCATCTACAGCTATCAACGCCCTTTATCAGCTATATTACGAAGGACAAGGACAACCACCTGTGGCTAAGTTGCTTTGACCAAGGGATCTTCCTGACCTCACATCAGAACCCCGCCTTCGACAGCTGGAGCCTCACCCTGCACGACCCGCAGTTTGCAGGGAGGGTGACATCCATTGCTGCAGATGCGGACGGTGGCAGCTGGTGTACCATCCGTCAGGGAGCACTCTACCACCTGGACCGTCACGGAAACATCCTGTCACGCATCTCCACACAACCCGAATTGCAGGCGGTATGCTGGGAGCAAGGGCAGCGCTATTGGTTCGGTACCGGCAACACGCTGAATCTTCTTGATGCAACTACTGGAAAGACAGAAAAGAAGTATGAGTTCGATGGCTCGGGTATAGCCCAGATTATCAGTGACGGTGGCGAACACCTGTATGTCTCAGTCTATAGCAAAGGCTTTTACCGTTATAATATTGGTAGCGGAGACGTCCAGCCCTTCAATGCGGGAATGGATGGCCCACATGGAAAACTGAGCAACAACTGGGTAGGTGCCATGATGATTGACAGCCGGAAACTATTGTGGGCATCAACATCCTCTGGAGTCTCGTGTCTGAACCCTCAAGACGACAGTTTTAACAGTTTGGGATGGAACGCCCTGTTGCAGGCCGTCAGCTGTGGTCCGCTTTGTGAAACAAAAGAACACGACATCGTCATCGGCAGCAGCGATGGTCTTTACATCTATCGTCGTGCGACGAACAAGGTGGAGCGTTTCCCTGATTCCGAATTGTTAGAGGACGTGAGCATTGGCAGTATTGTGGAGGATGGAAAGGGTGACTTGTGGATCAGCACATCGCAGGGTATCTGGCAGTATAACCGCCAGCAGCAGTGCTTCGTGAACTACCTGAATGGTAATGGACTCAGTACCAAAGAATACATTGCTGGAGCTGCCATCGAATTTGCCGACGGCAGGATAGCCTTTGGAAAGCGCGACGGGCTGACGGTATTCAATCCTTCGGTCATCAAGAGCGGAAGCATTAATATTGGCAAGGTCTGTCTGACGCGATTTCTGCGTGATGGTACGCCCGTTGATTTCAGAAGCGACATATTTACCATCCCATACGACGAGAATTCATTCTCTATGGAGTTCTCGTTATTAGACTATGAGAGCACTGAGAACATCAGCTTCCAGTACCGTCTGAACGAAGGTCAATGGATATCAACGAACAAAGGGGACAACGTTATCTCGTTCGGTAAGATGAAACCCGGCACATATCATATAGATGTACGCGCGGAGTGCAATGGTGTAATATCGTCAGAGCTACTCACTGTGACTGTCGAGGTACTGAATCCTTGGTATCTCTCAACATGGGCCGTCGTGGCCTACCTGCTTGTTGCAGCTCTCATCATGGGGTTCTTAGTCCGTAATTATAACCAGCGTAAACGTAGGGAAATGGATGAAGAGAAGATGAAGTTCCTGATTAATGCCACGCACGACATCCGTTCACCGCTGACGCTAATCATGGCTGGTGTCGAGAAGCTCAAGAGCCTAACTTCTGATTCTGCCGTAAATACCAAAGACTCGACGCCCACCACTCAACATCCGACACCCATCATTCAAGACGCTATAGCCACCGTTGACCGTAACGCCCAACGACTGATGCTGTTGGTCAATCAAATACTTGATGAGCGCAAAATAGACAAAAACCAGATGCAGCTGCATTGCCGGGAGACCAATCTAGTGGAATTCATTACAGGTATCTGCAAGCTCTATCAGTATAATGCCAGTCAGCGCAATATCACTTTTACCTTCGAACACGAGAAAGACCACGTCTTGGCATGGGTAGACCGTATCAACTTCGACAAAGTCATCAGCAATCTTCTGAGCAATGCCTTCAAGTACACCTACGACGGTGGTGAGGTGAAGGTGGTCTTAAAGGAATCCGACCGGGACATTGAGATACAGGTCATTGACGACGGCATGGGCATCAAGGACGAGGATAAGGAACGGCTCTTCGACCGATTCTATCAGGGTCACAATGCCGACAGCTTAGGCATGCAGGGTACTGGCATAGGGCTGAACCTGAGCCATAACATCGTCAAGATGCACGGCGGACAGATGAAGGCACAGAATCGTCCCGATGACGAGCAGGGAGCCTGTTTCATCGTCATCATTCCAAAGGGCAACCGCCATCTGAAACCTGAACAGATTGTTACCGACAGTCCTGCCCGCGACGTACTGTCGTCTGGTGGCAAGCAGCCCTGTCATCAGGCCCATATCCTCATTGCTGATGACGACCCGGAGATAGCCAACTACATCGTCAACGAACTGGGCGACAAATACAAGTTCGACCATGCCGTCAACGGCAAAGAAGCCTTGAAGACACTGCTCACAGGCCAGTACGACCTTGTCGTCAGCGACGTGATGATGCCCGAGATGGACGGCATCACTCTGCTCCGCCGCATCAAGGATAATCCCAACATATCCCAGTTGCCCGTCATTATGCTTACCTCGAAAGCCGCTGTGGACGACCGCCTCGAAGGATTGAAGAGCGGTGCGGATGCCTATATTCCCAAACCCTTTAACATGGACGAGCTGCACATACAGATAGACAATCTCATTGATAACGTGCGTCGTCTGCGCGGCAAGTTCAGTGGTGCCCTGCAACAAGAGAAACGCGTGGAGAATATCGAGGTCAAGGGTAACGACGACGCCCTCATGGAGCGTATCATGCGCTCTGTCAATGCACATTTGGCCGATCCTGAATACAACGTTGACACGCTGGCGACCGATGTTGGCATCAGTCGTGCACAGCTGCATCGCAAAATGAAAGAGATGACAGGTGTGGCCACGGGCCGCTTCCTTCGTAACCTCCGCATGGAGCAGGCCGCACGACTGCTGCGCGAAGGTAAGGTCAACGTTTCGCAGGTTGCCGACAGCGTGGGCTACGTTGACCAGTCTCATTTCTCAACAGCTTTCAAGACGCATTTCGGTTTGTCGCCCTCTGAATATGCCGAGGCGAACAAGGAGTCTTAACCCGAAAAGCATTAACGGTAGAGATATGAAACAAATAGTCACTATATGTATATGTCTTTTTGGCTCTGTCATAACGGCTGTAGCACAACATTTTTGTATTGCCAAGGATGGCAAGGTCGCTACGATTGTTGTGGACGAACAGGATTGGAAGGGTGTCATCCGTGCCGCCAATGACTTGAGTGATGATGTGCGCAAGGTCTGCAATACGGCGACGCCAATAGCCAATAGCCAAAAACTAAAAGCCAACAGCATTCTTATTGGCACTATCGGAAAGAGCCGTCTCATCGACAAACTCATCAAGCAGAAGAAGCTTGACGTGAGTAAGGTAAAAGGCCAGTGGGAGTCGTTCGTGATTGATGTGGTGGACGGCAACCTCATAGTGGCCGGCAGCGACAAGCGAGGCACTATTTACGGCATCTATGAAATCTCGCAGCGTATCGGTGTGTCGCCTTGGTATTGGTGGGCCGATGTGCCTGTAAAGCATCAGGACGAACTATATTGGACTGCTGGACGTTTTGTCAGCCATGAACCGACAGTAAAATATCGTGGTATCTTTATTAATGATGAGGATTGGGGACTGAAACCTTGGGCGTCGAAAAACTACGAGAAGGAATTGGGTGACATCGGTCCAAAGACCTATGCCCGAATCTGCGAGTTGCTGTTGCGTCTGAAGGCCAATATGCTGGCACCGGCCATGCACTCGTGCACAGGAGCTTTCTATAGTCATCCTGAAAGCAAGGTAGTATGCGATTCGTTTGGCATCATCATCACCACTTCGCACTGCGAACCACTATTACTGAATAATGCTGCCAAGAGCGAGTGGGACAGCAAGTGCGATGGCGAATGGAACTACAAAACCAACCCCAAGACCATCTGGAAAAAATGGGACGATCGTCTCACCGAGGCCGCACAATACGAGAATATCTATACCGTTGCCATGCGTGGTGTGCATGATGAAGGTTTGAAGGGTAACCTGCCGATGAAGGAACGTGTGCCGCTGATTGAACAGGTCATCAACGACCAGCGCGACCTGCTGGTGAAGCACAAAGTCTATTCTCCACTCACCTCTCACCTCTCACCCTTCACCCCTGAAAAGATTCCCCAGATCTTTGTGCCCTACAAGGAGACGATGGATATCTACGAGAACGGACTACAGGTGCCTGACGACATCACGCTGGTGTGGGTCGATGATAACTATGGCTACATGAAGCGCGTCTCGAACCCTGAAGAACAGCAGCGTAAGGGACGTGCCGGCATCTATTACCATCTGTCTTATCTGGGTGCTCCCCACGACTATTTGTGGCTCAATACCACACCTCCCGTGCTTATGTATGAGGAATTGAGGAAAGCTTACGACATGGGGGCCGACCGTTACTGGCTGTTGAACGTTGGCGACATCAAGCCTATGGAATTAGGTATGCAGACCTTCTTCGATATGGCATGGAACATCAACGCTTTTAACTTCGAAAACGTCCGTACCCATCAGGCCGAATTCCTCAACCATCTCTTTGGTCATCAGATCTTTCACTTCTCATCTCTCATCTCTCATCTTCTTGACGACTACTACCGTCTTGCCTGGAGTCGTAAGCCCGAATTCATGGGTTGGGAGTATCAATGGGATGATAAGGCTCATACAGGCCTGAAGTCAACAGAGTTCTCGTTCAAGCACTACAGCGAGGCTCAGGGTCGCTTGGCCGATTATCAGCGTATCAGTAACGAGGTGGAGCGAATAAGTGATGAGTTAAAGGTGAAGAGTGAAGATTGGAGTGCCGCGTGGTTCGAACTGATACAGTTCTCCGTACAGGGCGCTTATCAGATGAACCGCAAATTCCTCATGTCACAACTCAATCAGGAACTGGCCGCTGAGGGACGACAGGCTGAGGCTAACTGGGCTGCCCGACAGATGGAAGAGGCCTATGATAGCATTAATGTCCTAAACCATCGTTATAACAAACTGTTGAACAGCAAATGGGATGGCATGATGGCACTATCTACAAGTTTTACGCCCACATGCCAGTATTATCAGAAACCTGCGGTTACCTATTTTGAGGGAGCTGGTGAAATGCCTGTTGATCTCACGCCACGACAAGCGAACATAGAAGGTTGTTACGTCATAAGCTTGGAGAAGTACACCGACAAGAGTAACAATTCTCAGCTGGTCAGCGGATTGGGCTATGACGGCAAGGTCGTCCAGCTTGGAAATCCCACATCATCTATCATTGCGTGCCATACTCAGGCCTTCAGGTCAGAGAACCATCAGATTTCATCCATCACTTACACATTCCCCGCAGTTACTCGCGATTCTATTGAGGTAATAGTCTATACTGTGCCCTTCTGGCCTATCTATGCAGGTAAAAGCAATGCGGTGAGTATCAGTGTGGATGGTGGTGTCTCACAGGTTTTCGAGAATAAGTTCCTAGAGTATAGCCGCACATGGAAGGATCAGGTCATGCGTAACGGTGCCGTATGTCACCTCCATTTCCACGTCGATGCTTCTAAGCCATCCCACATCATCCGTTTTCAGACTCTTGACCCAGGTCAGATGCTGCAGCGTATCATCATTGACTGGGGTGGTCTGAAACCTACCTATGTAGGACCGTCGAGTCAGCTGAAAATTGCGAAATGACCTCAAAACATGATTGACTAATCATCTTTGAAACATTTTTCATTATGACGTGCAACATAATTTTATCATTGTTGTACGTTTTTCTTTGTACCTTTGCAACCAAAATTGATGAAGAGATATGAGAAGGATTCTGACGGTAAGTATGGCGCTGTTCATGGTGACGATAAGTGTGATGGCACAAAGAAAATTCTGTATTGCCAAGGACGGCAAGGCCGCCACCATCATTGTTGACGAACAAGATTGGAAAGGTGTCATCAGGGCTGCCAATGATCTTGGCGACGATGTGCGAAAGGTGACAGGAACGGCCAGCGAGGTCAAACTTCTCATCTCTTACCTCTCACCACTCACCTCTAAAATCATAGTAGGCACCATTGGGAAAAGCCGCATCATCGACAAGCTCATCAAGCAGAAGAAACTCGATGTAAAGGCCATTAAAGGTAATTGGGAGGGCTATGTCATTGATGTGGTGGACGGGAACCTTGTCATTGCCGGCAACGACAAGAGGGGCACCATCTACGGTATCTACGAGATATCACGTCGCATTGGTGTATCGCCTTGGTACTGGATGGCTGATGCGCCAGTAATCCACAAAGACGAAGTATGGTATCATGGCTACGGCCACGATTATGAATGGCCTGCGGTGAAGTATCGTGGCATTTTCATCAACGACGAGTGGCCCTCGTTCGGCACGTGGTGCCAGAAGCACTTC
>JAEEGL011841353.1_pt1 | contig 14674 bp, 21 predicted proteins | sample 9134231 | NCBI WGS metagenome assembly JAEEGL01 (sample SAMN16246548, study PRJNA631951) | gut metagenome | biome: gut microbiome; feature: rumen; material: fiber-attached | host: Bos | place: Iran: Karaj | collected 2018-10 | reverse complement strand
CTCTTAGATAGTTTTATTATAGAGTTCTGGAAGATGGATAGTTTAAAACTTCTCTTCCCCCAGGAGTTTCTAGCTTTTTTGATGTAAATTTACTCAATGGAGATAGTGCCGCTAAAGTAAGTATACAAGCTCCTCCTGGTACAGAAATATAGTTAGATAATAAGAGTATTATAGTTGGTAGGTCTGGTCTTTATGATTTTGATAATGATAATGTTCCACCTATTACTTCATTGGTTTTCCCCTAGCCAGTTCGATATATACGGACAGAAGTAGTAGTAGCAGATAAACTTTTATTGGAGAGCTTTTTACGAACAATATAGGGCTAGGTGGATGACTCTTTAAGTGATAACCCTTTATCTACGGATAATGATTATAAGAATTTTTCTCTTGACGGTTAGAAAATATATCAAGGTGAAAGAACTAAGACAGCAGCTCAATCGCCTTATAATTTTAACTTCAATGGAACTACACTATATGGTTTTTCAGGAGTGCTATCTTAGTATTTAAAGACTATTCAAGGTGAATTAAGTACTGAGAATATTGATATAATGAACGTAGTGGTAAACTACGTAACTAGTGATTAAGGAGGTGCTATTAAGTGGATAGTTATTTTGGTTAGATAGGCCATAGTTTTTATGGTGGTCCTAATGGCTAGAGTTTTTCCGTAAAAGAAACTTTTCCTAACAAAGTCGCTTTAGATGCTGATTTAGCGACAGGTTTTACTTCTCCTATTTAGGTAGGAGAATATGTAATAATTTCTTACGGCAATCCTCATGAAGCACCAGTGCCTCCTGAAACAAGGAACTAGTATGAGATAAATAGAGATTTGGACTATGATACTTATAGCGGATAGACCTATAATGCAACGCTATGGTAGAAGAGTTTTAATAATGAGACTCTAGTTTACGAGTTAATAGTAGGCTTTGAAACTAGCTCTCCTAACTTTGTTTTTCTTACTAACGTGCAAGACCCTGGTGAGTTTGATCCTACTATTAATAATATCGAGGATATATCTACTAGTGAGATAACTAAAACTTTCTAGCTATCTATGCCTAATGCATGGGATATTGCAAAAGGTAGAGTAGTAGAATCTAATCCTGGCGATGATAACAATATTGTTATTGCGATCAATAGATATTAGAATAACGATGGATAGAACGAGTCAGATGTTACTAAATACATTCACTTTACATTACCAAAACCTTGGGATGTGAATATTGCTAGAGGTAGTATGCTTCATGCAGATGATGATCCTACTTTAGTACCTACCGAGTTAGATAATGTAGAGGTTCGTAAGTGGCTGTTAAATCTTCCTGCTACTTGGAATATTTAGCTAGGGAATTTAACTGTGCTTGATCCTGCTTATGATCCTAGTGTTGATATTACTAATACCAATCCTTAGGGATAGACAGATCATGATTCTAAGTATGTTTACTTCTCTCTTCCTAAAACTTGGGATATGGTTTTAGGAGAAGACAGTGGATGGTCTAATCCTGTTGACTTTGCTAGTGTGTCGATAGATAGATTACCTGGTGATGGAACTTAGGTAGAGTCTACTGATACTAAATATATACATATCACAATACCTAACGCTTGGGATATTGTTAAAGCAAATGATACCGTAGTAGTTAATCCAGGAACAGATCCTAATGTAATTATTGATAGATATGAAACCGCAGGAGTTGGATTTGCCTCTGATACTACGAAGTATGTACATTTTAGGCTACCAAAACCCTGGGATTTTGCTTTAGGTAAGGTTGAATTAATATATCCAACATCCAATCCTGAAGTGGTGGTAAATACAGAAAGTGCTACTGGTGTTGTTTCACTTGATACTAAATATGTGCATTTTAAACTACCAGTGGCGCAAGAGTTTACAACTGATGCTTTTAGTTTATAGGTTTTAGGTCCTAGTGAGACAGCTAATGTAAGAACTTGGTTTAATGGTGGAGATACCATTCATCGGTATCCAAAGGTGGAATTGTCTTTACCAAGAGCAGAAAGAACTAAGTACGGTAGTGCTATGGCATATACTACTAATATGACTATTAGCATGAGTGGTGCTACGGCAGCGGACTGGGCTGCTATTTAGGAACTTGCTGTTGGAGATTTTTATGTTAATACTACCTATGCAGGGGTACATAAAATTCTTACTAAGACAAGTAGTGTAGCCACTACTGAATATCTTGGTAGTATGTAGCTTGCTATTCCAAATATTTAGGGTAATGCAATTAACCCTTATGATGCTAATGGCAATCCGGTAGTTCCGAATGTGGCCACTAGTGCAGTAGGACCTGTAGCAACATGGAATGTAAGTGTTGATACTATTAAGGCGCCAGTGTTTAAAAAGTCTGCGGACAGTGGCTTTGTGGCGTCTACTGCACAAGGTGTTATTAGTAGTGTAGCTGCAAATGATGGAGTTACATACACGATTAAGGTTCCTAAAGGAACTAAAATCACTACTCCATTAGAGCAGCCTGATATTACTTAGGTTGCTAAGGTTGATGGAGATTTATATCTTGATAATGATGGTTAGTTCCGTAGATATTCTGCTAACTATGACCAGTGGTAGTAGACAGTAAATATTAAGGGTAATAGTTTCTTAATTAAGAACGCTACTGCAATTGTTATTACTGCGGCAAATCTTATAGATTATTCTGGTACGTTGTATTAGAAGATGGGTTAGTACGTTGCAGATAATTATCCCGCTTCCTATTCTAGTAACTTAAGAGCGAATGAAATACTTAACATTGACTATTAGCCAGAATAGGACGTAAGTTCTAGCCATTGGTTATATAAATCTAACGGAGAATGGACAGGTAGTAAACTTACAGGCGATGTAAGTAATACCATCGTAGAAAATATTTGGCAAGATGAGCCAGAAGATAATAAAGCGTATAGCGTTACACGAATCAATGAACTAAGAGCTACAATATCTACATTGTAGACAAAGATAGCTGCTATTGAAGCTGCAATAGAAGCAGCTTGGGGCGAATTACCAATCATAGAATAAGATATTCTTGAGTTATAATAGGGGAGGAGAATATCTTCCCCTATTTGCCATATAAGGAGGTTTAATTATGGCTTTATTTAAAGTATATCATGGTGATAAGAACGACCTACCTGGCGAACTCAAGGATTCGTATGGGTATATCGTTGTAAATGAGGAAGCCAGTGCTGGTACTTGGATAGATAATGATAATCAAGAGCAAGAATACGGCGTTGGTGAATGGTATATAGACACTGATACTAAACGGTATCGAATTGCGGCCGCCGAGCTTGTAGATGAAGAGGGCAACCTTTATACACTCGATGACTTTGTTTAGAAGGAAAATATAGTTGATGATTTAGTTACGGCAGTCTATGATAGTAGCAGCCAGTAGTCTAGGGTGCCCGCAAGTATCCAAGAAGAATTGCGTATAGGTATTGGCGTTGCGAAAGATGAAGATTCTATTACCAAAGCTTTTACCATTACAGTACCAAGAACTATGTGGGAATAGGATCTTGAACGTGAGGGATACTACAAGAATACCATAGGATTACCAGAAGAGCTTCATTGTGGAGCGCCAGATGCTGTTGTACCTGTTCCTCCTCTTGTTTCGTGGAATGGAGTAGGCTCAAAGCGAGTATATGATGTTTTTGAAGATGTAATTCTTAATGATGATAGAGACACTCTTACCTTCTATGTTACTGCAGCCGACTATGCTATTGTTACAGAGTCGAATGTTGGTATTACTGTGATAGACCATAGATGATTTGGGTGAAATATGATAAAGTATCTTACCTATTTTCTAATATATATTAGAAAGAGTAAGATACTCACAATCGGGAAAGGGTAGCTATACTCTTTCCCGATTTTTTGTTATCTCATAGAAAGGAGAGAATAAATGAGCGTTAAAGCAATTTTAACAGAGCAGTAGAAAAGTTATACTAAGGCTGAAGAAGATGCTTTGTTTGCTAATTATTATGATAAGGATTATATAGATACCTATATGGCGCCTTTAGATACTCCTACATTTATTGGTGTGCCGAAGGCTCCAACTGCGGCAGCAGGGACTAATACGACTTAGATAGCAACAACTGCTTTTGTATATGATGGATTACAGCGGAAAAGTAATAAGAATTTACTTAGGAACTGGTACTTTGTAGGTGGAGGAACCGGGAGAGGAGTCTTCCCGGTGAATAGTAGGGGATAGAGTAGTTATGGTTCAGGTATTTTTAACATCGATGGATATAAGACTTGGCGAGCTACTGTAGATTTTGTTAGCACTGGAATTAAGATTTGTAGTACTGTTGCAGATTAGATAGGAACAAATTATCAAGTAGTTGCTAATTCTAATGAATTACTTGGAAAAACTATTACTATTTCAGGATTAGTAGATGGTGTACTAATAAAAAATAGTGCAACGATACCATCGTCATATTCATCTACCACTATAATTAATGCATCTAATACAATAGTTTTATCTATGAGTGCTAGTGGTGAAATTAGATTTGAACTTCAGGTACGAATAACGGAAGGAAAAGTTTTTAGTGCCGTTAAATTAGAACTTGGCGACCAACAAACCCTTGCTCACCAAGAAAATGGCGTCTGGGTTCTCAATGAAACTCCGGATTACGAAGAAGAACTTATCAAATGCAAGACTTCTACCGCTGACCCAACTGACACCTATGCGAATAAAGTTATTTCTACAAATATTCCGAACAAGAATCTGTTAGACAACTGGTATTTCCTCAATCCTGTGAATCAGAGGGGGGAGAGTAGTTACAGCACCGATGCAGCATATACCATCGACAGATGGAAACTTGGCGGTGCGGCAGGAACGGCGAGCGTTAGCAGCCAAGGCGTTTTACTTACTAGTTCTACTGCGATTTCACAGTTCTTTGAGCAATCAAGGGTTATGAGTGGTAAGACATATACTATGTCTGTTCTGTGGTCTAATGGCTTGTCTGTTGCTACTGGCCCTCTTACACATGGAACTCAAGTCAGCGGATGGCAAATTGCGGTTGGGGGTACTGTAACTACCCCAGGATCGTGCGGAATAAGAGCTTTTAGCTCCAATACATTCCAATTAGCGATTTTTGGCGATGGTACAAATCGTGTTATAGCAGCCAAGGTTGAACTTGGCACAGAACAGACCCTTGCTCATCAGGAGAATGGAGCTTGGGTGCTGAACGAAATTCCGGACTATGGTGAAGAACTGAGAAAGTGTCAGAGATACTATATTGCTCTAAAACCCAGATCTGGTGCTACACCTTTAATCGGAACTGGAATGGCAGTCGCTAGTACGCAAGCTGCTGTCACTATTCCGTTGCCTGTAACTCTTAATGGGGCAACGGTTACTCCGGCGAAAAGTGGGACTTTAAAACTCTGGCATGGAAACGTAGTCGGGTCTTCTTCTGCAGATATTACCGGATTTGTTGGTTCTGCTGTTTCAGATAATTCCGCTACAGTTACGGTAACTGTGAGCGGGGGGCTAAATATTGGTGAGGTTTGCGCACTTCAGTTTCGTTCAAACGATGCGGCTTTAAGTTTTTCTTGCGAATTATAAAAGTATACTATATCTATATAAGGAGGAATTATTATGTTCTATCTTGTTGAAATTACCACCTATGTCAATAGCACTCCCGATGCTTATGCTGTCTATGCCTACAATTCTATGGACGGAGCAGTAGCCGCTTACCATCAGAAGATGTCTGGGGCTATGCGGAATGAGAACTATGCCTCCGAGCTGTGCATCGTCATTGATAGCTTTGGCGCAACACATAGAAGTGAACATTGGGTGCGGTAGAATGTCGCTGAATAACAGCGTAATAGAAATTTTTCTGACATAAATTATACTAATTCCCATTTCGCACAAAGGAGTAATTTACCATGGTAAAAGAAATTCTTGAAGGGGTTCTTATTCCTCTCCTCATAATCCTTACTCGTTACCTCATTGTCTTCCTTAACGCAAAACGTAACGAGCTTAAGGAAAAAACCAACAACGACCTTGCAAATAAATACATCGACATGATCTACACCACAGTAACCAACTGTGTAATCGCTACCAATCAAACCTATGTCGATGCTCTCAAAGAGCAAGGTTCCTTCGATAAAGCAGCACAAACAATCGCTTTCAATCAAACCCTTGAAGCGGTTAAACGCATGCTTTCAGCTGACGCTCTCAACTACATTCATTCAATCACAGAGGACACCGATTTCTACCTCAGTAAACTCATTGAAGCAAGCGTTAGAGACCAAAAATAGGCAGGTACTTAATAGTACCTGCCTATTTTTTTTTGCCCAAAATTTTGACATTTTTTACCCCAAATTTTTTGACAGTTTTAATTAGCCATCTTACCCATTTTTCCATATATAGATGAAAGGCCCAAAGAAATTTTTAGGAGGTAAATAAATGGCAACTAATTATCCATACTATTCAACGCAACAGTCATATTACAATCAACCTGTTCGTTATATTGAATAGCCCTAGCTACAGATAAAAGGTAGACCTGTAACATCAATAGAAGAAGTAAGAGCCATGACAATAGATTTTGATGGTTCGGTGTTCTATTTTCCTGATCTAGCCAATAAACGCATTTACACTAAGCAAATAAACTACGACGGAACTAGCACTATAAATATCTATGAATTGCTCTAGGTGGCCAACAAGAGCGAAACATAGTATGTGACTAGAGACGAGTTTAATGGACTTATATCTCAATTACATTAGCGATTCGCGGGAATCGAGGTATAGAATGCACCATAGCAAGCTTCATAGACCACGGAGGCTGCCACCTCAACGGCCAGTGAGCAAGCTACATAGGCGTCATAGACCTAGCGCCCGCAATTTAACTTTTAATACCACTAGGAGGATAGAATAGTGAACCCAATTCAATTACTAAACATGCTACGGAATGGATAGATCCCTCAAGACTATATTGTTCGCTTAATATAGTCCCAAGCAGCCAAGAATCCAATGGCGAATAACCTCGCTGAACTTATTGAAAAGCATGATACCTAGGGCATTGAAGCTCTCGCCCGCAATTTCATGCAATCTCAAGGAAAGGATTTTGATAAAGAGTTTGCCTCTTTTAAAAAGTAGATGGGCCTTTAATATCTACTTTTAAGGAGGAACATATTCATGTTCAATAACAACGGAGGCTATAGCCTTGCAGATTTAGCAGCTGTCACTGGTGGAAATGGTGGTTGGGGCTTCGGCGGAGATGGCGCCTGGCTCATAATCCTCTTCCTCTTGTTTGCCTTTAATGGTTGGGGCGGCATGGGCTTCGGTGGCTTTGGTATGGGCGGCCTTGGTGGAGGCCTTCTTGGCTCTGAGCTTATGATGTGGCCTTGGATGATGACTCAGAATACTGATAATATCGTACAGGGTGGCTTTAATAATGCTGGACTTACTAGTTAGCTTCAAGGCATTCAGTCTTCTATCACAAGCGGGTTTGGTGATACCGCTCTTGGCATCGCTGGTATAAATCAGAATATCTGTAGCACTGGTAATAGTATTACTGCGGCTATTAGTAATGGTTTTGCGGCAGCTGAAGCAGCTGACAATGCTCGTTAGATCGCTAATATGCAGCAAGCCTTTAATTCTCAAACTGCAATCACTAGCGGTATGAATACCCTTGCAAATGGTCTTTAGAATTGCTGCTGCGAGAACCGTGCCGGTCTTGCTGATCTTAAGTATACTGTTGCTACCGAAGCTTGCGCAGATCGTAATGCTATTTCTACTGCTCTTCGTGATGTTCTTGAAGCCAATAACGCTTCTACTCAGCGAATCCTCGATCAGCTCTGCCAGGATAAGATTGATGCTAAAAACGATACCATTGCTCAGCTTCGTCAAGAGCTTCTCTATGCTCGCGGCCAGGATTCTCAGAATGTTCAGACTGCTCGTATCCTTGCTGGACAAACCGCAGAGGTCGATGCTCTGTATGATCGCTTAAGCAACTGCCCAGTTGGCACTGTTCCTGTTTACGGCAATCAGCCTATCTTTAGCTGCAATCGCAATTTTGCTAATAGCGGATGCGGCTGTGGGTATAACAACCTCGTAGCCTAAGATTCCGAGCGATTTTTGGGTATAAAATAAGAAAGGACAAACTCTATGGAATTAGTAACACTAACTCAACAGACGATTCAACCCAATGAAGATGTCCTCTTTAGTGCAGCATCAGTTCCCGGATCTTCTAGCATTATTTGGCGTTAGGGATCCGGGATTGTTACTCTGAGAGGTCTCTTTAATAATCAATGCAGAGCTCGTTTTAAAGTTAATTATGGTGGAGATATAGCAGTACCAACGGGAGAAACCGCTGGCCCAATTTCTCTAGCCATTGCAATTAATGGAGAAGCTATTCCAGCATCTCGTGCTACATCTACCCCAATAGATGTAGAAAACTTTAATAATGTATTTCGTGAGCTTTATATTGATACTCCTATAGGATGCTGCACGCAAGTTACAGTTAAGAATGTTGGCACTACACCAATTCTTTTGGATGCGGGTGCCTCAATTATAGTAGAAAGGGTGGCCTAATCATGGAACAATTAAAGTCAATGAAGGAAATGCTCACAGCCTAGGTCCATTCTCAGTTAGCTAATATTGAAAAAGCTGATTATCATGAATTAGGTGCCGCCATAGACATGATTAAAGATATGGCTGAGACAGAGTATTATTGCTCTGTAGTTAAGGCTATGGAAGAAGCAGAAGAAGAAAAACAAGAGCAAAGAGGAACCGATAGATATTACTATACTGAACGCTATATGCCTATCCCATATTAGAGAGTCTATGATAGAGATATGGATAGAGGATATGGAAGAATGTATTATGATGGAAATGCGGGCGGCGGTTCGACCGGTGGGTCTGGTTACTCCGACCGTAGCGGCGGCCGCACTGAAAATCCCCGTGATATGGGTGGGAATGATCGTTCCCGTTCTTTCTATGAGCCTCCATATATGATGATGCCATCTTACGAGCGTAGTAATATGTTACGCGATCCTCGTGAAGGAAGAAGCGCAGATCGTCGTAGAATGTACATGGAATCCAAAGAGATGCATTAGGGCAAGGAAAAGCAAATGCATGAGCTTGAATCCTATATGCAAGAACTTTCTGGTGATATCACTGATATGATTCACGATGCAAGCCCAGAAGAGCGTCAGATGCTGTAGCAGAAGCTCAATCAGCTTGCTAACAAGATCAATGTTTAATATCAATGGAGAGACATGGGAAGTACTCCTTGTCTCTCCTGATCACCCTGCTCTACGGCGAAGCGATGGCAGCTATGCTTTAGGTATGTGTTATGACAACAACAAAACAATATATATGAACATCGAACTTTAGGATGCTCCATTTCTCTTTAGGAAGGTACTATGCCACGAAATAACACATGCCGCAATGTTCAGCTATAATGTCGATTTAGATATTTCTCAAGAAGAGTTAGTAGCTGATTTAATATCCACTTATGGCGACGAGATCATAGAGGTTACAAATCGAATCTTCTATCATCTTCGTTCCATAATATAAAAATAAAGGGTCATGTTTTTTAACATGACCCTTTATTTTACTTTAAAGCTAGCTTTCAAACTTTTTCTTAACTAACTTAAAGAGTTCGTCTCCTGAGTGATTTCCACCAAGTGCATTGTATGCTTCGTGATCTTTCTCACATTGTTCAAACTATTCAAGAGAGATTTTTTCTCCCTTTAATAGCTCTCTGCACTTACCTTTAAAGACGTCTCCCTAGATGGTGAGTAGCCCAGCTTTGATTCCGTCCATTTCGAGTTTCATTGCCTTGTCGTTGGCATCAGAGCGCCGAGTTAGTTCATCAAGCGCCTCTTTTACCTCTTTTATAATAGAGTCTTTCAGGGCATCGGCTTCTTTTTTCTTGTAAGCATCTCGCCAATCTTTGATCCTTTTGCGAAAAATGCCAGCGCCTGCGACAATTAAACCAAGAAGGACTTGAATCCAGTATTTAAGGATAAACTCTAAAATATCCAATTACAAAGCCCTCATTTCTCTTATAATTTCCATCATAGTATATGAGAAATGAGGGCTTTTAATTATATTACTTTGACCAATCATTAGGATTTTGTGACTAAATAGCGTGTTCACCTATGCAAATAGCATCGGCAATATCGTCGCTAACTTTTAACCCATACTTATCTTCAATATAGAGCTATGCGTTTCTTTTCTTGTCTGCACGCGCCTTACCCCGAATCCCGCACGTATGTCGCCAAGTTGCTGGAGGAACTACTGTATGTGGAAGGCCCAATTCAACACATAAACAGCAAATAACTCCAATAACCTCAGCTAGTCGCTTATAAACAACTACATTAGGGATAGCATCATCGCCTTGTAGTTGAATATCTTCAAGGTATACTTCATCTATGTTTTTTTCCTATATGAGCTATTTCACTTTCCTATTGATGTGATAAAGTCTTGTATCAAAGTCTTGACTACTAAAGGAGAATGTTCCATAGTCAATTAACTTACCAGTGGCCTTGTCATAGACGCTGTAGCCACTTACCTATGAAGCCTAATCAAGAGCAAGAAGGTTGCTCAACCAGTAGAACCAAATCCACCAAGGCGATCGCCAGATGCAGCGTCGTCATCTGTTACTAGGTAGTTATGAATAATGCCTTGTCCGATCTTGTCACCGCGCTTTAATTGAATAGCAAAAGGTGCAAGGTTGATAAGCTGGAAAAATATCTCTCCCTCGTTATCAGGGTTGTTGTAGTAATCAGCGTCGATGATACCGACCGAGTTACCGAGAATAATCCAGTGTTTAAGAGGAGTTGAACTGCGAACAGAAAGCTCAAGGTATTGACCAGGTTCAAGATGACATTTCATACCAGTTGAGACAAGAGGAATTTTCACTTTTAGCTCTTTTGTTGTGGCAGCAATTTCATCAAGAGAAAGAGGCTTTAGGAAGCCAAAGTAGTCATCTTTCATGCGACCATTCTCAAAGAGCTTGTCTTTGATCTTAGTGGTAACATGGTCATAAGGGGGAAGAACAATGTCCTCAGCGACTACGAAATCATAACCTGCGGACGCCGAGGTCCCTCGCTGCGGCATAGGTAGGTCAACGTCTGCAAAACGTGAGACTTTTTCAAAGAAGATACTCATTACTTTGTCTCCTAATGACTTTCTTTAGTCATACCAAACCATCTTACCATTCGCAGAGGGATATGTCTGTTTTTACCATCAGACAATCTAATAAAAAGTAAATCGCAACCGAATCTAACCTCTGTCGCTTCAAATTCTTCCATATATCCATCCCACCAACGTACTGTTACAATATTCATTATTCTACATCATAGGTTGCAGTATAGTTAGTATCTGCATCCTTCTCCTTCTGAAATTCTAGGGTTGCTTTGCAGACAAGGTATTCATCAACAATTTCACCTTTCTGCTTAACTAGCTTCTGTGTATAACTAAAAGCTGTTAGTTCTCCATTGGGGAGGTTTGCAAGCTCTTCGCGCAAGGTAAGAGCTGCTGCTTCATTAGGTACTCGATATGTATTTGTTACTTTAAGTAGATAGTTCATTCTTCTATACGCTCCATTGTGATAGGAAGATTACTGTAATTTTGTTTTTGCATTTGGACAATTCTGAATAATTCATTATAGAAAAATTCCGCCGCCCGCACGTATATCTTAATCTAATCTGCGCTTGCACTGTAGGTACTCTTTAACTAATTAACATGATAGAGAATGGTTTCTGCTAAATAGTTTAATGTAGAAGCAGATGTCATTGAGGACAATTCTTTTCCATCTACAGTGGTAAATATACGAGAGTTAGAGAAAGGTTGATAGTCAACTATTAAAGTTATCATAGCTCAATCGTCCCCCTCTGATAATCAAAGAATCCATACATTTTACATTCTCCAGTCATTTTATCGACCACCCATATCTCTAGCATACCACCTAACTGTGATTCTTCTATTGATTTCACTTCACCGAGATCGGATGCAAGATCAATAAGTTCTTTAGCTAGCTTAGTTGGGTTAAAGTTTCCATGTAGGAAGGTAAAGAATGTATAATAACGCTGATCTTTTTCTAGCAATAAGTAATATCTTGACTTATATTTAGAAATAAAAGAAGCGACATAAGGAATCGACTTATTAAGGGATTCTTTTGACATAGTTGGAGCATTGGCATAATTAGCCTAGTTAAGTTCAAATACTGTCATTCAAAATGCTTCCTTTACTTTATTATATCTTAATATTACCATTATTTTTCTTTTAAGTAAAGCACTCGTTGATTTTTGCTACCCCTCATGAATAACGTAATGTCTCTTTCACTTTCTACAAATGGACCATCTATAAGTACATCAGTGTTATTGAGAATATCTTGAAGGAGATTATCGTGTTGTTCTTTTAGCTCTTCGTAAGTAGAGCCAGTCCAAACATAGATTTTAGTATCAGGTAATGCTTCTTTTACCTGATGAATAACCAAATCTACTAAGAATAAATTCTCCTTACATAAAGGTTCACCGCCCATAACAGCGAGATTCCTTTTTACTCCATTGGCGGTTAAACCCTCTATAATGGAGGTAAGAGTATCATTAGTGAACTCTTTACCTCCATTAAAGTCCCATGTTTCAGGGTTATGGCAGCCTTTGCAATGATGCGGACAACCTTGAACGTAGAAAGAAAGAGAGATACCTGGAGCAGCAAGAACATCATTATAGATGATACCTGCATACTTCACGGAGTATCATCCTCCTCATCAAAGACAATCTTGAGATCTTCATCGCCGCCATCATAAGTCCACTGATCATCACTAGGATCTACAGGAGTGCCAACTAGATAATCATAGAAGTAGCGACTAGAAGCTGGACTAGTATATATATATGGGGTTCTACACTCAGGACAAAGAGTGTATTTATAAGCACGACCTTGAGAGGTAGCAAAGTTATATTCAATGCGCTTTCTAAGATCTTTTGGCTAGAAGATAAAATCGCAACCGCACTTTTGGCAGGTTACTTTTAATTCGGTCCATAGCAGACCATGTTCATAGACTCTCATTGTTAATCCTCCATTACTCCGGTATGTTTAACTCTGTCTTCGGTTTCTGCCTGCTTACCGAGATTAAAAGCAGTCTTATAATTGCCGGTTAGATAGCCGGTTACTCTACGAAGTTGCTGAATATTGTGGCTACCGCACATAGGGCAAGAGTCGTTAAACTCTCCAGTAAAACCACAACTCAAGCAGGTATCATTTGGTACATTGACTGCGAAGTATGGTACATCATGGTCCATTGCGTAGTTTACAATAGTCTCAAGTGCGTCAATATTATTCTTGACTCCACCCTCTAGTTCAACGTAAGTAATGCAGCCTGCGGAGCTATATCCAGTAAGTTGAGACTCAATATCAATCTTTTCAAAAGGTGAGATCTCTCTCCATACTGGAACATGCATACTATTAGTAAAGTATTCACGATCACTTACATTAGGAATCTCGCCATACTTTGCTTTGAACTTATTCATAGCAGTATAACACAGAGATTCAGCTGGAGTATAATAGACACCAAAGTTAAGTTTATACTCTTTTTTAAATTCCGCACATCTATCTTTAAATAGCTGCTCAATCTTCTTAGCAAGTTCCATACCTTCTGGAGTAGTATGATCTTTGCCAATAAGGATTTGTAAACATTCAGCAAGACCAAGTTGTCCAATAGCTAAAGTACCATGCTTCAATGCACTTCGAGTTGTCTTACCATCGTATCCAAGCATGAGGTTGTTTTCATACATGAATTTTGCACTTTCGGCAGGCTGTGAGCAGATATATTCAAAGCGTTCCAGGAGCATTTCTTTAGCTTCCGAGATTTTTTTATCAAGCATTGCTAGGAATAATTGAGGAATATCATCCCAATATTCATTGACAAAAGAATCTTTAGCTTCCATAGCAATAGTAGGAAGAATGATGGTGACAGGACAAATATTACCTCGACCATCTTTCATTTGTGGATTTACTCCAGGATCTGCGTTAATATCTGTGAGATTTGCAGTTCTACACCCCATGGTACTAAAGTAAGTGCGGGGATCATTAGGATCGTATCCAGCAGCATTACTCCAATCGCAATTAGCGTAATTAGGATAAAGGCGCATAGCAGTAGATTTTAGAGCGAGTCTGTAAAGGTCATAGTTAGGATCTCCTGGCTCACGATTTACGCCTTTCATCATCTGGAAAATACCACAGGGGAAGATGCTTGTCTTGTGTAATTTACCTAGCCCTTCAATAGATACTTCAAGAAGAGCTTTAGTAATCATACGACCTTCTGGAAGAGCGCAAGTGCCATAGTTAATGCTAGAGAAAGGAAGCTGATTTCCAGAACGAGACTGTAAGGTATTAAGATTGTGATACATACCTTCAACGGCTTGATGAACCTCTCGCTCGGTCATATCCATAGCATATTTATAAGCGACGGGCTGCTCCTTGTATAATGGAGAATCTATGCTAGTGTTAGTCAATTCATCCTTATCATATAATACTCCATCATTAAGAAGATATTTCATCCCATCAAGAAAGTGCTTTGCAAAACTTTTCCTTACATAAGGAACCATAGTCCAGTCAAGGTGAGTAGCACTTACACCGCCAAACTGTTGAAGACTTTGCAGTTGGAAAATAACAGCTACAAGCTACATCGCTGTATTCACACTACCTGCCGGCCGCACGTCAGTTTGTCT
>JAEEGL011071191.1_pt1 | contig 14674 bp, 11 predicted proteins | sample 9134231 | NCBI WGS metagenome assembly JAEEGL01 (sample SAMN16246548, study PRJNA631951) | gut metagenome | biome: gut microbiome; feature: rumen; material: fiber-attached | host: Bos | place: Iran: Karaj | collected 2018-10 | reverse complement strand
AGTTGAAAAAAGGCCTCAGTTGTTACCGATTGGTAACAACTGAAGCCAAAAATCTGCGATGAAAAACATTAATGGGACTGTTTTTGTCCTAAAACCACAGAATCAAAAATGGTCAGTTGTAGACACAAAATAACATCAGAAACAATCTTCTGATTATTCCTTCATTTTTCAAAGTGAACTCAAAATGAACTCACGGAAGATATAGAAAAGCCCGAAACACATTGATTTCGGGCTTCTTGAGATTTCTGTATGTTATTCCAACTCTATCGTAGCCGGAGGTTTCCCGGTCAGATCATACATGACCCTGTTGACGCCCTTGACCTCGTTGACGATGCGGTTTGTGACCTTGCCTAAAAGTTCCCAGGGGAGCTCAGCTGACTCTGCGGTCATGAAGTCCGTTGTCGTGACGGCACGGAGAACAACGGCGTAATCGTATGTTCTCTCGTCGCCCATGCAGCCGACTGAACGCATGTTGGAAAGCGCTGCGAAATACTGGTTTGCTTCCCTGTTGTAGCCGAAGTTGTCCATCTCCTCACGGAAGATCGCGTCAGCATCCTGAACGATGCGGACCTTCTCGGGAGTGATCTCTCCGATGATTCTTATCGCGAGTCCCGGACCCGGGAAAGGCTGACGGAAAACAAGCTCAGAAGGAATGCCGAGCTCAAGTCCCGCTTTTCGAACTTCGTCCTTGAACAAGAGTCTTAAAGGCTCAACGATCTCCTTGAAATCAACGTAATCAGGGAGTCCGCCGACATTGTGGTGTGACTTGATGACCGCGGATTTGCCGAGGCCTGACTCGATAACGTCAGGATAGATGGTGCCCTGTACGAGGAAATCGACCGTGCCGATCTTCTTTGCTTCTTCTTCGAAAACACGGATGAATTCTTCACCGATTATGTGTCTCTTTTTCTCAGGTTCAGTAACGCCTGCGAGCTTGGAATAGAATCTCTCCTGCGCATTTACGCGGATGAAGTTCAGATCATAGGGACCGTCCTTGCCGAAAACCTTTTCGACGAGGTCGCCTTCGTTCTTACGAAGAAGTCCATGGTCTACGAAAACGCATGTAAGCTGCTTGCCTACTGCCTTTGAGAGCATTACTGCTGCAACGGATGAATCAACGCCGCCGGAAAGTGCACAGAGAACGCGGCCGCTGCCGATCTTCTCTTTGAGAGCCTTTACGGTCGTATCCACGAACGAATCCATCTTCCATGTGCCCTTGCATCCGCAGATGCCCAGGACGAAGTTTACGAGCATCTCCCTGCCGTTTACTGTGTGGGAGACCTCGGGATGGAACTGCACGCAGTAAAGCTTTCTGGAATTATCCTCAGCTGCCGCAAAAGGGCAGGATTCGGTGTGCGCAGTGATCTCAAAACCCGGCGCGGGCTTTGCAATATAGACTCCGTGGCTCATCCAGCAGACTGTTCTATGTGGAACATTTAGCAGGAGAGGCGAAGACGGATTGTCGATCAAAACCTCTGTATGGCCGTATTCTCTTACTTCTGCGAGTCTTACGTCGCCGCCCAAAAGGTACTGCATGAGCTGTGCGCCGTAGCAGATTCCGAGTACCGGAATTCCAAGGCTGAACAGCTCGGCAGAGCATCTGGGAGCACCTTCTTCGAAAACAACGTCAGGGCCGCCCGTGAGTATGATTCCCGTGGGGTTCAAAGCCTTGATCTCCTCGATCGGCATCGTGTAAGGACGGACCTCACTGTATACCGAGAGTTCGCGTACTCGGCGGGCAATTAACTGGTTGTACTGACCGCCGAAATCAAGTACCAGGATCATTTCTTTTTCGGCCATGGTTTTGCTCTATCATCTGAAGATTATTTCTTCTCTTGCGGGACCCGTTGATACGATCGAGATGTGTACACCGAGCTGCTTCTCGATGAACTCGACGTAATCTTTGGCTTCCTGGGGAAGCTGGTTGTAGTCGGTCAGACCTCTGATCTCGCCCTTGCCCTTCCATGAAGGCAGGTACTCGATTACAGGCTTGCACTTCTCAATCTGAGTGGGATTCGGGAAGTCCTTGATGATCTCACCGTCAAGCTCGTAAGCCGTGCAGACGGGGATCTTGTCGAGGTAACCCAATACGTCGAGGTTTGTGAGCGCGACGTCTGTAGCGCCCTGAAGCCTTACGCCATAGCGTGTTGCGACACAGTCGAACCACCCGACCCTTCTCGGACGTCCGGTCGTTGCACCGTACTCGCCCTTGTCGCCGCCCCTGTCACGGAGCTCTTTTGCAACTGCTTCATCAAGGATCTCGCTGACAAACGCACCGCCGCCGACGCTTGAAGAATAAGCTTTTGTGACCGCATAGATCTGCTTGATCTCATAAGGCGGAATGCCTGCGCCTACGCAGCCGTAGCCTGCGAGCGTGGAAGAAGAAGTAACCATCGGGTAGATGCCCATGTCGGGATCCTTCATGGTTCCGAGCTGGCCTTCAAGAAGGATCTTCTTGCCTTCCTTGATCGCGTCATAGAGGAATGCCTGTGTGTTGGCAACGAAAGGCTTGATCAGTCTTCCCTGCTCGAGCATCTCAGCAAGGAGTGCCTCGGGGTCGATGGGATCCTTGTGGTAGAGGTTGACCAGTAGAGCGTTCTTGATCTCTAGAACGCGGTTGATCTTTTCTCTGAGCGTCTCCTCATCGAAAAGCTCGCTTACCTGGAATCCAATCTTGGCATACTTATCGGAGAAAAACGGCGCGATGCCTGATTTTGTTGAGCCAAAGGCTTTTCCGCCAAGTCTCTCTTCTTCAAATTTATCGAAATCAACGTGATACGGCATTACTACCTGGACTCTGTCGGATACCATGAGCTTCGGGTTGAGGCCCCTCTCCTTCAGGTCGTTGTACTCGTTGATGAACTTGTGGATATCGAGCGCAACGCCGTTGCCGATGATGTTTACTATGTTCTCGTGGCAGACGCCTGACGGCATGAGGTGCAGTGCGAATCTGCCGTGTTCATTGATGATTGTGTGACCTGCGTTAGCGCCGCCCTGAAATCTGATGACTATATCAGAATCGCTGGCCAGAAGGTCGGTTATCTTGCCCTTTCCTTCATCGCCCCAGTTTGCGCCCACAATTGCCTTAACCATGTTTTTGCCTCCAATTCGGTGAATGGTTGTTATTTCTGACGTGAGAATTATAACAGATTTCTATAATATTAAAAGATAAATCGCGCGCGTTCTCATTATTTGACCGGATGGCAGATAATAACCCTTCTGTTGCCTTCTCCGGTGTCGTTTGCGCATGTGACGAGCGTGAGCTGCGGAGTGTCGGAAGCCTCACCGTCAACATAGTTGCCCAGCTTAGTCTTATAGACGATCTCTATCTTGTCGATCCTGTAGTCCTGGTAATGCCCGTTAAGCTTGATAAATCTGACGTTATCGCCGACCTTAAGCTTGTAAAGCTTGGAGAACAGCGTAGTGTTCTTCATGTTATGTCCCAAAATTGCCGCATTGCCGTTCTGTCCGGGCCTGACCGAATCCTCGTAAAGGCCTACTCCGTACCTTAAAGCGACGCTTGAAGTAGAGTTCCAAACCGGAAGCCTCTTGTTGATCGTCTTCATCTCAAGAACGCCGATACAGCTCAATGTCACGTTCTTGGGAAGCTTTGCCTTCCTGGCGGCAATAAATTTCTTTACATCCTCAACGTCGGACTCGTTATCCCCGAAATAGTCGTATTCTTCGCCCGCGGCCTCATTTCCGTCCCTGGGAACGATAAAAGTCTCCTCGATCTCTTTCTCGGGCTCTCCGTCAGAAGGTGAGGCGGCCACGGCTTCGGACATTTTCGAGACCATGACATCCATGGCGTCACCCATTATCTGCTCACGCCTCAGGGATTTGATGGGTTCAACGGCCAAAAAGCACAGACCGGCCACCATGAGGACCACGCTGATGAAGATGAACATCTTGAAAGCCCTGTTGTTTCCGTTTGGTCTTTTTTTGCTGTCAGATGACTGTTTTTGCATAGTTTGTAACTGTGTTAAATCCTCGAAAAAAAGTACTGTTATTATACCCCCTATCCGTGCTATTATGTTCAATACTCATTCAAATTCTTAGGGGGGATCGGAATGGACAGCGCTATCTGGAACAATGCACTCAAATTGCTCAGATTTGATAACGGCATAGACAGCGTCACATATGAATCGATTATCAGCAAGATGACCGTGCCTTACTGTGATGACAGCATCCTTATATTAGCTGCCAGAGATGAATACTCCTTAAGTCTCGTAAAGGGCCAGAAGCTCAGCAAGATAATTTCTTCCGCGATCAGGACGGCCAACGAGAACAACCCCGTCGCAGTCCAGTTCGTTCTTGCCGGAGACGAGAATGCCGTAATGTCTTCCGTCACTGCCGAGAAGAAGGCATCAAGACCGGATACGGATTCTTCCGTTCCCACTGCCACAGGCCTTTCAAATGATTTTACTTTCGCGAATTTCGTCGTAGGCGACTGCAACCGCTTCGCCCACGCATCTGCCGTCGCTGTCTCGCAAAAGCCGGGCCAGCGTCAGAGGAACCCCTTCTATCTCTGGGGTAATTCAGGTCTCGGCAAGACCCACCTCATGAAGGCAATCGGCAACGCGATCATCGAGAACATGCCCGAGAAGCGCGTTCTGTACACGACATGCGAAGCATTCACAAATGCCTTTGTCGCCTGCATCAAGAGTGAGAAATACGAGCCTTTCAGAGCCAAATACAGATCCGTTGACGTCCTTCTGATCGATGACATCCAGTTCCTCATCGGCAAGGAAGGCGTACAGACCGAATTCTTCAATACTTTCGAGGCTTTGATCAATTCAGGCAAGCAGATCGTAGTTACCTGCGACAGGGCTCCGTCCAATCTCACAGAGCTCAACAGCAGGCTCACTTCCCGTTTCCAGGACGGCATCATGTTCGATGTCCAGCCGCCGGATTTCGAGACGCGCAAAGCCATCTTCATGAGCAAGCTCAAGGCTGATAATTTCGTCCTTTCAGACGAGATAATCGACTATGTCTGCGAGAACATCACGACCAACATCAGACAGCTCAACGGCGCTTATAATACTATTTCTTCTTATGTAACCCTTGCCAACGGCGAGCTTACACTAGATGAGATCAAAAAGATCTTAAAGCCCATGCTCTCCCCTAACGAAAAGAAATATCTCACTCCGGAGATCATCATCAACGCCGTATCGAAGTACTACGATATGACTCCCGATAAGCTTACTTCCAAGCTCAGATCCGCTGACGTATCAAATGCGCGCAACGTCGCAATGTATATCTGCAGGGACTATCTTGAGCTCAAATACGAGAAGATCGGAGAGCTTTTCGGCGGAAGAAAGCATACGACTGTCATTCACGGCTGCTCCAATGTCGATGAGGATGACAAACTCAAAGCCGAAGCTGAAGAGATCGTTAAGATAATCACCTGATTCTCGAAAATCACATTTTGAACCGTTTTTGTTCATATGTGCATAACTCCGTGTAGATTCGATGTTCAACCGTTGTTCATAAAAAATGCCATGTTGATAACTCACAAGTTTTACACATGGAAAATCACGGTTTTCGACAACTTACGGAAGCCGTCAAAGCGTTGATCTGATTAGCTGTTTTCGACTTTTATACATATCGACACGGCATATAGAGAATGAATAATAAACTATAGAATAGTAATCTGACGAGCGGTCGCAGATTGTCCTTTGAACACATCAATTTAACAGTGTTAAATATTTATTTTATTTAACAATTACTGTATAATTATTGGGAAAATTGTTCCCGAAAGGCGGCTTTGGTTTTATGAAGTTCACTTGCAATAAAGATGATCTTGTTAACAACGTAAGTATCGTTCAGAGAGCTGTATCATCCAACAGCACAGTCCAGATCTTAAACGGTATTCTCATAGAGTCAGACAACAACAGTAAGATCAAGCTCACAGGCTACGATCTTCAGACTGGCATCGAAGCGGACATGGACGCAGATGTTTTCGAGAAGGGTTCTGTAGTACTTGATTCCAAGTTCTTTGGTGACATCATCAGAAAGCTTCCTGAATCTGAAGTTGAGATCACCGTTAACGATAATTTCCAGACGGTAATCAGCTGCGGTAAGGCTGAATTCAAGATCTCCGGCTTGGATCCCGAGACATTCCCTAAGATCCCTGAAGTTGACGAAGCAACATCAGACAAGATCGTTATGCCTCAGAAGCTTCTTAAGAACATGATCAACCACACGATCTTCGCGGTCTCCAGAGACAACTCCAGACCTGTTCTTACCGGAAGCAACATCGTAAGCGACGGTTCCGTTCTTTCAGTCGTATCTATCGACGGCTTCAGAATGGCTATCAACAAAGAGAACATGGGCAATGATTTCCCGAAGATCAACTACATCGTTCCCGGCAAAGCTCTTACAGAGATGAGTAAGATCTTAAGCGATGACGACGATGCTGAGATCATTCTCTACACTTCAATGCATAACCTTCTTTTCGATATCGGCAACGTAAGAATGGTATCAAGACTTATCGAAGGCAACTTCATCAACTTCGATTCCATCATTGCCAAGAATCCTAAGACAGTCATTACAGTCAACCGCAAGGATTTCCTCAATGCCGTTGACCGTGCTGCTCTCATCATCATGACCGATGACAGAAAGTGCCCTGTAAGACTTCTTACTTCAAATGCTTCAGAGTTAACGGTTTCGGCTGTTTCAGCTCAGGGTAACCTGCAGGAGAACATTGAAGTTAAGGTTGAAGGCGATCTCATCGACGTTGATTTCAACTCAAGATACATCCTGGACGTTCTCAAGAACATCGAAGACGAGACCATCAGGGTCGAAGTCAACGGCGGACAGGGTCCCTGCATCATCAAACCGCTTGAAGGCGAGAATTACATCTACTTGATCCTCCCTATCAGACGATAAATGATAATTCAGGGTATACACCTAAATAATTTCAGAAATTACGGAAGGCTCGATCTTGATGTCGGGCCTTCTGTTAACATATTCTACGGTGATAATGCTCAGGGCAAGACGAATATCATCGAAGCGATCTATGTGGCCGGAAGCGTGGCATCCCACAGGACTTCCAAGGATGTTGAGATGATCCGTTTCGGCGAAAATGCTTACAGTACGGGCTTAGATCTCCTCTGTGACGACGGCGGGACCATGACCATGACCGCTGAATTCCATACAGAAAAATCAGATCTGTCAAAGAGCGTGCGTTCCTACCGCGTACTTAAGCAGGACGGCATCAAGATAGACCGTATTTCTGATTACATAGGCGTATGTAACATTGTTATATTCGCTCCCGAAGACCTCAATATCGTCAAGAACGCACCCGCTTTCAGGCGCAGATTCCTCAATACGCTGATATCAAAGGTCTCCCCTTCATATTTCAATCTCCTGAGTGACCTTTCCAAGCTCATGAACCGCAAGAACGCATACTTGAGGAACGCCAGGAACGGCGTCAGAAGCGGCGAGATATCGCAATATGACGTGGATGCCTCGCTCGACTACTGGGACTTCTCCATAGCCGATCTGTCGGCCGATATCATCATCATGAGGGACAGGTTCTCAAGGCTCCTTTCTGAAGCTGCCTCAAAGCATCACAGCAACATTTCCGGCGGCAAGGAGAAGCTCACCATAGACTATGACACCATATCAGGCTGTAGCGTGCCCGTAGACGCGTCCGAGGATGATAGCCGTCAGTATGACGGATACCTGAAGAAAGGCCTCTCAGGGAGCGATTACACGCGAATTAAGGGCATATTGTCCGAGAACATACTTTCAAAGCTGAAATCGGCCCGTTCCTACGACCTCGAGAAGGGCGTTTCATCGGTCGGAGTCAACAAGGACGATCTCGATATGAAGCTTGACGGTCTGCAGATGAGGAGCTTCTCTTCACAGGGACAGCAGAGATCGGCCTCTCTTGCGCTCAAATTGGCCGAGCTGGACATCTTAAGGATGTTTACCTCATCTACCCCCATCCTGCTCTTAGACGACGTTTTCTCGGAGCTGGACAGCGACAGAAGGATCAGCCTGCTGTCCGTAATGAAAGACGCCCAGATCTTCATTACCTGCACAGACCGCGACATGACGGCCCGCGAGCTTGCCCCTATGGAGGCTTCTGACAGCGCCCGCTACTACAAGGTCACCGCCGGATCTGTAACGGCTGAATGAAATCTATATATTATAATTAGCATATTTACTATTTCCTATTAAAATATAGTATAATAGTACGGACTTGTAAAAGGACGGAGGTTAATCATGTTCATACATATCGGCAATGATATGTCGGTCCGCAAATCTTCCGTCACGGCGATCATCAATCTCGAGACGGCCCTCCCTTCCAGGAAGGACATCGCGGAATTCATGAACCTTGAGGATGAACAGGGCAGACTTCAGTATGTCGCAGACGAGATACCGAAGACGCTGCTGATAACAGATGACAAAACTTATGTTTGTTCACTCTCGTCACAAGTCCTGTTAAAAAGACTGAAGTCCTCCTGATTATCCGCAAAAAGCCGGATTAACAATGTTACAAAGCTTTTGTTTCAGGGACATATAAGGCTTCAGGCGCGAAAACGTATAAAACTGCATGAAAAGAGGTTATTTTCGATGGCAGAGAACGAAGAAAAGAATATTCTGAACGAGAATGGAGCTTCCGAAGGCGAGAAGAAGCCTGCGGTCGACCTCTATTTCCAGCCGGTAGAGGAGGGGGACGATGACGAGCTCAAAAATCTCGCAGAGAATCCCAGAGCCTTAACGGAAGATTTCAAGGAAGAATCCATGGCTGACGTCAAAGCAGCTTCAGAGGATCAGGACGAGTTCGATACATCCAACGACAGCTCATACAGCGAGGATGATATCCAGGTCCTCGAAGGCCTTGAAGCCGTTCGTAAGAGACCGGGAATGTATATCGGTGATACGACCTTAAGAGGCCTTCACCACCTCATTTATGAGATAGTCGCTAATTCGGTCGACGAGGCACTGGCGGGCCGCTGCGACACGATAGATGTCGTGCTCAATAAAGACGGTTCCGTAACGGTTACGGACAACGGATCGGGTATTCCCGTAGGAATCCATCCCAAGCTCGGAATCCCTACGGTCGAAGTCGTTCATACGGTACTTCACGCTGGCGGTAAATTCGGCGGCGGAGCATACAGTATTTCAGGCGGTCTGCACGGCGTAGGCGCTTCCGTTGTTAACGCTCTTTCAGACCACATGAAAGTTCAGGTTAAGAGAGAAGGAAAGATCTACGAGATTGAATTCGAGAAGGGAATTACTACGGTTCCGCTCCATGAAGTAGGCACCTGCGATGAGAACGATACCGGTACGAAGACGAATTTCATCCCTGATAATACGATCTTCCCGGATATTCATTTCGATTTCGACTCAATGATCACACGTTACCGCGAGATGGCATTCCTCAATAAGGAAGTTGCTATCGATCTTACCGATGACAGAGGCGCAGAGCCCGTTAAGAAGCATCTGCACTATGACGGCGGTATCATCTCATTCGTTGAATATCTCAACAGACACAAGGAAGCGATCAACGTTCCGCCGATCTATTTTGCTACGAAGCAGGGAGACAGCTTCGTTGAGATCGCGCTCCAGTACAACGATTCCTATCAGGAGACCGTTTACACATACGCAAACAACATTGCCACACCTGAGGGCGGTACGCATCTTGCAGGCTTCAGAGCTGCCATGACGCGTGCTATCAACGATTACGCCAAGAAGTATAAGTTCCTCAAGGACGGCGATACAAAGCTTCAGGGTGAGGATACGAGAGAAGGTCTTGCTGCCATCATCTCGGTCAAGCTTCCTGATCCTCAGTTCGAGGGACAGACCAAGTCCAAGCTCGGTAACGCAGAGATCCGTCCGATGGTTGAGAACGTCGTAGCTGAGAAGCTCGAGATCTACCTTGAGGAGCATCCTGATGTAGCCAAGCTCATCATGGACAAGTGCCTCCAGGCTTCCAGAGCCCGTGACGCCGCTAAGCGTGCACGTGAGATGACAAGAAGGAAGACCGTCTTTGAGAACAACTCACTGCCCGGTAAGCTTGCAGACTGCCAGTCCAACGAGGCTGAGTTCTGCGAGATCTTCATCGTAGAGGGAGACTCCGCAGGCGGATCCGCAAAGCAGGGAAGAGAGAGAAAGTATCAGGCTATCCTCCCGCTCTGGGGTAAGATGCTCAACGTTGAGAAGGCGAGGATCGACAAGGTTTATTCCAACGAGAAGCTGCAGCCTGTCGTCATGGCTCTCGGTGCCGGAATCGGTGACGAGTTCGACGCAAGCAAGCTCAGATACCATAAGGTAATCATCATGGCGGATGCCGACGTTGACGGCTCCCACATCAGAACACTCCTTCTGACATTCTTCTTCAGATATCTGAGACCTCTCGTTGACGGCGGATACGTCTACATCGCCTGCCCGCCTCTCTACAAGGTCTATAAGGGAGACGAAGCATACTACGCATATGACGAGAAGGAGATCGAGCAGATCAAGGCCGAGCATCACTGGGAGAATCCTCTCATCCAGCGATTCAAAGGTCTCGGTGAGATGAGTTCCGAGCAGCTCTGGGATACGACAATGAATCCTCTTACCAGAAAGCTACTCCGCGTCACTCTCTCTGACGCACAGGCAGCTGACGAGACGTTCACGCTCCTCATGGGCGACCAGGTTGAACCTCGTAAGGAATTCATCCAGGAGAACGCAAGCCTTGCTAACATCGATACCTGATAATAGAATAGTTCAGATCAAAGCTTCTCAGACAGCTCCGTTTATGCCGGAGCTGTTCTTTGTTCCACGTGGAACATTCCATTGTCTCGCTTGATGAAGTTTTGTGATATCGGAACACAAAATTCGTTAAGTTGTAGAAATTGTTCCATGTGGAACAATTGCCTTAAATTATTTATTTAATATTCATTATAAATATGGTTATAATTTGTTTGTACGATAATAAACTCTGAAAAGGAGATAACCCTATGGGTATAGTTATAGCATTGGTAAACCAGAAGGGCGGAGTAGGGAAGACCACAACGTCTGTTAACCTTGCCGCATATCTCGGAAAGAAAAAGAAGAAGGTATTGCTGATCGACCTTGATCCTCAGGCTAACGCAAGCAGTGGTCTCGGAATCGACAAGTCACAGCTTGAGAAGACGATATACGACGTTATCATCAACGAGACTCCTATTGACGAGGTCGTCTATGAGAGCGGGACATTCAACGTTGACATCTGCCCCGCCAACATCAACCTGGCCGGCGCTGAGGTCGAGCTCGTTTCCGCGATCTCCCGTGAGCAGGTCCTCAAGGGCGCGTTAGAACCCATCCGTGACAGCTACGATTACATCATCATTGACTGCCCGCCATCGCTCTCGCTCCTTACCATCAACGCGCTGACGGCGACTGACAAGATCATCATTCCCATCCAGGGTGAGTTCTATGCTATGGAGGGCCTCTCCCAGCTCATCGAGACTGTCAACGTTGTTAAGAAGAAGCTCAACAAAAACATCGAGATTCTCGGTGTTGTTCTCACCATGTTCAACATGCGTACACAGCTCTCGCGGCAGGTCAAGGAAGAGGTAGATAAGTTCTTCGGCCCCAAGGTCTTCAAGACCATCATCCCGAGAAACGTCAGACTCGCTGAGGCTCCGAGCTTCGGTCAATCGATAAGCGACTATGATAAGAACTCCAAGGGCGCAAAGGCTTACGAGGCGCTTGCTAATGAAGTTATAAAGAAGACCAAGTAAGATATATAGACTGGTATCGATATATAAAAGGAGATTACAAATGGCAATTAATAAGAAGACAACTGCAAAGAAAGCTCCGGGACGCCCTGCTAAAGCTAAGGCTCCGGTGAAGGCTGCCGCTAAGAAGACGGCTGCCAAGGCGCCCGCAAAGAAGACTGTAGCCAAAGCTGCTCCCAAGAAGGCTGCTCCCGCGCCTAAGCGCGCTCTCGGCAAAGGTCTTGGAGCAATGCTGTCTGTTGACGGTATTCCTGCTTCCTCTGGTGATTCTGTAGTTGAGCTCAAGTTAAACGACATTTCGCCCAATGAAGATCAGCCCAGAAAGAACTTCAATGACGAGAAGATCGAGCAGCTCGCGGCATCCATCGCTGAGAGCGGCGTAATCCAGCCTATAATCGTTCAAAAAAAGAAGGGCGGATACAGGATAGTAGCCGGAGAGCGCAGATGGCGTGCAGCACGTCTGGCGGGCCTCACGGTTATTCCCGCAATAGTCCGTGATCTTACTGACAGCGAGACGCTTGAGCAGGCTCTTATCGAGAACATCGTCAGAGAGGATCTCAACCCTATAGAAGAAGCATACGCAATGCAGAATCTTCTTAAGGCTCACAAGCTTACTCAGGACAAGCTTGCAAAGGAACTCGGCAAGCCGAGAGCCACTATCGCCAACACTCTCCGTCTCATCAATCTTGACGAGTCCATCCAGGAGTTTATTAAGCACGGAGACCTTTCTGAAGGTCACGCCAAGGTCATTCTCTCACTCAAGGATAAGGAAGAGCAGAGAAAGGCCGCAGAAGCGATCCTGGCGAAGGAGATGAACGTCAGACAGGCTGAGATCTACGTCAAGAAGCTGATTGAGGCCAAAGACGCTCCTGCATCGGATAAGCCGGTTGAGATCCCCAGCATGGGCGTTGAGCTCAGCGTCAAAGAAGTTGAGACCAAACTCAAGAAGCAGCTTGGCTCCAGAGTTAAGCTCAAGCTGACCGACAGGAACGTAGGAAAGGGCAAGATCGTAATCGAATATAAGAATTACGACGACTTAGACAGGTTGATTTCAATTCTTGGTTGAAATTCCTGATTGATTTTTGTATACTGATTGCCGTTCGGTAAATACCAACGGCACACGGAGCTGTATCGAAGTGGTCATAACGAGGCGGTCTTGAAATCCGATTGCTTAGTTTAAACTGCGAAGACACGGAACCAACAAAATAAATACTTTGCGGACTTGAGACATTCCGAAAAATGCCTCAGTTGTCCCCAAGTTGTCCCCAAGCCAAAAATTTGGGCGACGTGAACCTTACAATTTAGTATACAAGGAGCGGTATCGAAGCGGTCATAACGAGGCGGTCTTGAAAACCGTTTGGTGTAACAGCCACGTGGGTTCGAATCCCACCCGCTCCGCCAGAAAAGCCCGTAAACAATACGTTTGCGGGCTTTCTTATTTTGTCGGATTTGTTCTTGATTACACTGCATTTTTGCGGTTTTAAGGCAAATATCGGGGCGTTTTTATCATTTTGGGGACAACTGCCATATCCCTATCAGCCAATAAGACTGCTTATTTGCGGGTTTTTGTCCTTGCTTTTGGGGACAACTTCACCCGACCAGTCGCTACTGAAATCTCGATCAGGAAGTGGCAGTCCGTTTTCGAGAGCAATTGAAGATGCAACCTTTGCTGAATAGTCTAGGTGGCTGTATATATTGGCTGTTGTTGAGAAATCGCTGTGACCAAGCCATTCCTGTATGTGCTTTAACGGTACGCCGTTTGCAAGCAGCAGACTGGCACAGCTGTGACGCAGATCATGAAATCTGATCTTTCGGAGACCGTGACTTTCAAGAAATCTCGGGAACTGTGCGCTTAGGTAATTTGGCTTAATTATATTGCCAATAGCATCAACAAAAATATAGCCATCGTATTCATAGTTGTAGCAGTTGCCACAAAGCTTCTTATTCTCTTCCTGAGCCTTTTTTACATCGAGAAAGTATTGCTTGAACTTGCCAACAAGAGGAAGTGTCCTGTTACTTGCTTTTGTTTTGGTTGATTCCTGCTGAATGATAGTTTTCTTTCCGTTAACTGTTGTATGAACAATGGTGCGTTTTATAGTGATTGTACATGCGTCAAAGTCAATACAATCGAACTTCAGGCCCAATACTTCGCCTCGTCTTAAACCATAAAAGGCAGCGATAAGGACTGGAAGCTCGAACGGCGTGCCTTTTATAGCTGCAAACATGGTTTCCATTTCTTCTGAGCTAAGAAACTGCGGTTCGAATCCCTGCTTTTTTGGACGATCGACTTTTGATGCAACATTAACCGGCACAAGACCAATCTTGTAAGCGTATTTAAGAGCCGAATGAATTAATGCATGCTCGTGAATAACAGTATTAGGAGAAATGGTTTCCAGTTCTTTGATATAGAATGCCTGTATATGCATAGGTTTTAATGTCTCCAGAGTTAGATTCGACTTGCTGAAGAACGGAATGATTTTTCTATCGACGATGCAGACATATCCGTGATATGTTGTTGGCTTAACTCTGATCTTTACGACCTGAAGCCAGGCTTTAAGGTAGTCGATAAAAAGCATATCTGAACTAAAGTTATTAAGGCATTGAGGAACAAAGAATTCTACTCGTGCTTTCATAAGCATTTCTTCTGCTTTTGCCTTGTTATTAGCTTCGGCTTTAAGCCCGGTTGAGTATTTCTTATAGTGACGTTTCTTCCGCTCATCATAATAATTGAGCGTGATGTAGTAATAACCTTTGTAGACGGTTAGATGACCAGGGATCATTATATTTCCTCCTTTATGGAATATAGTTGCGTTAGATGACTCATCTCACGAACAGATTACAATTCACGATAATTAGCGCAAATGTGCGATTGTGTCGTGAGATGAGCCTTTGTGATTAGTTATGAGTTGAATATGAGATCAATAACGCTTTGCTTCGTTATTCTGTAACATCTT
>JAEEGL015871085.1_pt1 | contig 14675 bp, 11 predicted proteins | sample 9134231 | NCBI WGS metagenome assembly JAEEGL01 (sample SAMN16246548, study PRJNA631951) | gut metagenome | biome: gut microbiome; feature: rumen; material: fiber-attached | host: Bos | place: Iran: Karaj | collected 2018-10 | reverse complement strand
TTACTATCTGCTGATCGCTGAGGGCGGTACCGAACAGTACCACTCCGCTACCATTGCCCGCAGTGAGTCGGTCTTCGGCCCCTACGAGAGCTGCAAAGCAAATCCTGTGCTCACGATGCGCCATCTGGGACAGCGCGCGGCTATCCAGAACGCCGGCCATGCAGATCTGGTGGAGTTGCCGGACGGGAGCTGGTATGCAGTGTTTCTGGCTTCCCGTCTCATCGGCGGAGAGAGCAAGAACCTGGGTCGCGAGACTTTTATTGTCCCGGTACGCTGGGAACTGGATTGGCCTCTCTTCACACCGGACACAGGAAAAGTGGAATGGGAGTACGAGTTCCCCGATAGTCTTTCATGGACAGAAAAGTCTGCAAAGTCGGTGCGCGACGATTTCCATGCCGGGCTGGGGCTCGACTGGTGCTTCTGGGGCAGACCTTATGAGAAGTTCTGGGAGACTGGCAAAGAGGGCCTCTTCCTCCGCTGTCTTCCTCAGGCGCTGGCCGATCCGCTGCAGCCCATGAGCATGGAGGTCACGCACTCGGAGGAGAACTTTGTCTCCTTTGTCGCCCGCCGCCGGTTGCAGCCCCACTGCCGCTTCACGACCCGGCTTCGCTTTGCGCCTGAGAGCAGGGAGAGCGCTGGCATCGCCGTGGTGCAAGCCATGAATCATCAGCTCCATTTTCAGCTGGCAAAGGAAGGCGAGCAGACCTTGCTACAGCTGCTTCGCTTTACTGCGGATTATGTGCTGCCGCCCTATTTTCCCGGTTTTACCTCAATCACCAACTGTGATATGCTGGCTTCTGTACCGTGGGAAGATGAAGAAATCGTATTGGAAATGGAACTTAATGAAAACGAATATTGCTTCCGCTTTGGGTCGGATGAACGACATTTGAGCGAACTGACCCGTGCTGACGGCGCCGCCATCAATCCCGAGAAGGTGGGTTGCATGGTGGGCGAAATACTTGGCCTGTTTGCCTCCGGCAATGGCACGGACAGTGAAAATGGCGCTCTCTTCCCCTGGGTGGAGTATCAGGACTTATAAGGGGATAAACTATGGAAGGACCTGTTTTCCCTTTCCTCTGGATGCGCGGTGAAGATGAAAGACTCCTGCGACGTGAGATCGAGAAGATCGCCACTTGCGGCATCCGGGCCATCTGCGTGGAGGCCAGGCCTCATGACGATTTCTGCGGCCCAGGCTGGTGGCATGACATGGACATCGTCCTGGAAGAGGCAAAGAAGCGGGACATGCGAATCTGGATCCTGGATGACAAGCATTTTCCAACCGGTTATGCAAACGGTCTGATTGAGACGAAGTATCCCGAGCGCAGGAAGCAATATCTGGCCGGTACGGTAGCAGACGTATTCGGCGCTTCCTGTGAGCGTGTTTTGAACGTAGGCAGAATGTTGAAGCCCTCTATCGGCTTCTGGGAGATCGGGAACCCGGTTGACTATGCCGAGCGGGCGAACAACCGTCTCCTGGCTCTGGTCGCTCTGCGTTTCACGGAAGGCGAGGCCTTTCACGAGGACGCCCTCGACCTGACAGCCACGGTGGATGGGGAAGGCTTTGCGCACTTCAGCCTTCCAGAAGGAGCATGGCGTGTGCACGCTCTCTACCTCACACGAACCGACGGCGGCAATCCAAGTTATATCAACATGCTGGACAGAACTTCCGCGCACACCCAGATTGAGGGCGTTTATGAGGCTCATTTCGCCCACTATGCCGATGAGTTCGGCAAGACCATCGCGGGCTTTTTCTCCGATGAACCTCAGTTCGGCAACATTAATGACCAGGTTTTCGACACAAAGCTGGGCAAGAAGAAAATGCCGCTCCTTTGGAGTGATGAGCTGGCGGGTATGCTTCAGGAACGTCACGGCGATGACCTCAACGCGCACCTGCCTTTCCTCTTTGCCGAAAGCGACGAGAACGCGATAGCTCCCCAGATCCGCTTCGACTATATGGACTGTGCAACGAAGCTGTACGCCAAGAATTTCTCCAGGCCCATCGGTGAGTGGTGCCGGGCCCATGGCGTGGAATACATCGGCCATGTGGTGGAGGACAACGGTGTTCACAGCCGCCTTGGCCTTGGCGCCGGTCATTGGTTCCGCGCGATGGAGGGACAGGACATGGCCGGCATCGATGTGATCGGCAGCCAGTTTTGCTTCGGTGCTCCAGCCCAGACGCGCAAGGGCATGACTGAGGTGGACGGCGAATTCTTCCACTATGCGCTGGGTAAGCTCGGCGCATCCGGCGGACACCTCGACCCCAGGAAGTGGGGCCGCACCATGTGCGAGCTTTTCGGCGCTTACGGCTGGGGTTTCGGCGTTCGGGACATGAAGCGCCTTCTGGACCACCTGCTCTGTTGCGGAATTAACCGTCTGGTGCCCCATGCATTTTCCATGGCCGATTACCCGGATCACGACTGCCCTCCCCATTTTTATGCACGAGGACACAACCCTGAGTTCCCCTATTTTGCAGAACTGATGAAATATGCTGACCGGATGTGTGAGACTTTCTCCGGCGGGCAGCATGTGGCTTCAGTGGCAGTTCTGTACGACGGAGAGCTGGACTGGAGCGGAGAGCATCTTCCTATGCAGAAGCTCTGCCGTGTGCTGACAGAGCATCAGATTGAGTTTGACGTTGTGTGTCTCGACATGCTGCGCAATCTCGTCGCTTATAACGGTTGTGTCGCCGACGGGAAGCTCACGATCAACGGTGTGTCCTTCGGGGCCTTGCTTGTGCCGTGGGCGGAGAACCTGCCCCAGAGTCTGCTTGCCTTTTCACGCGAGCACCCGGATTTCGCGGTATGCTTCTGTGGAGGGCGCCCCTCCCGCGTACTGCGGGATGAGAGCGGCGATCCGGACGGCGCACTTCTGGATGCACTCCCGGACTACACCCTTGCCGAGTTGCCCGAGCGTCTTGCCGCCATGGGTCTGTGCCCGATTCGTACAACACCCGCCTTTGCGTCGCTTCGCGTTTACCACTACAGAAAAGACGGAAAAGCTCTCTTCCTGCTGATGAACGAATCTGCCAGCGAGCATTTTTACGGTGAGATTCTCCTGCCGGCGTCAGAGCCGCTGGTCTGTACAGACAGGCTGCGGGGCTACCGCTCCGCGCTTCGCACTCGGCCGGATGACAACGGCGTCTGGGCCACATTAGAGCTCTTCCCCGGAGAGTGCTGTCTTGTGACGGAGGAGGACAGAACCGGGCTGCCGCCCTGGCACGGCCTGAGAGAACACCTGGCCGACTGTCGGGAGTGTATCGATCTCTCGAAGGACTGGCTTCTTTCCCTGGCAAGCGCCTCTGACTCCCCGGTCTTTAGCGCGGCAGAGGAAGTGGAAACACTCACCCCCGTGAGTGATGTGCATCCATCCTTCTCCGGGCTGATGCATTACGAAAAGAGTTTTTCTCTCCTCGACAAACCAGAAGAGGCCTGGTTTACTGCTGAACATGTGTTTGATGTTCTGCATCTTACCGTCAACGGAGAGGATGCGGGCGTCTGCCTGACCCCGCCCTGGGCGCTGGAGATCGCGCAGCATCTTCGACCCGGTGAGAACAGAATTACGGTTGAGGTGGCCTCAACCCCGGCCCGGGATCAGCTCAACTTCCCGCAGCCGCCTTTTGATTTTTATCATGAAGCGCTGGAGCCCACAGGCATGTTCGGAACAATCCAGCTGAAATATCGATAACAGGAGGTCAGGCATGAAACTGACACAGGAACAGAAAGACTTCGTGGCCGATCTGCTCTCCCGCATGACGCTGGAGGAGAAAATCGGCCAGATGAACCAGGAATCCCCTTCCATTGTTGGCGGCTTTGATGTGCCCTTCTCGGAACTGATCGAGATGCTTACGGATGGACGTCTGCCTCAGGAGGAGTTCGAGAAAATCATGTCCACCGCCAAGCAGGATTTCCATGAAGAGGATATCCGTGCCGGGCTCGTAGGCAGCATGATGGTCAAAGACCCCCGCGAAAACAACCGGCTGCAGAAGATCGCCATGGAAGAAAGCCGTCTGGGCATTCCTCTGATCATCGGCTTCGACGTCATCCACGGCTTCCGGAGCGTCTTCCCTATCGCTATCGCTGAGGCCTGCAGTTTCGACGACGAGCTCTTCGAGAAGACCGCCCGTATGGCGGCGAAAGAATCCCGCGCTCACGGGATCAACTGGAACTTCGCCCCGATGATCGATGCGGCACGGGATGCCCGATGGGGCCGTGTCTCTGAAGGCCCTGGTGAGGACCCCTGTCTGGGCAGCCGCTTTGCCCGCGCCAAGATCCGCGGCCTGCAGAACGACCGCAGCAGTGTAAAAAACTATGTGGCCGCCTGCACCAAGCACTATGTGGCCTATGGCGCCTGTGAGAGCGGCAGGGACTACAACACCACCTCCATGTCTGTCTCAAATTTGTATAACATTTACCTTCCGGCCTTCCGTGCGGCGATGGAAGAGGGTGCGGCGACTGTCATGGCCGCCTTCAACGATCTCAACGGCATTCCCTGCACCGTCAACCGGTGGCTGCTGCGGGATATCCTCAAAGGCGAGATGGGTCTGGAAGGCTTCGTTGTCAGCGATGCAAACGCCATCCGTGAGTGCGTAGCCCATGGGATCGCCGAAAACGACCGGGATGCGGGTGTGCAGGCTGCGCAGGCCGGCATGGACATGGACATGGGCACCCACATCTATAAGGACTTCCTCAAAGCGGAAGTCGAAAATGGCACCATGCCGATGGATGTGATCGACGAGGCCGTACGCCGCATTCTTTCCGTCAAGGTTTGGCTGGGTTTGTTTGACAATCCCTATGTACCCGAGGAAGATATCGAAGCCTACGAAAAAGGCCTCCCGACTGAGCATATCGCGCTTTGCCGAAAGGCCGCGGAAGAGTCCATGGTGCTGCTGAAGAACGAAGGAAATCTGCTGCCGCTGAGTCGGAAGCAGAAAATCAGCCTTGTGGGCAATCTGGCTGACGCAGCCGACGAAATCTGCGGGGCCTGGGCCATGGCCTGGAAGAAAGAGGACTGCGTGTCCATTCTCTCGGGTTTGCGGAGTGCTGGGGCTGACGTCGAATACTACCCCTGTGGGGGACCGGAGGGCGAGATCAACTGGGACGAGACCGATCGCGCCTGTGAAGCTGGCGATGTCATTGTTGCCGTCGTGGGCGAGACCGACGCCATGTCCGGCGAGGCCAGCTCGAAGGCCGACATTACTCTGCCCGGGAAGCAGCAGGCGCTCCTGACCCGGCTGCTCTCTTCCGGCAAACCGGTGGTCACTGTTCTGATGAACGGACGCCCTCTGGCGCTCCAGTGGGAGGCGGAGCATCTGCCCGTTATCCTCGAAGCATGGCACCTGGGCATCCGTATGGGCGATGCAGTGGCAGCTGCACTGCTGGGTGATATCAATCCCTCCGGCAAGCTCTCTTCCTCCTTCCCTGCTGTGACCGGACAGTGCCCGGTGTACTACAACCATCCCAGCACCGGCCGCCCCGGCAGCAAGAGCAAGTTCACTTCTCGCTATCTGGACGCTCCGTGGGATGTGCTCTTCCCCTTCGGCCATGGCCGGAGCTACACGAGTTTTGGCTGCTCCGATCTGCAGGTCTCTGAAGCCGGGGACAGCCTGGAGGTCGCCGTATCCCTGAAAAACACCGGGGAGCGGGAAGGCACTGAGGTCGTCCAGTTCTATGTGCAGGATGTGTCTGCCAGCCTGGTGCGTCCGGTGAAGGAACTGAAGGATTACCGCCGGGTGAGTCTGGCCCCGGGTGAAGAACAGGAAATTCGCTTTACGCTTCCGAAGACCGCTTTGGGCTTCTATGACAACGAGGGGCATTACCGTCTGGAGTCCGGTCTGTTCCGTATTTTCGCAGGCGGGAGTTCACGTGATACACTGGAGGCGGAGATCCGGCTTCTCTTCTGACCGCTTCATTCTCTCTGGCACTTCTTAAAAGCCTTTATTTCAACGTCAGATAACGAAAAGAATACCCAAACAAAAAAGCCATGAGGGTCGTCTGTTGCGATCCTCATGGCTTTTTTGTGTCCTATTCGATTTTTGTGGGTACTGCCAACGGTCGAACCCTCTCCCATACTCCCGGGGATCATGTCCGGATTCATCCGAATTTACAGCGGGTGAAACATCTCTGCCTCGTGCTGTGAGCTCTCGTCACCAGAGCATGTTTTTCTCCGCTTCCTCCCGGAGCTGGGCACGGAAGTCCGGATGCGCAACGGCGATCAGGTTCTCCACCCGCTGGCGTACGGTGCGGTCCCTGAGTTTCGCGATCCCGTATTCGGTGACCACATAATCCACGACGTTCCGACTGATGGTGACAATGGCACCCGTTGTGAGAGAAGCCTGGATTCTGGAGATGCTGCCGCCCTTGGCCGTGGAGTTGACAGCAATGATGCTGCGCCCTCCCCTGGACCGGTAAGCCCCGTAGGCAAAATCGAAGGCCCCGCCGCTGCCGGAATACTGCCGCGGGCCGATGCTCTCAGAGCACACCTGTCCTGTGAGGTCGATCTGCAGCGCGGTGTTGATGGAGACCATGTTGTCGTTCTGTGCGATCACAAAAGGATCGTTGACCCAGGAGGAGCGCTTCAGGAGGAAGTCCGGATTGCAGTCCATAAGGTCATAGAGCACCTGATCTCCCCAGGCGAAGGCTCCGACCGTCTTCCCTGGGCAGAAGTTCTTCTTCCGGTTGGTGATCACACCCTCGCGGATCAGTTCCCCCAGCGAGGATGTGATCATTTCGGTATGAACCCCGAGATCGTGTTTCTTAGCAAGCGCATGCCCGACGGCATTCGGTGTGCCGCCTATGCCGATCTGGATGCAGTCTCCGTCATTCACCAGAGACACGACATAGTCTGCGATGGCCTCCTCCGTAGCCGTGGAACGGATTTCCGGCGCGTAGGTCAGGGGAGTCTCCGCCTCATAAACCAAATCCGCCGCCGTAAGCGGAACCGCGGTCTCTCCGAAGGTCAGCGGGATTCTCGGGTTGATCTCAAAGATAATGCGATCCGCCGCCTCCAGAAAGTCGAGAGAGTATTGCAGATCCACCGACAGGTGCACGTTGCCGTCGGCGTCCGCGGGCGTAACGGCAGCGACGAAGACGGTCGGCCTTGCTGTATGGACCTGCACCGGGCCGGAGGCACTCAGATTGGTGGGTGCAAGGCTGATCCGCTTCAGGGGGTGCCCGCTGCGGCTGGGAGCACCGTAGAAAATGCTCAGAATATCGATATGTCCGTTCAGCGCCGGATCGGTCATCACCGGATAGGGGTGTACAGGGTTGGTAGACCAGAGCCGGACTCCCTCCAGAGTCTCTGCAACCGTGTGGAGTCTGCTCAGAAAAACGGACGGTTCATTGGCGTAGCATGGCGTCGCGATCACATCGCCGCTGCGGATGAGTTTCAGGGCGTCTTCCACAGTGCCGTATACCGGAGCGCCGGTTTTGTCTTTGGACATCGGATTCCCTCCCGTTTATTATTCTATCCTGCCTTATGCGGTTCCTTTTCCTCGCTTCTCGTCATGACGGGGCGGTCAACGGACCTGAACCGGCTCGGTATATTCGCCGTCCTTGAGCTCTGTTTGGTAGATGGCACAGTTCTCAATATACCGGGACCACCAGCTGCCTCTCCCCGGCGGTGTCAGCCAGGAAAGCGCGCCTTTCATGGCAATGGCGTGGGTCGAAAGCAGGATGTTTTTCTCTTTGGCCAGCGGTTTCAGGTCCTCCAGCAGAGCGCCGAGCCTCGCGGTGACTTCCTTCAGCGGTTCCATCCCCTCCGGGGCCGGATTGTGCTCAAAGTCACTGAAAAAAGTGATCACTTCAGGTGCAGGTCTGGTCAGATCCATCCCCTCATAGGGCCCGAACTCCATTTCAATCAGGCGCTCGTCTACCCGCATTTCCACCCCGGGTGCCGCCAGTGCCGCGGTGTCCAGGGCCCGATCCAGCGGGCTGGAAAAGACAATGTCAAAGTGAATGCCGTTTTCCCGGATCCAGGCTCCGGCTTCCCTGGCCTGAGAGATTCCTGTTTCATTCAGCTGGTAATTGGCCCTGCCGGTCAGGAGTTTCCGGTTGTTCTGTTCGGTCTGCCCATGGCGGATGATATAGATCATGTGCTGCCTGCCACCCTTTTCGGTTCTTTCGATCTGCTGTTCACGATCCATACTCCGAGACTCACCAGAAGCAGAGACAGCAGACACCGCGGAACATCCAGATTCTTGCCCTCATTCAGAAGGAGTGCCGAGAGAATGACCCCAAACACGGGATTGGTAAAACTGTAGACGGTGATGTGGGAAACCGGATGCTTCTGCAGCAACAGGGACCAGAGTGTGTACGCCACCGCAGAGAGAAGACCAAGATACAGCATCAGGAGCCAGGCTCTCGGAGAAACCGGCCGGAGCCTCCCCCCGGCCAGGAAGCTGATCACTGCCATCGCAAGGCCGCCGATGATGAACTGATAACCGCTTAGTGTCACGGGATTCTCCCGTTCAGAGAAGCGCTTGATCAGAACTGTGGAACAGGCGTAGGAGAAGGCGGCAAGGACCAGGAAGCCTTCCCCGTCCCAGCGGAAGCCCCCTGCGTCCCCGCTGCTCTGGAGGCTGATGAGTACCACGCCGGTAAAACCGACGACACAGCCGAGCAGCTTCCGCACGGTCAGCTTCTCCTGCCGGAGAACCAGAGAGGCCAGGAGCACCGCAAAGAAAACACTGCTGGGGCTGATCACGGAACCCTTATAGCTCGGCGCTTTCGAGAGCCCCATATAGAAGAAGGTATACTGGACAATGGTCTGTGCCAGCGCCAGAGCGATGAGCATACCGGCACTGCCCTTTTGCGGCACGAGCAGCCTTCGCTGCATGATGCTCCCCAGGACCACGGTCAGGATGCCCGCCATCGTGAAGCGGATGCCCGCAAAAAAGATCTGGCTCATGACTGCATCGGAAGAGATCTGAAACAGCTGGTAGCCGAGCTTGATGCAGGGAGAAGCGCTTCCCCAAAGCAGATTGGCAAGGATCGCGGCCAGAAAAACGCCGAGACCGGTATCGAGAAAACCGGTTTTCTTCCCTTCCTGATTGTTCAGCATGAATTCTTCTCCCCTCCGGTCAATAAGCCGAGTGTTTTGTTCTGTCGACTATCATAATCTGTTCCTTACTCTTTTTCAAGACGAAACTCTTTTTCAAGACGAAATAACAGCTTCTTATTCACTGCAAATAGAATCTCCCCCGCTTTCCACAGCGAGGGAGGCTTTTGTTTTATCTTGCTATTTGATTCTGCCCGCGAGAACGGCCTCTCATCAAGACCGCTCAGCTTTTATTCATAGCGTGGCCGCTGAACTGCATCGCTTCCATGATCTTGTAGCGCTCCATCTGCAGATGCTTCTTCATGGTGAGTGCTTCCTCGATCGGCAGTTCGACGATGTCGCCTTCTTTTGTTGCAATGATGCTGTTGCCGCGCCCTTCGGCGAATGCTTTCACAGCATAATAACCCATCCTGGTCGCAATCTCGCGGTCACGTGCACTCGGCGATCCGCCGCGCTGGATGTGTCCGAGAACCGTGACACGCGGCTCAATGCCGATGGCATCTTTGATCTGCTTCCCGATTTCGAGCGCACTGCCCGCCCCCTCGGCAACGACAATCATGAAATGGGTATTGCCTGCCAAACGGGAGGCCTGGATCCTCTCGATCACATTCAGCTGGAAGTCGTTCTCGTGCTCCGGGATGAGCACAGCCGTCGCGCCTACCGCAATGCCCACATACAAAGCGAGGAAGCCTGCGTTGCGGCCCATGACCTCGACAACCGAGCAGCGCTCGTGGGACTGCATCGTGTCCCGAAGTTTGTCGATGCACTCGATGGCTGTGTTGCAGGCGGAGTCGAAGCCGATGGTGTAATTCGTGCAGCCCACATCGTTGTCAATGGTTGCGGGAATTCCGACAACCGGGATGCCGAGCCGAGACAGCTCCAGTGCGCCGCGGAAGGTACCGTCACCACCGATCGCGACAATACCGTCCAGCCCCAGCATCTTGCAGGTCATGACCGCCCGCTCCCGGCCCTTTTCGGTCATAAAATCGTCGCTGCGGGCGGTAAACAGAATCGTACCGCCGCGGGACAGGATATGTCCCACGCTGTTGCTTTCCAGTCTGACAAAATCAGCATTGATCAGTCCCTGCCAGCCTCTCCGGATACCGATGCATTCAATCCCGCAGGACAGGGCGGTGCGAACGACCGCTCTCACCGCGGCATTCATTCCGGGCGCGTCTCCGCCGCTGGTCAGCACACCGATTCGTTTGATACTCATGCTTGTTCCTCCCGTTTCAATATTCTGTTTTACCGTGATCGATGGCACATACGATCATGCGATCCACATGCCATGTCTTTTTTTGAAGTATAACAGAAATCTGCCCATTCTACAATACAAGAATATCCCCGTTTTCCTTCTGCCATCATTCTCCACTGCGCACAGCGCGCAGTGCTCACCCATTGCCTGTCAAGTAAAATGCGGGTTTGCGAGTATGATAAGCTCGTTATAAACAGGAGCTGATTGGGGCATCTGGCTGAAAAGGTCGGCAACAAAGAAGAATTTGCTATTTCTTCCTTATGCTTTTCCTCGGTCATATTCCGCGAAGAAGGCACGGGTATCCTTGACGACCACGCTTCCAAACAGAATCAGAGAGAACAGGTTCGGAATGGCCATGAGCCCGTTGCAAACGTCTGCCGCGTCCCAGAGGAGCTGCACGCTGATCAGCGCGCCGGCCGAGGAGATCAGCATGTGCAGGATGCGGTAGATCCTGACCTTGCGTGCACCGAATAAAAACGCGAAGGCGGATTCGCCGTAAGTATACCAGCCCAGCACCGTGGAGAGGCAGAACAGGATCAGCGAAACCACGATTACGATCTGTCCGACCCCGCCAAGATTCTGGCGGAAAGCGGTCGACGCCAGCACCGTACCGTCCGTGACTCCGCTGTTCCACACACCGCTGACCATGATAATAAGAGCAGTAAAGGTGCAGATGACGAAGGTATCGAAAAAGACCTCGATGATGCCATAGAGCGCCTGTTTGACCGGAACGTCCACCTTGGCTGTGGCATGCACCATCGCCGAGGAGCCGGTGCCAGCTTCGTTGGAGAACACACCGCGCTGCACGCCGCGTCGAATGGCGATACCCATCGTGGCACCCGCTACACCGCCGATTACCGCGTCACCGGTAAAGGCGGACTTAACAATGAACCACAGAGCCTGGGGAATAAGCGTGATATTCATGATCAGAATCACGAGACCAAAGCCCAGATAGATCAGCGCCATGATGGGAGTCAGATAGGTGGTTACATCCGCAATTTTTTTGACGCCTCCGAAAATCACCAGTCCATCAATCACCAGGATCACAGCAGCAATGAACCAGGGAATTACCGTGCTACCGCCCGCAAAGCCGCTGACTGCGCTGCTGATGGTGTTGACCTGCAGAGCACCGCAGGAAACAAAAGAGACGAAAACGGTAAAAACGGCAAAGGCGCCACCCAGGATCTTCGCGATGGTTTTCTGCTTCATACCCTGTGTCAGGATATACATGACACCGCCGCGGAAGTTGCCTTCCTCGTCCTGTATGCGGTAATGCATCGCCAGAGCGATCTCCGCAAATTTGGTGGCCATGCCGCCCAAAGCCGCGATCCACATCCAAAAGATCGCACCGGGCCCGCCCACGGCAATCGCGTATGCCACACCGACGATATTGCCGTTTCCCACACAGGAGGACAGGGCTGTAGCGAGCGCTTTGTAGGAGCGGATCTGTCCGATGCCCTCGTCGGACTTCTTCTCCACATTCAGAACAACTTCCCGGAAAGCGGCTCCGAAACGGGTAAACTGAATACCGCGGAGTCGGACGGTAAAGTAGAGTCCGACACCGAAAAACACGATAAGCATAATTGGGCCAAACAGAAATGTACCTAATTCTCCGAGAATCTTTCCAATGACTGCTTCCATTTTCTTTTCTCCTTTACAAAAAAATACCGGGGAACTCTTACCGCGAGTCCCCCGGTTTTGCGTCTCTGCCCATATAGAAAGGGTCAACCGTCGACGCAGGAAAGCGTGAACTCGGAAAAACAGGCGCAACGACACATGCACATGCTCTCACACATGCACTGCACAAAAGCGAAGGTTTTCCCAAATACAGCTTTCATGGTTCCTCCTGATCAACCTATTGACTTGATAGGTTTAATTGTTTATACTATATCCATTCTGCCTTGTCAAGAGAGAATTATAGAAACCATATGATAAATTCGCCCTGTCGCAGATGAAAATGCACAGGAATATCTTGGAGACTTGGAATTAGGAGGTCCATATGCTCAATGAATTTTCCCGGACACAGCTGTTGCTTGGGCCGGAGGCCATGGAACAATTGGCTCGCTCTCGCGTCGCCGTGTTTGGCATCGGCGGAGTCGGCGGATACACCGTGGAGGCTCTGGCCCGATCCGGGATTGGTGCTCTGGACCTGATCGACGACGATAAGGTCTGTTTGACCAACATCAACCGTCAGATTCTGGCGACGCGCAAGTCAGTCGGCAAGAATAAGGTGGACGTCGCTGCTGAGCGCATCGCTGAAATCAACCCGAGGTGTGCGGTTAAAACCTATAAGACTTTTTATCTTCCCGAGACGGCAGATCAGTTTGATTTTTCCAGCTACAGCTATGTTGTGGACGCAATAGACACCGTAAGCGGCAAAATCCAGCTTGTTCTGGCAGCGCAAAATGCCTGTGTTCCCATTATTAGTTCAATGGGTGCAGGAAACAAGCTCGATCCCACGGCCTTTCGCGTTGCAGACATCTACAGAACCCGCATGGATCCGCTCGCCCGCGTAATGAGACGGGAATTAAAAAAGCGCGGTGTAAAAAGGCTTAAGGTCGTTTATTCGGAGGAAAAACCCACCCGGCCACTCGAAGATATGTCTATCAGCTGCCGCGCGCATTGCATCTGTCCACCCGGCACGAAGCGGCACTGCACCGATCGACGCGACATTCCGGGGAGTATCGCATTTGTACCCTCTGTCGCAGGCCTGATTATTGCGGGAGAGGTCGTCAAGGATCTGTGCAAATACGATCTGGAACAGAGGTGAGGCAAGGTATGAGAGAACTGTCACTATCGGAGTTGGAGCGTCTGGAGGACGGCAGTTTCCTTTTGATCGATACCAGAAGCGCGGACAGCGTACAGTACGGCATGATTCCCGGGGCGATCCATATCCCTGAGTCGGAGCTTATGGGGAATCCGACGAAAATGGCAGAAGAACGCTCTCTCCATAACACGCTCATTGTGTACTGTCAGCGGGGACTGCGGTCTCTTGCCGTTGCAGAGGCACTTTCCGATTGCGGCAGAGAATGCTTCAGTCTGGCAGGCGGATATCTCGCCTGGCTGAGAGCAACCACAAATAAAGTCGAGGACTGGCAGGAGCGTCAGAAAAAGGCCGAGGACAGCATCCGCGGAAAATTCCATAAGCAGCTCTTTTCGCCATTCGCGAAAGCATGTAAGGATTTCCGGCTCGTTCAGGACGGAGATCGCATTGCGGTCTGTATCTCCGGCGGTAAAGATTCCATGCTGATGGCAAAGCTCTTTCAGGAGCTTCAGCAGCACCGAAAGGTCTCTTTTGAGCTGCTGTTCCTGGTGATGGACCCCGGCTATAACAACGATAACCGACGCCTGCTGGAATACAACGCCAAAACGCTTGGCATTCCGATCACTGTTTTTGAAAGCACGATTTTTGACGTAGTTGACACGGTGGAGAAAAACCCCTGTTATCTCTGCGCGAGAATGCGCAGAGGGTATCTCTACAGTAAGGCAAAGGAACTTGGCTGCAACAAAATCGCACTCGGCCACCACTATGACGACGTCATTGAGACGATCCTGATGGGATTGCTGCACGGCGGACAAATTCAAACCATGATGCCGAAACTGCACAGCACTCATTTCGAAGGCATGGAGCTGATCCGCCCGATGTACCTTGTTCGGGAGGCAGACATCTGCAGGTGGAGGGATTGGAACAGCCTGCATTTCCTGCAATGTGCCTGCCACTTCACCGACACCTGCACCACATGCCATGAGGATGGCACCACGTCCTCCAAGCGTCTTGAGACAAAGAAGCTGATCGCTGCCTTGAAGGAGACAAATCCCCAGATCGAGGCAAACATCTTCAAAAGCGTTTCCAATGTCAACCTCAGCACGGTGATCGCGTATAAAAAGGACGGCGTCCGTCACCATTTTCTGGACGACTATAAATAAGCAAACGCCGCTGCTTTTATTCATGCACAGATCAGAGCAGATAAAAAAGTGTTGACAAGCGAAATCAGATGTGCTATAAACATATCAACTTGATAGGTTTTACCTGCGGAGGCTGTTATGCGTAAAGCAAACTTCAACTGCATGATGTGTTGTGACATGCGCTGTGAGATGCGCGTGCGCTTTGCTTTGCCCATTTAGCCCTCCGACGCAGCCTCTCTTCTCCGGGGGACCCAAATGGGTTCCCCGATTTTTTTGTTTATGAGGTGATCCTGTGAAAAAACGTTTTGAACATCTGGTACGGCACAACTTCCGATTCGGTCGAATGTGACCTCTTTCTATTCGACTTCCCGACACATAACCAAATTACTCAAACGATTCAAAAAAAGAAAGAGGTATCATCATGTCCAACTATAAATTTGAAACGCTGCAGCTTCATGTC
>JAEEGL015791892.1_pt1 | contig 14675 bp, 9 predicted proteins | sample 9134231 | NCBI WGS metagenome assembly JAEEGL01 (sample SAMN16246548, study PRJNA631951) | gut metagenome | biome: gut microbiome; feature: rumen; material: fiber-attached | host: Bos | place: Iran: Karaj | collected 2018-10 | reverse complement strand
GAGCTGGCGCAGGCAGGCGACATCACCCTGTACGGCCTTCGCACCAATGTCGTGGTGGTTCGCACCGGCAAGGATAGCCAGACTGTTGACACCCTCGACCTCACCCGCAAGGAAATCTTCAACTCCCCTTATTACTATCTGCAACAGAACGACATCGTCTATGTGGAACCCACGGAGAAGCGTAAGAAACAGGCCTGGCGCGACGAGGATTGGCCCCACTACCTCACCATCGGCGCACATACCGTGAAGACAGCCTACCAAACGATATACACTATTTCCAGAATGAAATATAAAACCAGATAATTCCGTTACACGGAAATTTCATTCTCAGCTAGTTAAAAAATAAATTTTGCCACCTCGCAAAAAAGTCGTACTTTTGCACCCGTTTTTGTGAACAAATTGGCTTGTCCTATGGTGTAATGGTAGCACATCAGATTTTGGTTCTGCTTGTCTAGGTTCGAATCCTGGTAGGACAACAAGAGAAGCCTCCACAGAGGTTTCTCTTTTTTTTATGCCCAGTGCAATAATATGGCATTTATTCCGTTATTTTGGCATGAAAAGCAACAAGGTTCTTATCGTGTACACCGGCGGCACCATCGGCATGGTGCAGGACGAGAACGGCTCGCTCCATCCTTTCGCCCTCGACCGTATCTATGACGCTGTGCCTCAGCTGAAGAATTGCCAGTATGGGATCGACTCTGTCACCCTGCCCAGCATCATTGACTCCAGCTGCATGACCCCCTCGCTGTGGGTGGACATAGCCGAAATCATCGAACGTGAATACGACCGCTACGACGGCTTTGTAGTCCTCCACGGCACCGACACCATGGCCTACACCGCCTCGGCTCTGAGCTTCATGTTCAAGAACCTGGACAAACCCATCGTCTTCACCGGCAGTCAGCTGCCCCTCGGCATGCTGCGCAGTGACGGCCGCGAGAACATCATCTGCGCCCTCGAGATTGCCTCCACGCGCCTCTGCACCATTCCCGAGGTGTGCATCTTCTTCGAGAGCCACCTCTACCGCGGCAACCGCAGCACCAAAATCAACGCCGAGAACTTCGATGCCTTCGAGAGCTATAACTATCCCTCGCTGGCCAAGGCGGGCATCAATATCAGCTTCCGGGAGCACCTGTTCCAGCCCATGCCTACCGAGCCGTTGCAGGTGCGCAAGAAATTCGACACCCGCGTGGCCATCCTGAAGCTCTTCCCCGGCATCGGTCCCGAGGTGGTCAACGCCGTGCTGCACACCGACGGCCTGCAAGGCGTGGTCATCGAGACCTACGGCTCCGGCAACGCCCCCACCGACGAGTGGTTCATCTCGGCCCTCGACGACGCCATCCGCCGCGGCATCATCATCCTCAACGTCACGCAATGCAAGGCCGGCTCGGTCAAGATGCGCCAGTATGCCGCCAGCTGCGACATGGACCGCATCGGTGTCATCGGTGCCGGCGACATCACCATCGAAGCCGCCATCACCAAGATGATGTGCCTCCTGGGCGAATACCCCAACGACAAGGAGCACGTCAAGATGCGCCTCAGCCAGTCGCTTCGCGGAGAAATCACAGAATAAAGATGAAAGCGGAAAGCGGAAAGTGGAAAGTGTTGGTGCTGGTATGCGTCAGCATCGCTTTCCACTTTCCATTTTCCACTTTTCACTCAGTTTCCGCCCAGATGGGCAACCTCAGCAAGTTCGACAGCCGCCTGCTGCACTATGGCATCCAGGTGGGTTTCACCATGTCGAAGTTCGACCTTGAATACACCTCCGACGAAGCCCTGCGTCAGGACCTTCTCGGCACCACCTCCTACTACTCGCCGGGATTCCACATCGCCGTCATCGGCGACCTACGCCTCGGCAAATGGTTCAACCTCCGCGTGTTGCCCGGCGTGACACTCATCACCCGCGATGTCGACTACTCGTGGGACCAAGCCTATCTCGATGCCCACCGCCTGGCCGAACGCTCGCGCAATGTCGAGTCGGTCTACGGCGACTTCCCCATCGAGCTGAAATTCCGCGCCATGCGCTACAACGACTTCCGTCCCTACGTCACCGCCGGCATCTCCTACGGCTTCGACTTCGCCTCGCTGCGCGAGAATAAAAACAAGACCGACGAAAGTATTATTCGCCTCTTTCCGAGTAACTTCCGCTATTCCCTGGGGCTGGGATTCGATGTCTTCCTGCGCTATGTGAAATTCGCCATCGACCTGAAGATGACCTTCGGCCTCATCGACCTCAAAGTCGAGGACCCAGACATGTACATCCGCGCCTTCGACTACCTCGAGTCGCGCACCTTCATGATAAGCTTTACTTTCGAGGGATAGCCTCGACGCAACGCATGCCGTCGAGGGCCGAGCTGACGATGCCTCCGGCATATCCCGCCCCCTCGCCGCAGGGATAGAGTCCTTGCAGCTGCGGATGTTGCAGGCTTTCTTTGTCGCGCGGGATGCGCACGGGCGACGAGGTGCGGCTCTCCACGGCCAGCAGGCTCGCCTCCTCGGTAATGAAGCCCCGCATCTTGCGGTCGAAATCCTTGAAACCCTGTATCAGACAGTTCACAACAAACTCCGGCAGCACCTCGTGGAGGGGCGCCGCGACGCAGTGTCCCATGTAGTTGCTCTTGTTGAGTCGCGACGAGGGCTTGCGGCGGAGGAAGTCCACCAGCCGCTGCGACGGCGCGTCGATGCAGCCGCCAGCAGCCTCGAAGGCGCGCTGTTCCACGGCTTTCTGAAAATCGAGCAATGCGTGCCAGCCCTCGCCTTTTACGTCTTCGGGCGAGACCGTGACGGCGATGCCGCTGTTGGCGAAGCCCGAGTTGCGGGCAGCGTTGCTCATGCCGTTCACCACCTGCTGTCCCGCTGCCGTGGCCGCCGGCACTATGACACCTCCGGGACACATGCAGAAACTGAACACCCCGTGGCCTTCTACCTGGGTGACAAGGCTGTAGGTGGCCGGGGGCAACAGTCGGGAATAGCCCTTGCCGTGATACTGTATCTCGTTGATGAGCTCCTGCGGATGCTCCACACGCACGCCGAGTGCGAAGGGTTTCTCCTCCAGCAGCCATCCGCGTCGGGCGAAGAGTTCGTAGATGTCGCGTGCCGAATGGCCCGTGGCCAGGATGACGGCATCGGAGGCTATCTCGTCGCCGGCGGCGGTGACCACGCCGCGCACACGCCCGTCCTTGACCAAGAGGTCACTGACGCGGGTATTGAAATGATACTCGCCGCCGCCAGAGATTATTGTTTCGCGCATGCGCGCGATGATAGCGGGCAAGCGGTCGGTGCCGATATGGGCGTGGACGTCGACCATGATGTCAGGGTCGGCGCCATGCTCTACAAAGAGACGCAGCACCTCTCCCACGTCGCCGCGCTTGGTGGAGCGGGTGTAGAGCTTGCCGTCGCTGTAGGTCCCCGCGCCGCCCTCGCCGAAGCACCAGTTGCTGTCGGGGTTCACCTCCTTGGTGCGCACCAGGTTGACGATGTCCTTCTTGCGCTCCTCCACCGCCTTGCCGCGCTCCACAATGATGGGCTTCATGCCCAATTGCAAAGCCCTGAGGGCCGCGAAGAGGCCCGCAGGCCCTGCACCGACGATGACGACAGAAAGCCTACTAGGGCTAGAATGTCTAGAAATACTAGTAATACTAGACATTCTAGTCTCTTCAGCAGCGCCCACCTCCACCGTGCAATGATACAGCACGTTGCGGCGGCGGCAGTCGATGCTGCGACGCGTGATGCGGAAGGGTTCGAGCGAGGTTTCAGCCACGCCCAGCGCGCGTGCCACGGCCCGACGCACAGCCGCCTCGGAGGCATACTCCTCAGGCGAGAGGTCAATCTGGATTTGCTTCATCTTCAATCTTTACCTATTCTTTCACTCCCCACAAACCACCCTACGGTTTCTAACAAGCTGTCTGGCAACAGACTAAATATTTTTCTTGTCACATTTCGAGATACAAAGATACTCAAAAAATGCCAAACGGCAGCATTTTACTTCGCACAATCGCCCTACCAACGGCCTATCCCCCCCCCTGCCGTCGAGCCGCGGCGCGACAATAATTTTTCGACAACGGTAGGGGAATTGAAGGATTTTTCGTACCTTTGCACTCATGATAAAAAAGAACGCCCGCTTCAACTATCTGATATGTATCTACTTGGCTGGGATAACCTTCTTCACCCTGTTTCGAATTGCCGAGACGGTGGTCTACTGCAACCATACCGAGGGTCCTGACGACTTTGGCGGACTCTTCGGGACCGCCCTGTGGTTTGGCTTCCGCTTCGACACCGCCGTGAGTGCCTATGTTCTTTTGCTGCCGCTGGCAATGCTGATTGTCGGCGAAATGGCGCGTATCCGCAAGCGGTGGTACTACGCCATTGTCCACTACCTGCTGATGGTGCTCTACACGGTGTGCTTCTTTGCGTGCGCAGCCGACATTCCCTTCTTCCTCTATTTCTCACAGCGTCTCGACGCCACAGTGATGACGCTCGGGTCGTCGCTGCCGATGGTGGTGGACATGATTGTCAGCGAACCCTCCTACATGGCCTATTTCCTTGTCTTCGTGGCCGTGAGCGTGGGCTGGTGGCTGCTGGGGCGGCTCATCTACCGCAAGGTTCTGATGCGTCGCCTCGAGGAAGAAACGCTTGGCTACGGCTGGAGCATCCCGATGGCGGCATTGCTGCTGTTCGGCCTGTTTGTGGGCATGCGCGGCCACCTCACCAAGGAGCGCCCCATCCGTCCCGACTATGCCGTCTTCTGCCACAACCCCTTCCACAACCAGATAGGTCTCAACCCTGTCTTCTCCTTTATGAAGAGTGCCGAGGCCATAGGCAAAGACCGTAAGAATCCGCTGGAACTGATTGACATAGAGACCGCGCGCCAGCAATTCGCCATGCAGCAGGAATGGCCCCTGACGGAAGGTGAGGCCGTGACGCTGCCCGAGGGCACCAACGTGGTCATCGTGCTGATGGAATCGATGTCCATCGAGCGTACCTGCCTGGGGACGAACCCCACGGCAAGCCTCACGCCCTGTCTGGACAGCCTGATGCTCCACGGCACCACCTTTACCCAGGGCTGGTCGGCAGGCACCCAGAGCTACAACGGCATCTACTCCACCCACTACGGGCACCCCACCCTCTTCAAACGCCACTCACTGCACATCGACCGCGACATGGTGCCGCGCGTGTGCGGCCTGCCGCAGATTCTGCGCGACAACGGCTACAGCACCGCCTATTTCATGCCCCACAAGGGTGTGTTCGACGGCATGGAAAAATTCTTCTACGCCAACGGCTACGAGCGGGTGTTCGAGGAGAACAGCTACCCCAAGGAGGAGCTGGTGGGCACCTATGGCGTGCCCGACCACACCCTGTTCCGCCACGCCATAGAATACCTGAACGAGGCTACCGCCAAGGGACCGACCTACGTCACCGTGGCCACCTGCAGCAACCACCCGCCGCTGGTGCTGCCCAAGGACCTCGACTTCAAGCCGAAGGCCCGCGAGCTGAAAGAGCAGATGGTGGAATATGCCGACTGGTCCATTGGCCAGTTCATGGCCGAGGCGGCGCGGCAGCCCTGGTTCGGCAACACACTCTTTGTCTTTGTGGCCGACCACGGATGCCATCTCAACGGGTCGACCTACGACATTCCCCTGCCCCATGTGCGCATCCCCATCGCTTTCTATGCCCCGGGGCGCCTCGAGGCCAGGCTCGTAGAGCGGCAGGCATGCCAGATTGACGTGTCACCCACCATTCTCGGCATGCTGGGCATAGACTACGACAACCGCATGCTGGGCATCGACGTGCTGAAACGGCAGCGCAAATATTCCGTCCTTGGCACCTGGGAGACCATCGGTGCCGCCGACGGCGAGCTGCTATACATTTACCGCAAGGACGGCCGCAGCACGCTCCACCGCTACATGGACGGCGACCCGGAAGATGTCAGCGACCGCTATCCCGACCGCAAGGCCGAGCTGGAGCGCTACGTCAAAGGCATTGTCCAACTCAGCTACCAGATGCTACAGGACGGCACCACCAGATGTGACAAATAAACAAACCCCATACGCATGAAAAGAAACGCACGATACAACTACATACTCTGCATCTACCTGGCAGGAATAGCCTTCTTCACGCTGTTCCGCATCGTCGAGACGATGGTCTATTGCAGCCATACCGAGGGAGCTGACGACTTCGGCGGATTGTACTGGAAGGCGCTGTGGACGGGATTCCGCTTCGACACCACGGTGAGCACCTACATCATCGCCCTGCCGCTGCTGCTGGTCATCATCGGCGAGCTGGCGCACATACGCAAACGGTGGTACTATGCCATCGGGCACTACTTGATGATGGTGCTCTACACGGTGTGCTTCTTTGCCTGCGCGGCTGATATACCTTATTTCTGCTACTTCTTCCAGCGCCTCGACGCCTCTGCCTTGGAGCTGACCAACTCATTCGGCATGGCCACCAGTATGATTCTCAGCGAACCCATGTATGTGGCCTATCTGGTGGTCTTTCTGGTGGTGGCCATCGGCTGGTGGCTGCTGGGACGGCTCATTTTCCGCCGTGTGCTCCTTCGCGGACTCGACCTGCGCCTGCCCCTGGCCTGGGCCATCGTCATCGGAGTGCTGTTGCTGGGCATCGGCTTCATAGGCATGCGCGGCAGGGTGTCGAAGAAAAGCCCCATCCGCGTGGGCACCGCCTATTTCTGCAATAACCCCTTCCTGAACCAGATAGGACTCAACCCCGTGTTTACCTTCATCAAAAGCATCGAGGACGCCGGCAAGAGCGACAACCATCCCGTTGACCTCACCGACGCAGCTACGGCTGAAGCCGTGCTTGCCGAATGGCGGCAGGAACCCGTGGACAGCACGCTGGCCGCCACGGCCCCGCGCCTGCCAGAAGGTACCAACGTGGTGGTGGTGCTCATGGAATCGATGAGTGCCGCCAAGACCTGCCTGTCCACCTCGCAGCCCAGCCTGGCTCCCTGTCTGGACAGCCTGATGGAGCGGTCGCTGACCTTCACCGAGGCATGGTCGGCAGGCATCCACACCCACAACGGCATCTACTCCACACTCTACGGCCACCCGGCACTGCTGGCACGCCAGATGATTAAAAACACCCCCATCCCGCGCATGTGCGGCCTGCCACAGTTGCTGAAGAGCGCCGGATACTCAACCACCTACTTCATGACCCACGACGAGGACTACGACAACATGCGTGGATTCCTCTACGAGAACGGCTTCGACCGCGTGGTGGGCGAGCACAGCTACCCGTCGAGCGAGGTGGTGGGCACCTGGGGCGTGCCCGACCATGTGATGTTCGACCACGTGCTGGAACACCTCGACAGCATTGCCGCCAACGGCCCGTTCATGGCCACCGTGATGACGTGCAGCGACCACGGCCCCTATATCGTCCCCGACGGCATCGACTTCAAAGCCAAGCACGATGACGACAAGTTGAAACGCATCGTGGAATATGCCGACTGGGCGATAGGGCGTTTCGTGAGGATGGCCGAGAAGAAAGCGTGGTTCGAAAACACGCTGTTCGTCTTTGTGGCCGACCACGGGGCATTCATCGAACCGGAATACGAGATGGCCCTGAACTACAACCATGTGCCCCTGCTGTTCTTCGCCCCGAAGATGCTGGAAGCCCAGCGCGTGGACCGGCTGGCGATGCAGATAGACATAGCGCCCACCATCCTGGCCATGCTTAGCCTCGACCCGGGCAGCACGATGCTTGGCACCGACCTCACCACCCACCGCCGCAAATACGCCTACTTCAGTGCCGACGACAAGATTGGCGTGGTCGACGGCGAGCTGTTCTACCTCTATCGTGTCAAGACGCAGCAGGAGAGCCTCTACCGATACAAAGAGAAGAGCACCGACGACCTGATAGGACAGGAACCCCGGCGTGCCGAGGCCATGCGCCGCCACGCCTTCGGAATGACACAGAGTAGCCAGCAAATGTTCCTCGATGGAAGCACCGCGTGCGACAACAGATAGACAGAAGCCATGAACTTTGAACTGAAATCGGACTTTGCCCCCATGGGCGACCAGCCGGAAGCCATCCGACAGCTGGTGGAGGGCGTGCGCAACGGACAGCGTGCCCAAGTGTTGCAAGGCGTGACGGGCAGCGGAAAGACCTTCACGGTAGCCAACGTCATCCAGGAACTGCAACGCCCCACCCTCGTCCTCAGCCACAACAAGACCCTGGCAGCACAGCTCTACGGCGAGTTCCGCCAGTTCTTCCCCAACAACGCGGTGGAGTATTTCGTCTCCTACTACGACTACTACCAGCCCGAAGCCTACATTGCCGCCACCAACACCTATATCGAGAAAGACCTGCAAATCAACGACGAGCTGGACAAGCTGCGCCTGCGAGCCTCGTCGGCTTTGCTTTCGGGTCGCAGGGATGTCATTGTGGTCTCGTCGGTGAGCTGCATCTACGGCATCGGCAACCCCGACGAATTCAAGAAAGGCACCGTCGAGATACGCGTGGGCGACCGCCTGAAACGCGACGACCTGCTGATGCGTCTTCTCGACGGCCAGTATGTCCGAAATGAGATTGAGTTCGTCAACGGCCGCTTCCGCGTCAAGGGCGACACCGTCGACATCTACCCCTCGTTTGCCGATTTTTGCTACCGCGTCTCTTTCTGGGACGACGAGGTGGAGCGCCTCGAGAGCTTCGACCCCGTCAGCGGTCAGCGACTCGACCGCTTCGACGAGATTACCATTTATCCCGCCTCCAACTTCCTTACTTCCAAGGAGCACCTGCCGGAAATCATCTTGCAGATTCAGCGCGACATGTTCGACCGCCGCGACTACCTGGAGAGCATAGACAAGCACCTCGAGGCCAAGCGCCTGGAGGAACGCGTCAACTACGACCTCGAGATGATACAGGAGCTGGGCTACTGCTCGGGCATTGAGAACTACAGCCGCTATTTCGACGGTCGACAGCCCGGCACACGGCCGTTCTGCCTGATTGACTATTTCCCCGACGACTTCCTGCTGGTGGTCGACGAGAGCCACGTCACCGTGCCGCAAATCGGCGCCATGTACGGCGGCGACCGCAGCCGCAAGACCTCGCTCGTCGAGTATGGTTTCCGCCTGCCGTCGGCACTGGACAACCGTCCGCTGACCTACGACGAGTTCTACCATCTCACCGGCCAGACCATCTACATCTCGGCCACGCCGGCCGACTACGAACTGTCGGAGGCCGAGGGAGTGGTGGTGGAGCAGGTGATACGTCCTACGGGATTGCTGGACCCCGTGGTCGAGGTGCGGCCCGCCGTGAGCCAGGTCGACGACTTGCTGGACGAAATTGAGAACACCATCGACAAAGGCGAGCGCGTCCTCGTTACCACCCTCACCAAACGCATGGCCGAGGAGCTTACTTCCTACCTCATCAACCTAGGAATCAAGAGTAAATACATACACAGTGATGTCGACACGCTGGAGCGTGTGGAGATTATGCGCGATTTGCGCATGGGTGTCTTCGACGTGCTGGTGGGTGTCAACCTGCTGCGCGAGGGACTCGACCTGCCTGAGGTGAGCCTCGTGGCCATCCTCGATGCCGACAAAGAGGGCTTCCTCCGCAGCGACCGAGCCCTGATACAGACCATCGGTCGTGCGGCGCGCAACGTGCATAGCAAGGCCATTCTCTACGGCGACACCATTACCGGCTCGATGCAGCGCGCCATCGACCTCACCAACCGCCACCGCGAGAAGCAGATACGCTACAACATGGAGCACGGCATCGTTCCGCGCCAGATTGTGAAGAGTACCGATGCCATCCTCGGCACCACCAGCGTCATCGAACTTGCCGCCGAAGAACGCAACGCCACCGAGATTGACCCCATCAGCATCTACAAAGAGGATGCTCCCATGGCCGCCGAAGCTGGTTTTGAATACGGACAACAGGTAGAGACGCAGCCCGCTGCGTCTCCAGCGTCACCCTATTTCGCCATGACGAAGGAGCAACTGCGGAAAGAAATCCGCGACCGACAGCGCAAGATGCAACTGGCCGCCAAAGAGCTGGACTTCCTGGCCGCCGCCAAATACCGCGACGAAATAAAAGAGATGCAATCCCTGCTGGAGAGCGCCAGATAATCTGGAACAAAAAAAAGGCCCTGCTGCGTATGCAACAGGGCCTTGCTATTTCTTAATAAGACTACTTCAGGGTAATGACCGCACGACGGGTTTGCTTGCGGTGCTCGTCGGTGTCGTTGTCGGCAACGGGTTCTTCCTCGCCACGTGAGGCGGTGCTAATCTGTGCAGCGGGAGCGCCACGCTTGACCATGAGGGCCTTGAGGGCCTCAGCACGCTTGCGGCCATAGGCCATGTTGGCAGCAGCGGAACCGACATTGTCGGTGTGGCCGGTGATGAGGACCTTAAGATTCTTGTCGGCAGCCATGGCCTTGCAGAGGGTATTGATGGCAAGGTCGGTGGCCTGGTCGAACTGAGGCTCGGTGGCGGCGAAGTCGAAGCGGACAGTGGCCTCGATGCGGTTGAGGTGGTTCTGAAGTTCAGTGAGGTTGGCGGTAGTCACGGTGCCATGAGTGGCGCTACCAGAAAAGGCATCGCGGGCAGTCTCGTAGCTAATCCTGGCGTTACGGCTGGCAGCCATGGCGCAGTCGAGGCCGTCCTTGTGGGAAGCTTCGGCATAGAGGTCGGCATCCTCGGCGGCCTGCTTGACAACGGCATTGTCGGACTTGCCGACATAATGGTTGGCGCCGATGGCATAGCTGTTGGAGAGGTAGCCATAGGCTTCGTTGAAGAGGTCGTAAGCCTGGCAGTATTTGCCGTTCTTGTGAGCCATGCGGGCATTGGCGGCAGCGGCCTTGGCATCCTCGACAGCCGTCTTGGCATCGGCATTGTCCAACTCGCTGGCGGCCTGCTCGGCCTCGGCAAGGTCGGCCTCGATATTGGCAAGGGCGGCAGCCAAGGCGGGATTGTTCATGCGGCGGGCATTGCAACGAGCCTCGCGGGCGTCAGCGTCGTCCTCGTATGATACTTGAGTTTGGCCTCCGATGGCGAAGGCGAGAAGTCCGAATATGATTAATATACGTTTCATGGTATGAATGACCACGCGGTTGTCTTCCTTACTTTACTTGGTGGAGATGACGAGGTAGTCGGTATATTTCCAGAACTGGGTGGGGTTGAGGATGCGCAGGTAAGCGGTGACGCTGCTGTTCTCCTCGTCGGCAACGAGCTCGTAGCTGTTCTCGGGATGCTGCGAGATGACGGTGGCTTTCTTGCGGTTGACGGTGATGGTGGTCACCTTGGTACGGTCGATTTCGGTGAAACGTTCGGTGTTCATGTCGGCCACGGTGCCCTGCTTGCGACCAATGCCGATGAATCCACCGCTCTTGGCCACAATGCCGGCCTCTTTAAGCTCACTGTAGGAACCCACCACGAAGTAGGCGCGGTTGGCGTCAGCAATCTGCTTGGCGATGTACTGGTCTTTCTCCTGGTTCGAGGCGGTCAGCTCGGTGACGTTCTTGTTGAGACCCTTGATAACAACCTTGTTGTTCTCGAGCTCGGTGAGGAGCTCGGCAATCTGGGCTTCCTGGGCGGCGCTGCGCTCCTCGAGGCGGGTGATGTAAGCCTGAAGGTCGGTGTTCTTGCGACCCAGCTCGCCGATACGGTTGTTCAGCTGGGCAATCTTCTGCTTGTTGGCAGCCATCATCGACTCGATGGAGCTCATCTGGTCGGTGATTTCTTTCTTGCGGTCGTAGTTGCCTTCGATGGCGTTGCGGCGCATCTGCTGCACATTGGAGTACTTCGAGTTGATCATCGACAGGTTGTCCTCAATCTCGTTGAGCATGGAAAAGAGACTGCCAATCTCAGAGTCCTTGGCATCAACGATACCTTGCAGAGAGTCGATGGTCTTGTAATTAGCATCAAGTTCCTTTTGATTGCAGGCCACGATAGTCATTGTTGCGGCCAACAGGCTGAAAGCCAAAAAGATTTTCTTCATGTTTGTTTATTGTTTTTTTAGTTTGTATTCTTTTTTTTACATTTTTAACCCAATCGGGGATATGCCAATAACGACACCCAAAAACTATTATTGCATAAATCATTGTTAAAAAATATTAAACTAGTTTTTATAGAAATACAATATAATATTTTAATCCCTGATGCGTTATTAAGGTTAGTTATGAACATACTATTACAGGAGTGGGAGTTTCCCCCATTCGACCGAATCAGGATTGAGGACTACGAGTCTGCCATCCGCGCCGCCATCGAGGAGGCGGAGCACACCATCGAGACCATAGCCACCAGCACGGAGGCACCAACCTTTGAAAACACCGTCGAAGCATTGGAGTGTGCCGACCGGCGGCTGAACCGCGTGAGTGCCATCATGATGAACCTCAACGAGTGCTGCACCAGCGACGCCTTGCAGGAAGTGGTGATGAAGCTGGAACCCGAGATGACGCGCTTCAGCATGAAAGTGATGACCGACCACCGTCTCTACGAGCGGGTGAAAACTGTTTCCGAAAGCTCCGATTATTCTGAACACACCGAAAAGAAAACCCTACTCGAGAACACCCTCAAGAGTTTCCGCCGCCACGGCGTGGCCCTGGAGGGCGAAGCCCGCGAGCGCTACAAGCGTAACGAGGAGGAACTCAGCGAGCTGAAGCTGCGTTTCAGCCAGAATGCTTTGGCCAACATGAACGACTGGACCCTGCACCTCACCTCCGAGGCCGACCTCGAGGGGCTGCCCGAGCCTGTCCGCACCGCCGCCCGCGAGGAGGCCGAGGCCAAAGGTCTCGAGGGTTGGCTCTTCACTCTCGCCTACCCCTCCTACGGGCCCTTCATGACCTACAGCACACGGCGCGACCTGCGCGAGAAGATGTACCGCGCCTACGGCTCCATCGGTGGCCGCGGCAATGAGCACGACAACAACGAGGTCATCCGTCGCATCGTGGAGCTCCGCGCCGAGCAAGCCCGCATGCTAGGCTACAACACCTACTGCGACTACGTGCTCGAGGATCGCATGGTGCAGAGTCTGCCCAACCTGCGCCGCTTCATGCAGGAACTAAAGGAGGCTGTGCTTCCGGCCGCAAAAAATGAGCTTGCCGAGATACAAAGAATTTCGTCTTTCACACCTCTCATGTCTTGGGACTTCAGCCACTATGCCGAGAAACTGAAGCAGCAGCGCTATGCCTTCGACAGCGAGCAGCTGCGTCCCTACTTTCCCCTCGATGCCGTCCGCGAGGGCATCTTCGGCCTCTACGGCAAACTCTACGGCCTGCACTTCGACCCTGCTCCCGAAGTGCCAGTCTACCACGAAGACGTGAAAGTATACCGCGTGCTCGATGGCACCCGGGAGATGGGAATTCTCTATCTCGATATGCACCCGAGAGCCTCGAAGCGCAGCGGTGCCTGGATGACCGAGTTTCGCGGCCAGCACGGCGACGTCCGTCCCCAGATTCAGGTGGTGTGCAACTTCTCCAAGCCCACCGCCGAAACCCCGTCGCTGCTGCGTTTCAGCGAGGTGGAGACCTTCATGCACGAGATGGGACACGCCATGCACGGCATGCTTTCCAACGTGCGGTACGAGTCGTTGAGCGGCACCAACGTCAAGCGCGACTTCGTGGAGATGCCGTCGCAGGTGATGGAGAACTGGTGCTACGAACCTGAATTCCTCGCCACCTTCGCCCGCCACTGGCAGACCGGCGAACCACTGCCGACGGAGTTCATCGACAAAATCCGTGCCGCGCAGAACCACCTGGCCGGATGGCTCTGCCTGCGCCAGCTCAACCTCGGCTATACCGACATCGCCTTCCACACCATGCTCGACGGTTCAACCGTCGGGAAGGCCGAAGAGGTGGAGGCTGGCGCCATGACCAACCTCCTGCCGCGCGTCCCCGGATGCTGCACCGCCACCAACTTCAGCCACATCTTCGGCGGTGACTACGCCAGCGGCTACTACGGCTACAAATGGGCCGAAGTGCTCGACGCCGACATCTTCAGCCGCTTCAAACAGGACGGCATCTTCAACCGCGACACCGCCGCGAGATTCCGCCGCGAAATCCTCTCACGCGGCGGCACCGAACATCCCGCCGTCCTCTTCCGCAATTTCATGGGCCGCGAGCCCGACAACAAAGCATTACTTAAAAGAATGAATTTACTATGAACGAAAATTTAGCCAAACAAATACTCAAAATCTTTGCCAACAATCCCTTCGACGCCTACAACCACAAGCAGATTGCCTCGCGCATCGGTGCCAACAGCAAAGCCGAACGCCAGGAAGTGATACGCACCATGCAGGCCCTTGCCGAGGACAAGCACCTGGTGGAAGACGACCACAAGGGAAAATTCAAAATCAACCCCAAGTCCATCGACGACGAGCTGCTGCCGCAGAACTACGTCATCGGCACCATCGACATGAAGCAGGGTGGCAAAGCCTACGTGATACCCGAAGAGGAGGGCCGCGAGGACATACAGATTGCCCCCAACAACACCCACCACGCCCTCCACGGCGACACCGTCAAGGTGCTGATGTTCCCCCAACGCAAGATGCACAAGCCCGAGGGTCAGGTGGTGGAAATCATCCGCCGCGCCAAGACGCGCTTTGTGGGCGTCATCCAGAAGCAGGAACGCTTCGCCTTTATGGTCAGCGACAGCCGCACCATGCCCGTCGACATCTTCATCCACCTCGACGACCTTGGCGGCGCCGAGAACGGCGAG